>Ga0209603_1001157_pt1 | contig 28210 bp, 20 predicted proteins | sample COGITO_mtgs_1206_FD_184812 | JGI IMG/M metagenome (GOLD analysis project Ga0209603, IMG submission 184812) | Pelagic marine microbial communities from North Sea - COGITO_mtgs_120607 (SPAdes) (version 2) | ecosystem: Environmental > Aquatic > Marine > Epipelagic ... | reverse complement strand
GTGTTTTTGCTACTGGTTCATTTATTCCTGGAGCTAATCAAATTGGATTGGTAAACTTTACCACAACTCCCGGAGATGCTTACTATATTGACGATATGGAATGGTATGTGATTTCGGATGATGATTGTTATAGTTCATTAACTCCTATTGAAATATTTATAACTGTGCCACCTATTTTTAATGATATTATTTATGACTGTAATAGTTTAACTTGGATAGATGGTAATACTTACACTTCTAGTAATAATACTGCTACATATACTATTCAAAATACTGCTGGTTGTGATAGTATTGTAACTCTTGATTTAACTTTAAACTATTCTACATATAGTACTGTTTCAAATGTCTATTGTGGTAGTTATTTGTATAATGGCCAAACATATTTTAGTCCAAATATATTTTACGACACTTTAACCACTGCATCTGGCTGCGATAGTATTTTAACAATAGGTTTTGAAGAAATTGTTTCGTATGGAATTGATACTATTATTTCATGTAGTGCCTACACTTGGATAGATGGTAATACCTATACTTCTAGTAATAATTCTGCTAGTTATACTGTTCAAAATGCTGCGGGTTGTGATAGTATTATCAATCTTAATTTAACAATAAATTCTAACCAGTTTAATCCAGACTTTACTGTCAACCAGACCTTATTTACTGCTCCACCTTTTGCTGCTCAATTTACCAATACCACTCCTAATCCATCTAATTATAATTTTACTTGGGACTTTAGTGATGGAACTATTCTTCAAAGCAACAATCCTAGTGTTTTTCATCAATTTTTAAATAATGGACTTTATGATGTTACTCTAATTGCTGAAAATATTCTTACGGGCTGTACAGATACCATGTTTAAAGACGATTTCATCTTTTGCACTGGTGGTACAAGCTGTACTCATGCATCTACAATTAATCAAACTGGTCCAATTACCGCTTGTCTGAGCGATTCCATATTTTTAACTTGTAATACAGATCCTACTTTTAGCTACCAATGGAGATTAAATGGAACTTATATTCCAGGTGCTATAGATACTATCTATTACCCAACTCAATCTGGCAACTATTCAGTATTAATTTCACAAAATGGTTGTCCTGAAGTCTCTAGTGATATATCAGTAACTGTATCACCAACTCCAAACCCTCCTTTTATTACATCTAGTGGATCATTTGTGCCTTGTCAATCTAGTTTTGTCACACTATCGGTTCCTAATAATTTTGCTACTTATTCTTGGTCAAGTGGTGGAACATCTTCTACGGAAGTTATTACTAGCTCTGGTAGTTATTTTGTTTCGGTTACTAATAGTGGCGGGTGTGCTTCGACATCACTCCCATTTAATGTAAATGCTTCATTTGTACAACCACCAGATGTTTGTATAGTTGGCGTAAATCCTCAAACTAATTTTAATAGAGTAATTTGGGAGCATCCTAACTCAACAGCTATTGATTCCTTTTATGTTTATAAAGAAACCAACCAAGCTAATATTTATCAAAAAATTGGAGGAACTGCGTTTAATGACACTGCTGTTTTTGACGACGTTTCTTCTAATCCAGCTGTTCAAGCCTATCGTTACAAGCTTTCAGTAGTTGACTCCTGCGGAGTTGAGTCTGATTTAGGAGACTTTCATAAAACCATTCATTTAACAATCAATCAAGGAATTGGATCAGCATGGAATTTAATATGGTCTGGTTATGAAGGGTTTTCTTATCCTAGTTACAATATCTATAGAGGAATAAGTTCTAATAATATGGTTCTATTAACCACCATAGCAAGTAACTTAAATTCATATACAGACTTAACTGCGCCAGGTGGACAACTATATTACCAAATAGAAGTTGTAAGTAACTATACCTGTGACCCATCAAGGTCATTCAACTCATCTAGATCTAATATTGTAGAAAACGGGCAGTCACCATCCTCAATTATAAATAAAGAAATTAATACTGTTAAAGTATTTCCAAACCCAACTAATGAGAACATTACTATTTCAGTAAGTAACTACAATGGAAATATTAAAACAGAAGTTTATGACTTAATAGGAAATAAGTTACAGATTTCAAATGAAACTACTATAAACTTAAGGGATTATGCAAGAGGAATTTATCTTCTAAAAGTTAATTATGGTGATAGAGTTGAGGAGATAAAAGTGATTAAGGACTAACCTCTCTTTGCTTTCTTAACTAAGTTTAATTGTCACATATTCTTTCTCGTTCATCCAACTTATTATCAATTAAATAACCCTTTATAATTACCTATTTTTGTTTAGGGTGGTAAATGATGGGCTAGGGGGTATCTCTTAACTCTGTACTTATTAGCTTCAAATAACCCCATATTCCTTCATTTTATGGATTAATGTCCCTATAGTTACACTGTTGTAATTGTATCTAATTATCTTATCAAATTCTTTATCACAATGACCAACTTCGTATTTTGGATCTGTTCTGCACACTCTATGGTAATACTCTCTTCCTGACTCGCCACACTCAGAGTAAAATACTATTCCAATTTTCAGATACTCATCATAAGACCTAGCAATACTTATCCCTGATTTCTCAATTTTCCGAACCAAAACTTCTATTTCATCTGTTGAGTTAGAGTCATAGTTAATTGGCTTTCTCTTAACTTGCATTGGCACATCATATTTTCTGAGTAAATCGGCTTTTTCGTTCATATAATAATTTTCATCATAGCTTTTTAGCCTCAGCCGAGAGACGTTTATACAACTTTCATCAACATTAATATCGTATGACTTTTTTAGGTAATTTTTTATATGATTGAAGTGAGCCGTATGTTTTTCAGGATTACTTATTCCGATGATTAAGAAATAACCGCTACCTCCAATGCTTCTGCCAGCATAATTTACTACACTTATTTTAGAGAATACATCCTCTATGAGTGTGAAAAATTTACTTCCTAAATCTAGGTTGTGGTGATGGTCAATATCAATTACTAAATAACCATTATGAGTCTTAGGAGCCAGATCAGTTCGACCATTTTCAAACACTCCAGAGCCAGTTATGCATTCCATAGATTCCTTTAGAGCTTTTCTTTTTTCCTTATCATACTCATCTCTTATTTTCTCTATTTTACTTCTCAAATCTCTGTTATTGTTAAATAACCAATCTCTAAAATTTGTTTTTTTATATGGTTTTTTTGATTTTACATTTTTAAATACTGAAATCTTAGCATCTAAAAAGGTGGTAGGGTGGATACTAGTTTTCATAACCTTCTTTATTAATACTATTATTACTTAAAAGTTTAGAATATGTCCTTACACTATCCACAGTTAGATTATAGTAATTACCATCATTTTTCTTTTTTATCTTTAAGCCTTTAGCAACAAGTTCTTTACAAAAAGAATTTAAGTTTAAATGTTGTTCACGATGTCTGTAACAGTAAGCGGCGTAGTGTTCGTGAAGATCAGAAGCCTTAACCAAACCATAAGGTGATTCTTTTTCTAAAGCTTCAATTATAAACTGCTGAACAATATCATTGTCGTATTTATAATCCTCAATAAACTCACTAAGTTCAGGAATACTAACAAATGATTTATCATTAATGAGAAGCTTAAGAGCTTCTATTACCCTGTTAAATATACCATCTAGTTCATTGTTAATAATCTTGAAATGTAATTGAGGATCTATCTTCTTAGGCTTCTTATTAAACACAAGAACTAACAACCTCCTTAGATAACTTTCCTTTTCTTCATTTATTTTAGGTAAAGAGTTCATATTAAACATCAGTTTTGCATAACGCTCAACCTTTCTAATATCCTTATAGAGTTTCTTTCCTAAGATAGGCTCTCCAGAAACTAAAGTCCTAAACTGAGATAAGTTAAAAGACCTTTCGTTTTCAGAGCAATAGTTTAATAACTTGCCTTCTATTAACATCACAGTATTAGGATCCTTAGTTAATTTACCAATTGACACAGATGATGTGTTTTCTTTTCCTAGTAGCTCTGTTATTACCTCCTGTACAACGCTCTTGCCATTACCGCCTTCACCATAAAGAAATAGAGCCTTTTCAAGCTTTAAGCCGTTAGTGAAAGAATATCCAATAAACTGATGAAGTAAAAGCTGTTGATCTTTATTGGGTAACATTTCATCTAGGAACTTATCCCACATTGGAGATACTCCATCTTTATTATAGTCGTATTGTAGTTTATATATAAGGTAATCTTCTTTTCGTGGCTCTCTTGGTTTAAACTTTTTTTGATCAAATTCAAGAGTTAGATTCTTACAGTTTAATAAGATTAAGTCGTTACGCTCTTCGACAAATACCTTCATTTCTTTTCTAAAAGATTCCTCTAGAGGTCTGTAGAAATTGTTTGTGTGATATTTGATTTCATTATGGTAGTACTTCTTACAGCAATCCCTAAGAAACAGCTCTATTTTATCATCATTAATTTCGTTCCAGTAATTGTCTTGAAAAGTGTAATACCTATTATTAAAGTAACTTATGTGAAAATTATACTTTTTCAATTTCTGTTTAATTTCATTTATCAGTTTTGCTATGGCGTAGTCTTTTGACTTCACATCTTTTAATTCTAAATAATCTAGCTCATCTATGAAATTGATTGTGTTGTGCCATAAGTTTGGCACTGGTTTTTCGTTCATATTATTCATCACATCCCCCCTTCTCAATTAAAGATTCTTTTATTTCGTCATATTTATAATAAACTCGTCCACCTAAGTAGTATGGTTTAAGAATTCCATTTTTTGACCATCTCCAAAGTGTTGCTTGAGATATTCCTAGTAGTTGTGAGACATCTTTCCTTGAAAGAATTTTCTCATTTTTGTTTTTTAATAACATACCACAAATTTGATGTGGTTGAAACGATAAAAGTTTGGGTTGTTTGGGGTGGTTTGGGCTAGTCCAAACTATTTCTTGAAATTTATTAGTATTTTATCTATTTTCTCTTTGTCTTTTGGATACTCAGATTTTGAGTTATGTAAATTTTTCTTTGTTAGAATAGTACCTCTTAAAGTGTATATTTTATTAGCTATGACAAATTTTTGAAGTTCAAAATTATAGAAATATGGTTTTAGAATTGTTAGGATATAGTGGAAGCTTCTATTGTCAATATTTAAATAAAATTCTAAGTTTTTCTCTTTTACAGATGAGTCTATAAATTCTTCTCCACTTTTAAATATATCGAGTTTTAAGTCTATGAGTTTGAATAATTCGTATACCTGTTTATTTTTGATGGAGAGCTTGTTTGTTTGTTTCTTTGTTTCGATAATTAACTTCTTCTCAATCTCATCCCGTTTGTCTTTGATGAAGAGCTTATTTATTCTTTCGTTTATTGTGTTTAACTCCTTCTCAATCCCTTCCCGTTTGTCTTTGATGGAGAGCTTATTTATTGTATTTAACTTCTTCTCAACCTCGTTAATAAAAAACTTATGGACCTTAAATGCATACGATTGATGTTCTTTTTGGCTATACTTTACTCTAACATTATTTGAAAGATCCTTTACTCTTAAAAAATCTCCCTTTTCAAAGCTTAAGTTTTTTAAATGTCCATATTTTAATTTTAAATCCTCAATCAATTCTTTCAATCTATTAAATTCTAGATAATAATTTTCTATTAAGATCCTAAGTTGACTGTCGTCAAGAAAAAAATCTTGGTTTATTAATCCAATTTTAGATTCGTTGCTAACTCTGTTCAGATATTTCATAATATCCTTTATGTTTTTTAATTCTTCACTCATTTTGAAATAGCATTTATAAAGGCTTCTGAATAATAATCTTTGTCTTGACTTTTGCCAACATATGTTAGAAACGATGTCTCTTTTGAATGTCCCGTAAGCTCCATTAGAATAGGGGTTGACACTTTTCCAAAGTAGTTAGTAGCAAATGATCTTCTTAGATCGTGAGAGCTCAATAGTTGATGTTTAGGTAGTTCAATTAATTCATTTCTCATAGTCTTAGTATTTAATTTATAGCCTTTTTCAATTGTATTAATTCCACTCTTCTCACAAACAACTTTCATATACTTATTAAACTTCTGTTCAGAAATTCTGTATGGAAATGATGGGTATATAACTTTGATTATTTCTTTGTCAACAATTGCAGGTGCTACATACTTTTCAGTTTTCTTTTGGTAAATATCAATAATAAGGTATCCATTTTTATGAACTCTAATTTTTTCTTTTTCAATATTTAATAAATCTGAAATTCTTTGTCCAATTGATAATCCAATTAATATCCACTTTCTAACATTCTCAAGATAATCTTCTTTGAGTTTCAATTTTTTTATTTTTTCAATCTCTGGTATTGTAATTGTGTTAATATACCTCTCGCTTGATGTTTGTCTAAATGTTGGAATCTGTAAATAGAATGAAGGAACTTTTATACCTCTTGACTGAGAATCTTTACATATCGTTTTTAACTGACTTAGAAATTTCCCTGCATTATTTTTCGAGTATTTTTTTTCTTTTAGAAGCCAATTAGAAAAACTGTCAGAAAAATCTCTGTCTATTTGAGAAAATGTAAAAGTTTCTTTTGCTGATTCCTGGAACTCTAAAAATACTTTTCTGAAGTATTTCCATCTTCTTACAGACTCTTTACTTAGTCCAATCTTGCCATTAATTCCTTTTTTAGTGTCACTAGAGTTTATGTAATTGTCAATTCCACTAACAATAATATTGATGTCTTTTTCTTCAACTCTGTTATAATAGGAGTCAATGAATTTACTTAACCAAACATTATTATAAATTGTTGATTTAGCCTGGCTTTCGTTCAGGTGATTATTAATAGCTATTTTGAGTTCTTGTAACTTTAAGTTTAAGTTTTTTGAATAACCATCACTTTGTTTAGTTTGTTGTTTTTTCTGACTCCATTCTTTAGGATTCACAGTGAAACCAGTCTTAACCTCAATTGTTTTTAATCCGCTAATATTCACATACGTTAATATACTTACCTCTTTATCTGCATTTGATCTTATTCTAAATCCTATACTTGCCATACCTGTTAATTATTAAAACTTGCCATAAACTTGCCATAAAAGTATGAAATATTATTAGTATTTATGAAGTCTTATTAATTATATAATTTAATCTGTCAATACCTTTCACCTGTTATGAGTATTCATATGTTTAAATGAAGTCGCGGGTTCGAGTCCCGTCCGGTCCGCATAAGCTCTTCGAAAGAAGAGCTTTTTTTATTTATTAATTTCACCATTTTAAAAATAGAATCTATATTTAAATAAATTACAACTATGAATGAGTCAATTCCAACATTTGATAATCCAGATAATTCTCCTTTAAATATAGATGAAAGGCCAACGTTATTAAAGGTACTTTGTATTCTTAGCTGGATAGGGGCAGGTTTTCAAATATTTGTTTCTACTCTTTACTCATTGTTTATAAACGACACAGTAAAACAAAAAATGTTTGATATTCTCCCTAGCGATGAAATGGTAAGCATGTATAAAGAGATATTTAACTTAATGGATAAAACCTCCATTTGGTATTTAACTTTATACTTAATTAATATTGTATTTGTATATATGATGTGGAATTTAAAAAAAATTGGGTTTTATGGTTACACAATCATTCAAGTATTTATTTTATTTGTACCCTTTACTGTTAATCCTTTTAATTTAGGACAGCTAGTAGTTTCTTTAATTTTTCCAATAATTTTTATTGTACTATACGGAATGAATTTAAAGCATATGAAAGATTAATCTTTCTTTCCAATAAAAGTATAGGAAAGAATATTTGCTCCCATTTGAAGCGCCTTAGTTCTGCTTTCTTCACTATCTCTATGAATTTCCGCATCTTCCCAGCCATCTCCTAAATCACACTCAAAGTCATAAAAACATATTAATCTTCCTTTATATATTAGGCCATATCCTACAGACGGTTTTTCATCATGTTGATGTATTTTGGGTAGACCATTATTAAAATCAAATTTTTGGTGGTAAATAGTATGAGTATAAGGAAGTTCAACAAAATCAATTTCAGGAAATAATTTTTTGACTTCTTTTCTTATGAACGGATCTAGGCCATAATTATCAGAAATATGTAAAAATCCACCTGCTATTAAATAAGTTCTTAAATTATCAACTTCCTGCTGGTTAAGGATTATATTACCATGTCCTGTAAGATGAACAAATGGATAATTAAATAATAAATAGCTTCCGATTTCAACTTGGTCGTATTCTGGATTAATATTAGTTCCAATTTCTTTATTTGAAAACGCAATTAAATTAGTTAGAGCTGTAGGATTTGAATACCAGTCACCACCGCCATTATATTTTAATAAACCAATCTTATAAGAATATGGTTGACTTAATCCAGTAAAAGAATAAATGCTTATTAATAAAAAAAGTAGTATTCTCATAAATAAGGAATGAATTTCTTTTAATTAAAATCGTCGTGTAGGAACTTGTAATCTAAAGAATACTCTATTTTAGAAAAATCATTTTCATCGTAAAAAAGGTGTTTACCATATCCAATTATTTCTTTAGCCTTAGTTTTATCTTTTTCTTTGTAATATTTCGCATATTCGATGATAGATAACCTTAAGAATAATTGCTGAGACTTGGTCATATGTTTAAGAGTGAATTTATTATCTCCACATTCTTTAAGTTTTGGTTCGCAAATCACAAAATACTCTCTTGCAGTGGTTCTATCTTTAGTTATAGCACATAGTGTAGAAAAAAGTAATTTGGCACCAAAATCATCAGGATCCATATAAAATACTTTTCTAGATAACCCAAGTGCTTTTCTGTAGGTTTTTTCAGTTGCTTCAAGAATATAATTTTCTATTTCTTCATAAATATTTAGTTTGAATTCATTTATAAATTCTTCCGCGTCTTCTTTGTAGATATATTTTTTATCTTTTTTACGATACTTTGTTGTATAACTTATTGCAGTTTTATATGCTTTTGGGAACTCTTCAGTAAACTTGTGATCCCTACTCATTCGGTAAGCTGATTTTGCGGCAAAAAGATAGGGTAGAGGATCTTTTTTAGTCTTGTCTTTTGTAGTGTATTTGATAGACTTGTTAAAGCAATCTTTATAATCCTCGTTAACTAATAATACAAGTAAATCATCATAAGTGTTATCTGATTGAGATGTTAAAATTAAAGAAGTGTGTATTAAAAATAATGTTGCAAAAATTTTTAAATATAATCTAAAATTAAGTAGGCTATCAAAAGTACTATTTTTCATATCGTAAAATTTCTTTTACATTATACAATTAATTTAATTAAAAGTTTCAATTTTTAGTTTTAAATTATTAAAGTTGGTAGTTTTAAATTATGAAATGGATTGGAAATAGAATCTCTTACCAACAACACGATGGCTTCTTTACTATGATAATTACTTCAAAAACTGAAGATTGGAAAATGATTGCTATGATTGTTTGGCTTATAATCTGGTTAGGATGTGGAAGTATAATTTTTTACTTTTTGTTATTTACCAATGAACTTAAAACTCAACACATTTATTTTTATACTTTCTTAGGCTTTTGGTTTTATTTTCTTTACAAAATTTTGAGGGTAATTATTTGGAGAAAATTTGGTCAAGAGTTTATTAGAATTGATGATGATAGATTTTCTATTAAAAAATCAATTTGGGGATATGGAAGTGCTAAAACTTTTTTGACAAAAAACATTGATAATTTTAAAATACAACTACTTAAAAATAATTCTTTTTCTAAAGTATTTAATGATTCTTTTTGGATAGTTGGTCAAGGAACTATTATTGTAGATGTCCTTGGAAAGGAATATAATTTTGGAGCTCAGGTTTCTAAAGAGAATGGTCAAAAAGCATCTAAAATCTTAAACTTAAAAATTAATAAAATTAAATCAGCTAGTTAAATTAAATGCTACGGTTTTAATTCTTTTCGTTAAATGGTCGTTTATTTTTTCTTTTAAAACCATTTCTTTTGCTAGCTTACTTTCCAGTACTTTTTTAATACTATTAATTTCTCCAATAGGTATATTTTTATTTAAACAGGATGAAAGTAAATATTGAGAAGAAATACTTTTAATTTTTTCATTTAATGTACTTAGTAATTCTATTCTTTTTTTTACTCTTTTCGAATTTGTTTTGAATTTCTTAATAATACTAATATCAAGAGAAATTATTTTTGAAAAATTCTCGAATTGATGATCAGTTCCAATTGCTAAGATTAATTCTTTATTGTCAATAGTTGTTACAATTTCACCGTATGGAGCAATGTTTGGATGTAATGTTCCCATTGGTTTACTCTGGTGATTTGCCATTAAATAATTTGAGGATTGATTCATTAATGAAGCTATGGCAGTTTCTTCTAATGTTGTTGAAACTTTATAAGGTTTCTTTTCTTGGTTCTGTAAAATTAAAGCAGTTAAAATCCCTTCTTTAATTTGATGAGCAGCCAACACATCAATAAATGCAACTGGCATTTTAGCATATTCTTTGTTATTTCCAGTCATACTTATATATCCAGTTTCTGCTTGCAATATAATATCATATGCTACTCTTTTAGTATTGCTTTTAAATCCTGTAATTTGTGCATAAATAATATGGTCATTTATTTTTTTGCAACTCTTAAAATCTAGCTTAAATTTTTTTTCATCTCCACTTTTAAAGTTTGTAATAATTATATCACATGATTTTATTAATTGATCTAACTCTTTGCGATCAATTTTACTATTAAAATCTAAAAATATATGAGTTTTTTTATAATTTACTGAACTAAAATATGCTGACAATTCGTTTTCTTTTTCAATAGGAAGTTTCCAATTTCTTGTTACATCTCCACCTGTTAATTTATTTTCCACTTTCAATACACTCGCGCCGAGTTCTGAAAAAAACATTCCAACTGCTGGTCCAGCCAAAACACTTGATAATTCTAATACTTTTAAGTTCTTGAACATATTTATTTTGATTTATGACTGTAATATAAATTCCTTTTAGGATATTTATTGATTAATTTCAATCTTTTAATGGCTAGTCAGAAAAAATTTGGAACTTTTAGTGGAGTATTAACCCCTTCTTTATTAACAATTTTGGGGGTTATCATGTATATGCGACTTGGTAGCGTTGTTGGTAATTCATCTAGTATTTTCCAATTTATAATTATTATACTTTTTGCTCATTTAATTTCTGTAACTACAGGTCTTAGTGTTTCCTCAATCGCCACAGATAAAAAAATAAACAAAGGTGGCATATATTACATGCTTACAAGGAGTTTAGGTCTTCCTATTGGTGGAGCTATTGGTCTTACTATTTTTATAGCAACAGCATTTAGTATTTCTCTTTATCTTATTGGTTTTTCAGAAAGCTTAATACCATTTATAAATGAACAGTGGTCAGTTGGTGGTATATCGACAAATAAATTAAGGTTGTTTGGTTCTCTCGCTCTTTTAGTTGTTCTTATAATAGCTTACATAAGTACAAGTTTTGCACTAAAAATTCAGTATGTCATTTTAGGATTAATTGTATTATCTATGTCTTCTATATTTATGGGATCTTCAGATGGTCTTAAAATCGGATCCGACATTATAGAATCACCTAATTTTGCCACTTTGTTCGGAATATTTTTTCCTGCAGTAACTGGATTTACTGCGGGAGTTGCTATGAGTGGGGATTTAAAAAATCCAAAAATTTCAATTCCTTGGGGAACTATGCTTTCTATTTCCATAGGATTGATTGTTTATATAATATTAGCGCTATTTATATATTATAATATTGATCGTGAATTTTTAGTTTCAAATAATAATGTATTAATTGATTTTGGAGCGATTCCACTTTTAGTCCTAGGTGGAGTATGGGGTGCTACTTTATCATCAGCCCTAGGTGGAATTTTAGGTGGGCCTAGAATACTACAGGCAATGTCTTTAGATAATATCACTCCAAAAATATTTTCTAGTGAGTCTGGAAAAAATAAGGAGCCAAGAAATGCTTTGTTTTTAACTTTTTTAATTGCTGAAATTGGTATTTTAATAGGAGAATTAAACGTTATAGCCGAATTAGTTGCCATGTTTTATATGGCAGCCTATCTATTTATAAATTTATCATGTTTTTTAGAACAATGGTCTAGCCCTGATTTTCGACCTAAGTTTAAAATCCCAATATGGATATCGCTTTTAGGAGCTATTTCGACATTACTTTTAATGATTCAGCTTAATTTAGCAGCAACCTTAATTGCTGTTCTTTTAATGACGGTTTTCTGGTTTTGGCTTTCTAAAAAAGACTTAGTTTTAGGAACTGGAGATGTTTGGCTTAGTGTTTGGAATACTGTTGTAAAGACAGGTTTAAAAAACCTTCAAAAAAAAGCTATTCACAAACGAAACTGGCAACCAAATATTTTACTTTTTAGTGGTGGGACAAAAAATAGACCGCACTTAATTGATTTTGGAAAATCTATAATTGGAAGAGCTGGAATGGTATCTAACTTTGACTTAATTGAAACTAAATCGGCCAAAGTACTATTCCCAAAATCTTCCCAGAATGTTAAGGATAGTTTTTTATTAGAGGACTCTATATTTCACAGAAAGTTGTATTGTCAAAACATTTTTAAGGGTGTAGAATCTATTGCTACTACATATGGCTTTTCTGGAATTGACCCAAACACCGTTTTAATGGGATGGGGAAGAAATACTAAAAATCCAATATGGTTTGGTCAAATGACACAAAAACTTAAAGATTTGGATTATAATATACTTTATTTAGATTATGATAAAAATAGAGGTTTTGGAGACTGTACTTCTATTGATTTATGGTGGGCAGATTTTAATAAAGAAAATGAATTATCACTTCAGTTAGTTAAGTTTTTAAGATCTTCCAAAAAATGGAAAAGAGCTATTTTAAATATTTATTTTGTTAACTCAAAAGATATTAATTCTGACGAAATAGAGTTTAGGATAAGTTCAATTATCGATCGTAAGAGGATAAATGCTAAATATCATGTTATTAATAATTTTTTAGATCAAAAAGACATTAATGATTACATTAGAATTAAAAGTCATTTGACAGATTTAATTTTAATCAAACTACCAAATTTAAAATCTGGCAGTGAAATGAATTTTATTAACTCATCAAATGAGTTATTTAGTCAAATAGGTTCTGCATTATTTTTAGAGGCCTCAAAAAGTTTTGAAGATTTAACCAAATCCATTCCGCAACTAAAAAAAATCAATACTAAAAGTAATATTATTTATAAAGAAAAAATTAGTGGTTCGTTATTACCAACTTTTGATAATTATTTTGATAACCAAACTACTTCTTGGCAAGAAAACTTAAAAAAAATAAATAAATCTTTTGTAAATGAACTACAGTCTTCTATATTAAAATTCCAGGAATATTATATAAATGTTTTAAATAAAAACAAATTAATTGATGAGCTAAAAATGAATCTTTACGATTTAGAAAAGGTAAAAGATATTGCCAATGATCTAGAGGCTTCAATCGTGAAAAATATTGAGGATTATTTTTATTTAATAAATAACACCTTCTCTAAATCCACTAAAAAGTTAGATTTTAATTATTCAATAAATTTTTTAGAAAATTCAACATTTAATCCTTCAAATCATAATAAAAAACTACTTTCTAATTTATTAAAAAATGATAAAACTGAGGGAAGAACTAAAATTTCAGTTCCAATTATTAAACTTATAAAACATCACTTGAAAAATCGATTTATAATTGATTTTAATGAAATACTTAAAATTTTTGGAAATATCCATTTAAAGTATATTAATATTTATAAAGAATTCATTAAACAAGGAGATACACAAAAGATTCTTCCATTTTTAGATAAAATTAATAGCGAAATATTTTTAAGTATAAACCAAGAATTAAACCATTTATCTACTAAACTCATTAATGCTATTATCATTGATCTTGGCGAAAACGATGTCAATATTTTATCTGATAATAGAGAAGAAGATTTTAATCCAAAAAGTTACAGAAAAAGATGGTCAATAGTGGAGGAATTCCCTTTTGATTTTTCTAAAAATATTTTTATTTTTCATAATATAAAAGCGCTTTATTGTAGTTCTTTAATAGTTGAAAATATGGCTTATAGACAGCTGGATGAATTGTCAAATATGTTTAATCAAAATAATTTCATTCAATTAGATGAAATTTTAAAATTAAGCAAAGTAAAATCAGGATTAAATAAAGCATCAGTTATTAATAACACAATTGATCAAATTCAAAGAATATCTAGTAGCATAATAAGATCATTAGACACTACTAATTGGTTAAATAATAATGAAGATATTTTTGATAAGATTCCCTCAGAAATTAATATTTATTCACCTGAAATCATGATTAATTTTTCAACCAAACAAGATAACTTATTAGAGACAACTTACAATTTGAAAAGTACACTCAAGTATTTATACAACGAAAACATTATTTCACCAATTAATAAAACCTTAAGTGATTACAAAGACTGGATAAATAAAGATTTAGAAGATATAATAAGTTCTTTCAAGCTCATTGTTTTTACCATGGAAAACCAAGATGATGTGCGATTAATTAAAGATTCAGTTCAGAAGTTTAATGGTAAAATGATTGAATTTGAGAAAAATTTATCTCTTAATAAAGAGCGATTTAATTCTTTCATTAATGATCTTAAAATTAACGCTAATAAGTTTCCAGATTACCAGTATTTAATGTCTAACGAATCAAAAAAGTATATTGATTCAGCAACTCCGTTATCTTCTTCAAGTCCATCTTTTTATAAAATTCAAAATTACATTTCTGAAAAGTTTCTTCTTCTTATTGATCTTTTAACTATTGATAATAGTTTAAATGAATCAAAATCAAAATCTGATAAAACAATAGCCATTAGAGATTTTATTAATAAATGCACACCTAATGAAATCGATTTAAATAATATTCCAAAATTATATCTTCAGTTATTTAGTAAAGATGCAAATCCTAATACATTCTTTTCTGGCTTTATTACAAAACAAATTTCCAGTTTTAAAAAAGCGATTTCAAAGAAGTTAAACAGTAATCAAAATTTAGTTGTAATTTCTGGTGAGTCTAAGTCTGGGAAAACTTATATAATTAAAAATATAATTAAATCCCTAGATAATAAGAATTGTTATGCAATAGACCCTCCGTCACATTTTTTTAAAGAACCTCTAGTTGATGAAGTTTCAAAGCTATTACATTTAGTAAATGACACATCTTTTGACCCTCTTTATTTAGATAAATTACCAGATAAATCAGTTATTTTTTTAAATGATTTTGATCTTTGGTGGAGAAAGAGCTCTAATGGTTATGATTTAATCAAGAGCTGGCTAGAAATATTTAAAGTTCATAATAATAAATTATTTTTTGTAATTGAGGTTAATAATTTATTTCTAAAAAGTCTAATGATTAATACTAGTATTGAAGATTGTGTTTTAAAATTTATTTCGTCTTCCTTTTTTTCAAATAAACAATTAGAGAATATAGTAAAACATAAAAATTCTTTGGTAGGAATCGATGTATATAATAATGGTGCTAAAATTAATTTTGCAAAGTCCATTAGGTCATCTTTAAATTTTAACAAGATTCACGATTTAGTGGAAGGAAATATTGGTTGGTTTAATAATTTTTGGATTTCTTCTTTAACTCATAAAGAAAATAATAGCTTAGAATTTTATAATGATTTTAAAATATCATTCCCCCCCATTTTTAATGATCTAGAACTTATAATATTATTGCAAATATTTTTGCACAAAAAAATTAATTTAAAACATTTAGAAGAATATTTTTTAATTTGGGAAGATAGTGAGATAGCTGAACATATATCTTTCTTTAAAACTGAGAAAATTTTATTTATTGACGGTAATTATGCTGAAATCAGTCCATATATATTGCCATATTTAAATAAATTCTTAAAACAGAATAACCTCATATTAAATTGACTGTTCTTCCTTACATATTTAGTTTTATTTTTCAGCTATTAATATTGCTAACTTTTATTACTCTTATTAGGAAGGCTTTAACTTTTAGTTTGAAAAATAATGTGTCTAATAAAAAATATTTATTTTTCTATAATGTTATTGTTTACCTAATTTGGATTCTATTTATCATATTAAAAATTGGTCATGCACTAAACGATAATTCTATATTTATTGGTGGTGCAGTATTGATTTTAACAGCGCTTATGTGGGAGTATTTTAAAAATTTATTTTTAGGAATTATTTTTTCTTTTCAATATGGTTATATTTTAGGTCAAAATCTTTTAGTCAATAATAAAGAAGGTAAGTTAGTGAGCTATTACTCATCATACTTTGAGATTTTAACTAACAAAGGTGAAGTTTTAAAAATAAAATATAAAGAAGTATTTAGGGGGAGTTTTGAAATATTTAGTGGGAATTTAAAAAGAGTTTTTAAGAAAATCCCCATTAATAAATCTTCAGATTTAAACGAAATAAAATTAAAAATAATGAATCATCCTGTTTTTTTAATGAATAATAATTTTGAATTCTATGAGGAATCAGATGAAAATGGAAAGCTTTGGTTTTGTTTTTATTTTAACGTGATGAACTATAAAGATGCAGTATCAATACAGCAATATATTGACAAGCTTTAGCCCAAGGATACTTTATTATATATTAGTATTATTATAATTATGGGAAATACTTTTGGAACTATATATAAGCTTACGTCATATGGAGAATCTCATGGCCCTATGATTGGTGGTGTTATTGAAGGATGTCCATCAGGTTTAAAAATAGATTTTAATGCTATTCAACATGATCTTGATAGAAGAAAACCTGGCCAAAGTAAAGTCACAACAGATAGAAAAGAATTAGATATTGTCGAATTTGTTTCTGGTATTTATAATGGAGAATCAACGGGAGCTCCTATAAATTTTTTCATTAAAAATAAAGATGCTAAAAGTAAAGACTATTCAGAAATGGAAACTGTATTTAGACCTTCACATGCTGATTATTCTTATCATGAAAAATATGGAAATAGAGATCACAGAGGTGGAGGCAGGTCATCTGCAAGAGAAACAGCTAATAGAGTTGTTGCTGGATCAATAGCTAAACAAATTCTCGCTCATTATAAAATTGATATTCTTACCTATGTTAGTTCTGTAGGTGAAATAGTCACGGAATTTGATAAAAACTTGAGCAATCAAGAATTAAGAGCTATTTCTGAATCAAATATAGTAAGGTGTCCAGATGAAACAATTGCTAATAAAATGATTTCATTTATTGAATCTATTAAAAGTAACGGTGATTCTGTAGGTGGTCAAATATTTTGCACTATTTCTGGTGCACCCGCTGGATTAGGAGCTCCTGTTTTTGACAGGCTACATGCTGATCTTGGTAAGGCTATGTTATCTATTAACGCTGCAAAAGGATTTGAATATGGATCTGGATTTGAAGGTACTAAAATGCTTGGGTCACAACATAACGATGAGTTTTTTAATGACAAAGGTAATTTACGTACTAAATCAAATTTTTCTGGTGGTATTCAAGGTGGTATTTCGAATGGCGAAGAGATATATTTTAAAGTTGCTTTTAAACCAGTTGCTACTATTCTATCTTCTCAAAACACAGTAAATGAATCTGGCGATAATGTAGTTTTAAAAGCTAAGGGAAGGCATGATCCTTGTGTTGTACCTAGGGCTGTTCCAATTGTTGAAGCTATGGCAGCCTTAGTAATTGTAGATCATTTATTGTTGAACAGAACTGTTAAATTATGAAATCAAAAAATAAAAATTTAGCACTTCATTGGCAAGTGATTATTGGACTTGTATTAGGTGGGGTTTATGCCTGGTTTGCAGTTGCCAATAATTGGATTCATTTCACTATGGATTACATCAATCCATTTGGAAATATATTTATCAATCTATTGAAAATGATAGCTGTTCCATTGGTTTTATTTTCTATTATTTCAGGAATAATTTCACTTAAAGACATTACTCAACTAGGAAGAATGGGTATTAAAACGCTTTGCTTATATCTTTTGACAACATTATTTTCTGTTTCTTTAGGATTAGTTTATGTAAATATTGTTAATCCTGGAGAAAATCAATCTCTTGAAATAAGAACCGAAAAACGAATTGAGTATGAGATTTGGCTTTCTGAAAACCCTCATGTTGAAAGAGTTGATGATATTAATTTTTTATCCGACCCTAATTTTTCTGAAAAAATTTCCGAAGTAAGAGCTCGCATTAAAGGGGAAGAAATTACTGGATGGGTAGCTGATAAGATAAATAAGAGAGCTAAGGAAAAAACAAAGGGACCTTTAAGTGCATTAGAAGATGTGTTTTCTTCCAACATATTTAGATCTTTAACAGATAGTAAAATGTTACAAATAATTTTCTTTGGAATACTATTTGGTGCAGTATTGTCAATGATTCCTAAAGAAAAAGCAAAACCTGTAATGGATTTAGTTGAAGGTTTAAATGAGGTTTTTGTAAAAATGGTAATGGTTATTATGAAAGCAATGCCATTTTTTGTTTTTGCATTAATGGCTGGTCAAATTGTAAAAGCAGCTGGAAGTGACCCAGATAAGTTTACAGAACTAATGAAATTTTATCTATGGTATGGAGGAGTTGTTATAGCGGGATTAATCACAATGGCTTTCATCTTTTATCCAATTATTGTTAAGATTTTTACAGGATTAGGGTTTAGAAAGTTTTTAAGAAGTGTAAAAGATGCTCAAATTACTGCCTTTAGTACAAGTTCATCAGTGGCAACTTTACCTGTTACTATGGGTTGTTTAGAAAATAATTTAAAAGTATCTAAATCTACAACTAGCTTTGTTCTTCCGATTGGAGCAACAGTAAATATGGATGGAACTAGTTTATACCAAGGTATTGCAGTTGTTGCATTGGCACAATTTCATATGGTTGATTTATCTATTCTTCAACAGCTTATTATTGTAGGTACTGCAACGTTAGCTTCAATAGGTGCAGCAGCAATACCAAGTGCTGGTTTAATATTAATGATGGTCGTTTTAGAATCCGTAGGATTGAACCCCTTATGGATTGCTATTATTTTTCCTATTGATAGAATTCTAGATATGTGTAGAACTGTAGTTAATGTTACCGGAGATGCTTCTGTAGCAGCAATTATAGCTTATTCTGAAAATGAAATCAGTTCAGTTGATGACTTATAAAAATATAATTACAATATTTCTATCACTAATTAATTCCTTTTTTTTTGGTCAAATTAATGAATGTGATGATCAAGTACCATCGACAATAGAGAAACTTTATCTAAAAGGAAAAAATTATAAAAAGTACGATTACAATAGCAGGCTAAAATTTCTTAAAGACGCTATTGAAATTGAAGAGGAAAATATTCCCTGTATATTTGAATTAGCTAAAACATCATTTAGAAGAAAATATGGAAACGGAGGCTTAATGGAATTACCTAAAAAATATTTTCTTCAAATCGAGACTCTTTGTTCATCATATCATGCCGATATTTTTTATTATTTAAGTTTAATATACTACATGGATAAAGATGACTGTAAAGCAATTGAATATTTTAAAAAATTTTTAGAATTCTCATCAGAGAATAAAAATAGTTTTTCTTCCAATTATCTTTTTCAAAAAAAAAATATTGAAGAATTATCTAAAATGTCAAAATACTTTTGTGATTTTTATTCTAACCCACTTCCTTTCGAACCTAAAATAGTTAGAAATATATCTACTGCAGAAAGAAACGAAATACTTCCTGTTATTTCACCTGACAATGAGCATATTTATTATACTATTGAATTCGATGAATATATAAAAGGAGATATATCCGTTCATCACGAACAGTTATTTGCATGTGGAAGTAGAAATAGTTTTAATGAGGACTTTAATATTGGAAAACCATTAAAAGAACCTTTTAACGTGGGACCAAAATATGGAGGAGCATCTATTTCTGTAAATAATAAAGAAATGTACATATGTGCTTGCATAAATAATGGCGGTTATTTTAATTGTGATATTTATGTCACAAAAAAACAGCTTAAGGAAATATCAATACTTAAAGAAGGAGTGAAGTTTGATACTGCTTTTTATGTTTGGTCTCCATTAATTAATTTAGGTCCAAATATAAATGGTTCTCAAACTTGGGAGGGGCAACCATCATTATCAGGCGATGGTAATACGTTATTTTTTTCATCGGCTAGACCAGGAGGTTTTGGTAAAACTGACATCTATTATTCTGTTAAAAATGAAGATGGTATTTGGCAAAAAGCAATGAATATTGGAGAATCAATAAATACTTCAAAAAGTGATAAATCTCCTTTTATTCATACAGATAGTAAAACTTTATATTTTTCTTCAGAATCTTCTGATTCAAGGTGGGGTGCTGGTGGTTTTGATATTTTTTTTACAAAACAAGATTTAGAAACTAAAAAATGGAATCTACCAAAAAATATAGGCTTTCCTATTAATAGTGATCAAGATGAGGAATCACTTATTGTTAGTCTTGATGGTCATATTGGATATTTTTCTTCAAATAGAGAAAATGGATTAGGTGGTAAGGATATTTTTTATTTTGAAATCCCAGAAAAAGCAAAGCCAGATAAAATTATTCTTGTAAAAGGAAATGCAACTTTAGATGATAATACTAAAATAGTTCTTGTAGATAATAATGGAAATAAAAAAGAACAAGCCTATAATTTGGATGACGAAGGAAAATTTGTGGCTATAGTTAATGTAGAAACTATTAAAGCTGATGCTCTTTTGAAAGTAGAAAGTAAAGACGGGGTATTTGAATCAATTGTTATTTCTCAAGAAGATATTAAATCTACTGTGGTTAAAAACAAAATAATAGAGAATAAAAAAATTGAAAAAGGAAAGTCATATACTCTTAACGATATAGTGTTTGAATCAAATTCATCCTCAATTAAGGCGTCATCAAAAATAGTTCTGGATGAATTTGCAGACTGGCTAAAAAAGAAAAATGATATAAATATTGAAATCCAAGGTCATACAGATGATCAAGGTTCTGAAAAAGAAAATTTAGCATTATCTATTGATAGAGCATTTAGTGTAATGGAGTACTTATTAAATAAAGGAATAGATAAAAAAAGATTAAAATTCACAGGTTTTGGTGAGTCAAAGCCAAAAGTGTCAAATAAATCAAGTATGTTAAGATCTATTAATAGAAGAACAGATTTTTTAATATTTTAGTTAAAAATTGAAGATTTTAAATATTCATATTGCATTATTTTATTTAGTTACATCACTTATTGGTTGTAATAACAATAGTGAATATTCTAAATCTGATGAATTATTAACCTCAGGAAATCAATTATTTAAATTAGGAAAATACAAAGAAGCTTTAAGTACTTACCAAGAAGGTGTAAGTCATGAATCTACGGTTATACTTTTGAGTAATATAGGTACAGCTTATGAGGAATTAGCAGAACTTGACAGTGCAGAATTCTATTTTAGAAAAGCTGTAAATAAAGATGATAATAATGCTATTTCCTTAAATAACCTTGCAGAATGTTTAGAAATTAAAAATCAATTTGAAGAAGCTCTAAAATATTTTAATCAGGCTATAGAAGTTGATGAAAATTTAAGTTTATTATATATTAACAGAGGAGAGCTATATCTTGAGATGCGGCTATATGAACAGTCTAGAAATGATTTTGACAAAGCTCTAGAATTAGATTCTATGGATGCTTTAGCTTATAATAACAGAGCAGAACTATTTGAAGTTACTGGTGATTTTAACGCTGCTATTAAGGATTTGAACAAAGCATTATTCCTTGATTCAAGTTATGCAATTGCATACAATAATCGTGGGTTTTTATTAAAATTACTTGGCCAGTATGAAAATGCTTTAATTGATTATAATTTTGCAATTGGCTTAGATAGTAGGCAAGGTGTTTTTTATTTGGATAGAGGAATATTAAAAATGGAGATGGGTAATATGGTTGCTGCATGTGACGATTGGGTGAAAGCTGGTAATGCAGGATATGATATTTCTTCTTTTCAATATTTAATTGATAAATATTGTCAACAATAATTTTTTTAATTATGTTTTTAGAAAACAATGTAAATCATCTAAAGAAGTTGGGTTGGATAGAGGTAATATGTGGCTCTATGTTTTCTGGAAAAACGGAAGAATTAATTAGAAGATTAAAAAGAGCTGAATTTGCAAACCAAAAGATTTTAATTTTTAAGCCAATTACAGATATTAGGTATAGCGAAAACAAGGTAGTGTCACACGATTCTAACGAAATTGAATCAATTCCTGTAGCTAATTCTAAAAAAATACTTGAGTTATCCAAAGATGTAGATGTGGTCGCATTAGATGAGGCTCAATTTTTTGATAATGAGGTAGTAGATGTCTGCAATCAATTAGCAAATACGGGAAAAAGGGTAATTATAGCAGGCTTAGATATGGATTTTGAAGGTAAACCTTTTGGTCCTATGCCTAATTTAATGGCTATTGCGGAGTTTGTTACCAAGGTTCATGCAATATGTACTGAAACTGGAAATTTAGCCAACTACAGTCATAGGATTTCTAAAAATAAGGATTTGGTTCTTTTGGGAGAACGTGAAGAATATCTGCCTTTGAGTAGAGCAGCTTTTAAAGAGAAATTAAAATAATGATAAAAACATCATTTTTTGATAAAAAAGCATTAAAAATTCCAAAAAAACATTAAAAAATGCTAAAAAGTAGATTTTTTATGAAAAAAACAAATTTTAAATTTTGGCAAGGATATATAGGTATTGCAGTTTTTATTGTTTTTAATACTATTGCTATGATTTTATATCCTGGGGGAACTTATTTAGACTCCAAAACTGAAGGATATCACTTTTTTTATAATTTTTTTAGCAATCTTGGGGAGTGGGTGGCAAGAAATGGTGAAATTAATACTACTTCTGCTTTATTATTTAATACCTCATTAACGATTTTCTCAATATCCTATTTTTCATTTTTCATTTCTTTTTTAAAGCAAGAGGTTAAATATATTGAACAAAAATGGCTTAGTTTTTTATTAGTCGCTAGTATATCTATTTCTATACTTTCTTTTATTTTTATTTCTATTTTTTCAGCAGAAGAAACCTCAAAAATTTTGCATTTAGTTTTTGTGAAATTAGCATTCAGGTCTTTATTTATTCATGCTATAATACAAACCTATATAGTTTTTAAAATTCCAAAATTTGATCAATTTATTTCTTTTGCTTCTCTTGGGTTTATAATTCTTCTTTTTATATTTTTATTAATAATGGATTTTGGTCCTAATGCAAAAGAAAGTATGGAAGCTCTTTTTTTGCAGGTAACAGCTCAAAAGGTAATAGTTAGTGCAATCATAATTTATTTCTTTTTTCAGATTAGAACAGCGCTAAAATTATTTTCATAATTAATTTTAATTATTTCTATTTTTTACAGATTAAATCAAATTGATGATATTTGTCCCGTATTATTATTCTTTAATTTAAGTTGTTGTATAATTTTTTTTATAAAATATTTTTATTTGTTTTAGCATTAATAATTTTTTCTATTATTAGCATTTTCATTTTAATTAACGTTAGTAAACCATCTAATGACGGAGAGCTAATTATTAATCAAATTCTTGATTCTGTTTCTATTAAAAAAGATCAATGGGGAATACCTCATATTGAAGCAAAAAATCAACACGATGCCCTTTTTGCTTACGGATATACCGTAGCCAAAGACCGTTTATTTCAAATGGATCTGCAAAGAAGATTGGCTAGGGGAGAGCTTTCGGAAATTTTGGGGGAAGACTTACTGGAAATAGATAAAATGTTTAGAAGCTATTTAATTGCTCATAAAGCAAAGCAATACATTTCTGATACTTCTAAAATAAAGCCAGATGCATTAAAATATATTGACGCCTATATTCAAGGAGTTAATTATTTTATAAAAAAGGGACCTAAAACAATTGAACATCGCTTAATAGGTGTCGATGTTAGACCTTTTGACAGGCTTGATGTTGCTAGTATGACTATTTACATGTCATTTTCATTAATGGATGGAATAAGAAGAGACATGCTATTCTCTATGCTAAAAGAGAAAATATCAAAAAGTGATTTGTTACTAATTTTCCCAGATTATGCAGATAATAATTTTTTAACAATTATGGAAGAGGAAATTGATTCTATTCCTAAAAGAACTTATCCAAGTTTAGATAAAATGAACGATTCTGCTTATAAAAAATTAATTTCTTATTTTAATTTAACCGAAAAAGTAACTGGCCTTGTTCCTCCATTCCATGGAAGTAATTCATGGGTTCTTTCTCCTTTTCGTTCCAAAAGTGGCAATGCAATTTTAGCAAATGATCCCCATATTGGTCTTTCAAAGCCTGATGTTTGGTATGAAGCGCATATTTCCTATCCTGGTTACAATAATTACGGTTATTATATTCCTACAATTCCGTTTCCATTAATTGGCCACGACGATTTTAAAGCTTGGGGAATGACCATGTTTGAAAATGATGAAGTAGATCTTTACAACGAAACTTTTAATCCCAAAAATGAAAACCAAGTACTTTTTGATGGTAAGTGGGTAAATACTCAGGTGATTAAACAACAAATTAAAGTCAAAAATAAAAAGGATAATAATTTAACTATTAGAGTCACTTCTCATGGTCCTATTATAAGCGATTATATCGATGGATATAATGGATCCCCATTGGCATTTTCTTGGGTTTTTTACAATTTAGAAAATCCATTTTTCGACATGCTTTATGAAATTACAATTGCCGATAATATTTCTGACTTTCAGTCTTCTGTTTCAAAAATTGCTTCTCCTGGACTAAACTTCTCCTATGCTGATAAAGATGGCAACATTGCCTGGTGGGCAACAGGAAGATTGCCTATTAGAGATTCTAGTATAAATGCCAAGTCTATTTTAGATGGTAGTAATCCTGATCATAATATAAAATCATATGTTTCTTTTATCAATAATCCTCAAATGATTAATCCAAAAAGTGGAATTATTATTACGGCTAATAACTTACCTACCGCCAATAAAATAGAAGGTATTCCAAGGTTAGACGGATATTTTAGATCTACCGATCGCGCACAAAGAATATATAGTTTATTAGACAATCAAGAAACTTGGTCCACTGAGGAGCTCAAAAAGGTTCAGAATGATGATTTTCTTATTTCTTCATTAAATCTTAATAATGAGATAATAGCATCTTTAAATACTCAGATTAAAAAGTTTTCTACTATTGAAACTACAGCATTTGAATTATTGAAACAATGGGATGGAAATATGCCCATTGATTCTAAGGGAAATAGTATTTTTCAACTAACAATTTACCACATTTTAAAGGAAACACTAGAGCCTAATTTAGGTAAGGATTATTTTAGAATCTACATGAATAATTTAGACCATTGGGATTTTTTTAAAAATTTAATGTATAAAAAATCGGTTCCTTTTATAAGGGATTCAAGCCATTCCAAAAAAGAAGTTTTTAATAATCTTATTTATAATGGTTTTAAAAATGCAATACTAGAAATCTCTAAAAAGCTAGGTAATAATTCTAATACTTGGGAATGGGGAAACATTCATACTATCACTTACGAGCACCCTTTGGGAAAGGTAAGTCCACTAGATTTTATATTTAATCTTGGACCATTTCCTATGCCAGCTGGAAACAATGTGATTAATAAATCTATGTCAACACCTGGCAATCACGATTACAAAGTAACTTCTTTACCTTCTACAAGAAGATTAATTGACATTGGAAATCCAGAAAACTCCTATTCTGTTATACCAAGTGGAAATTCCGGAAATTTTTGGAGTAAACATTACGATGATCAATTAGAGTTATTTTTAAATGGTAAATACAGAAAAATAAATTTTTCTAAAACTCAAATTAATAGCAATTCGAATCACGAATTATTATTAAATCCTAATTAATCTTTTAGTTTTCAAAAATTATATAAGTGGTGCAAATACTTCGAGAAAAGCTTTAAAAAGTTACCTATTTACTACTTTAATTCCCCAAAATAATTAAGAATACCCTCTGTTTCAATCAATTTAATTTAAAAAACCCCATAGTTATTAACAAATATTGTCGAATTTAAATAGACACATTTCAAATTAAAAAAATGTATAATAACATTGTTTTTTATTTAAATATGTTGAAATAAATTATATATGATTCAGCATATGTTAAAATTTAAATCAAATTTTTTTTAGATATTAGTAAAAATAAATAATTTTTACCTGTTTTATATTTCTAAACTAGGTTAATTAACGTAATGACACCTATTATTTCTGATTATGATTTTATTTATAATTTAATTAGCATAAAAATTAATCATGTTTAGAAAAACAGTATTATTTGCTTCTATTATAATTTTTACAATAAATGTATTTTCTCAAGAAGTCATATCCACTCAAGGAGATTCTTACTCCAACGCAAGTGGTAAAATCGACTTTACAATTGGAGAAATAGTGACAAACACCGAAACTGATGGAGCCAACGACTTAACCCAAGGATTTCACCAAACCAACTGGAATTTTGTGAGTATAGAAGATCATGTTCCAAACTATGAAGCAATTATATATCCAAACCCAACAGAAGATTTTTTAAATATAAAAGCAAGTTTGTATAAAAATGTGAGCTATGTATTGTACGATGAAATGGGAAGGCTAATTTTACAGGGCCTTCTTTCTGGTGAACAAACTGCTTTAGAAGTGAGTCCGCTAGCTACTGGACGTTACTCTCTAACTCTAATTAATTTAAAAGAGAATTTAAAGACATTCAATATTATTAAAACAAGATAATACAAAACCTATGAACAAGATACTACTATCAATTTTTACAATAGCAACAATGGCACTTTCAACTTTTGGTCAATCACCAGAAGGTTTCAAATACCAAGCAGTAGTTAGGGATGCAGGAAATACAATTATTACTAACCAGTTTGTTGGAATAAAGTTAACAATCCAGCAAGGGTCTGCTGGAGGAACAGCTGTATATACAGAAACATTTTCTCCAACTACAAATGCATATGGTTTGGTAAATTTAGAAATAGGAACAGGAACTACGTTAGATGATTTCACTAATATAGATTGGGCAAATGGAAGTTATTTTATTGAAACAGCAATTGATGCTACAGGTGGCAGTAACTATTCAGTAATGGGAACTAGTCAGCTGATGAGTGTTCCTTATGCTCTATATGCAAAAACATCAGGTAATGGAGTTGGACCAAAGGGAGATACAGGTGTAGTAGGTCCACAAGGACCTGCAGGAACTGATGGACAAGATGGACAAGATGGACAAGATGGACAAGATGGCTTAGTTGGCCCAATAGGACCTAAGGGTGATACAGGAATAGCTGGACCAGTAGGCCCAATAGGAGCTAATGGTTTATCGGCATATGATTTGGCTTATGTAGCTGACACTAATATTGGAACAGAACTACAATGGTTAGCGTCTTTAAAAGGAGATACAGGTGTAGCAGGACCAATAGGGCCAATAGGGCCATCAGGCGGACCAGTAGGTCCAATAGGACCTAAGGGTGATACAGGAATAGCTGGACCAGTAGGCCCAATAGGAGCTAATGGTTTATCGGCATATGATTTGGCTTATGTAGCTGACACTAATATTGGAACAGAATTACAATGGTTATCATCATTAAAAGGAGATACAGGTGTAGCTGGACCAATAGGCCCAATAGGAGCTAATGGTTTATCGGCATATGATATGGCTTATGTAGCTGACACTAATATTGGAACAGAACTACAATGGTTATCATCATTAAAAGGAGATACAGGAATCGCTGGCCCAGTAGGTCCACAGGGTTCTGATGGTTTGTCTGCTTATAATCTAGCATATGTTGCAGATAGCACAATCGGAACGGAACTGCAGTGGTTGGCTTCTTTAAATGGAACTGACGGACAAGATGGATCAACAGGTCCAACAGGAGCAGTAGGCCCAAGTGGAGCGGATGGAACAAATGGAAATGACGGAGCAACAGGCCCAGCAGGATTAGATGGTGCTGATGGAAATGACGGAGCAGCAGGTCCACAAGGCCCACAAGGTCCAGCAGGAGCAATAGGCCCAAGTGGAGCGGATGGAACAAATGGAATTGACGGAGCAATTGGTCCACAAGGTCCAGCAGGATTAGATGGTGCTGATGGAATTGACGGAGCAATTGGTCCACAAGGTCCAGCAGGATTAGATGGTGCTGATGGAAATGACGGAGCAGCAGGTCCACAAGGCCCACAAGGTCCAGCAGGAGCAATAGGCCCAAGTGGAGCGGATGGAACAAATGGAATTGACGGAGCAATTGGTC
>Ga0209603_1001155_pt1 | contig 28218 bp, 24 predicted proteins | sample COGITO_mtgs_1206_FD_184812 | JGI IMG/M metagenome (GOLD analysis project Ga0209603, IMG submission 184812) | Pelagic marine microbial communities from North Sea - COGITO_mtgs_120607 (SPAdes) (version 2) | ecosystem: Environmental > Aquatic > Marine > Epipelagic ... | reverse complement strand
AACCTCTTTTCTAACGACCAAATGCCTGTCGACTTTAAATATCTAATTCAAGCTGAAAATGTTTTACTATCACCTCATGTAGGGGGCTGGACCAAAGAAAGTAAAGAAAAGTTAGCGCAAACTATTGCCTCCAAAGTCAAAGCAACCTTTTCCTTATAACAATTCTTAGATAAACCCATTAGCAAAAGCTTACCTTAAAGGTGGTACATAAATAGGAGCGGGGAGCGTGGGTATAAAAAACCAACACCTTGATTTACAGTGCTTTATGTGTTTGTTGTGAACAATAAATCGGATCAGAAAGAATCAACGCTATAAAGAAGTCGATGATTACAATAAAAGGCTTTAAATTAGCCCATGTTAATCAAACATCTCTTATATTATGAAAATCCTATCGAACCATCCAACAGAAGTATTAATCCTGTTTTTTTTAATCGTAACTTTTGTTCAATCTGGAATTGACAAAGCCATCGATTGGAAAGGAAATGTTGAATTTATTAAATCTCATTTTAAAAATTCACCTCTAAAAAATAGCGTTCCTTTATTACTTGCTATTATCTTGGTTATTGAAATATGTGCGGGTATTTTAATGACGGTGGGAGTATATCAAATTTACACTTCTGGTAACAAAGAGATTGCATTATTAGGAGTCGTTCTCTCTGCTATTGCATTAATTTTTTTACTTATTGGACAACGTTTAGCAAAAGACTATGCAGGAGCAATGTCTTTAGCAGTCTATTTTATCATAACTATTTTAGGTGTTTATTTATTAAATAGCTAAAACTTATAGAAAATAGGCTTGAGTATAATTAAAATCAATTTTAAAAATGCTTCAAAAAAGCCTTTTAAGGGTTTTTTTAGTTTTTCTGTCAACAGTTTGTGTCCGCCAAATCAAAAGAGCCTTAAACCGCTTTAAAAAGCCAATTAGCGCTTTTTTATCACATATATTAAAGAAGAATACTCAGAAGAAGTCATGGCTTTGCAATTAGAAACAAAACCCCTGTAAAGCGCATTCACAATATTCATCCTCCCTTTTTTATATTTTTCACTCAACAAAGAAACGTAATAAGAGTCAAATTTCATGGGAATTGTTTTTTCTATCACCATGTTTTCTGATAAAAAAAGTTGGCGAATTGAATCTTGAGAAAAATGCCAAAGGTGCCTAGGAACATCAAGCGCTGCCCAAAATTCTTTGTAATAATTTGCATCATCGCTTTTAAAATTCGGAGCTGCAATTATTAATCTACCGTGATTAGAAAGCAACTTTTTTAAGTTTGAAATATACTCTGATAAATTTTCCACATGTTCTAAAACATGCCAAAGCGTTATTATTTCAAATGTTTGATTTTTGAAATTGGACAAGTCTTTTTGAAGAACAATTCCTTTGTTTTTAGCAATAGCTCTTGCCCCTTCGTCTGGTTCAATTCCGAAGATATTCCAGGAGTTAATTTTACAAATTTTTAAAAAATCTCCTGTTCCTGCACCAACATCTAAAAGGTTTTTTTCTGGTCTAGTATCGCTATTTTGAATTCGTAAACTTTCATTTATTAATCTTAACTTTCTTCTTAAAGTAATGTTTTTTACAGCTTGATACACTTTATCAAATAGTGTTTTTTTGGAATCTGTATGAGAAATATAATCCTCGCTTTGATAGTAATTCGATAGGTTTTTAGGAACAGGTTGTGTGACCAACATTTCAAACTCCTTATTAATCATGACCTTAAAATGCTCGCCTGAGACGGTATAGTCTTTACAATTTGAATAAGGCTCTAAATTTTTAAAAAAGTCTATTTTATTTGACATATAAATTATATTGTTCCACGAGGAACCTCTGAGTTTTTAAAACAACCTATCTACCCATATACACCAACAACACAGAGATATCACTTGGGGAAACACCGCTAATTCTACTCGCTTGTGAAATAGATGTTGGTTGGATTTTACTTAGTTTTTCTCTAGCCTCATAAGAGAGAGATGTTACTTTTTGATAGTTAAATTTAGAGGGGATAACAACATTTTCCAGTCTATTTAATTTGTCGGCATTGTTCTTTTCTTTTTCAATATAACCTGAATATTTTAAATGTATAACAGCCTGTTCTATGACCTCTTTGTCAATCTCGTGAAATAATAAAAAAGAGGTTAACTTTTCTATATTCTTAAAATCAGAAAAAGCCAATTGTGGTCTTGCCGCAACTTTATAAAACTTTACAGACTGATTTATTAAGGCTAAATTTTTTGCTTCTAAAATAGGGTTTATCTCCTCTTGCGTAACACTTGTTTCTTGTAAAAACTTTATCAATAGGTTTGTTTTCTGCTGTTTTTCCTCTACACGATCTAATCGTTCTTTAGAGGCTAACCCTATTTTATATCCCAAGGGTGTTAGCCTAAGATCCGCATTGTCCTGTCTTAATAAGGTTCTGTACTCAGCTCTAGAAGTAAACATCCTATAAGGCTCATCTGTTCCTTTAGTAATCAAGTCGTCTATGAGAACCCCTATGTAAGCTTCGTTTCTTTTTAAAATAAAAGAGGGTTTCCCTTGGGTTTTTAAGGCGGCATTAACACCAGCCATTAGACCTTGTGCTGCAGCCTCTTCGTATCCGGTGGTTCCGTTAATCTGGCCTGCAAAAAACAAATCCTTAATTCGTTTTGTTTCCAGAGAATGCGTGAGTTGAGTTGGAGGAAAATAATCGTATTCTATGGCATAACCGTACCTTAAAAACTTCACATTTTCAAAGCCAGCAACAGACCTAATAGCCTTGTCTTGAACATCTTCTGGCAGGGAGGTTGAAAAACCATTGACATACATTTCAACAGTGGTCCAGCCCTCTGGTTCAACAAATATTTGGTGGCGATCTTTAGTTGCAAAGCGATCTATTTTATCTTCAATGGAGGGGCAGTACCTAGGACCAGTTGATTGTATTCGTCCATTGAACATTGGAGACCTATCAAAGCCCTCTCGAAGCAAGGAATGAACATCTAAATTAGTATATGTGAGATAACATGAACGTTGTTTTGTTAACGCTTTGGTAGATGGTAAATAAGAAAACTTTTCCGTGACTTCATCCCCTGGCTGCTCGGTCATTTTGGAATAATCTAAAGACCTTCCATCGACACGTGGTGGTGTTCCTGTTTTCATTCTACCAGATTCAAATCCTTTTAAAACTAAATCTTCTGTAATTCCTGTTGAAGCACCTTCACCAGCTCTTCCGCCTCCGAAACTTTTATCTCCAATATGAATTAGACCGTTTAGAAATGTTCCTGCAGTTAAGATAACTGTCTTTGCTTTAACTTCTAATCCAAGTTTTGTTTTGACACCAACGATTGTATCCTCTTCAAACAACAGACCATTCACAGCATCCTGGTAGAAATCTAAATTCTTTGTTTGTTCTAAAACTGTTCTCCAACATTCAGCAAACTGCATTCTATCGGATTGAGCTCTTGGACTCCACATTGCTGGGCCTTTTGAGGTGTTAAGCATCTTAAACTGAATAGCGGTTTTATCTGTAACAATACCACTAAACCCCCCAAGGGCATCTATCTCTCTTATGATCTGACCCTTGGCAATACCCCCCATAGCAGGATTGCAACTCATTTGAGCGATATTTTGTAAATTCATTGTAATTAACAAGGTGTGAGCACCCATGTTAGCAGCGGCAGCGGCAGCCTCGCTTCCTGCGTGCCCCCCACCAACTACAATTACATCGTATGTTGTTGTAAATAAACTCATTTTTTATAGTTTCACGTGAAACTTTTTATTTATTGTATTGATTATCAACTAATTAACAATATTAATGCTTCGTCTTCAGCATCAGTCATCTGTTTTTTTTCTAGTACCGTCTTATCTTTAAAGCCGATGTAGTGCAACACCCCGTGAATCATCACCCTGTGTAATTCTTCATCAAAAGAGACTTTATAGTCTTTCGCGTTCTCTACCACCCTCTCAATAGAAATATAAATATCTCCGCTTATTAATTTTCCAATAGTATTGTCAAAACTAATAACATCCGTTAAGGTATCGTGTTGCAAAAAATCGATATTTAACTTGTGTAAATAAGCGTCATCACAAAATATATAATTAATCTCACCAATGGTAAATCCATGATTGTCAACAATCTTAGTAACCCAGTCCTCTAGGTGTGTTGTTTTTTTTAATTCAAAGAGGGTTTCGAAATTAAAGGTGATCATAATTAATTATTCTTAGTGTCTGAAAAGTAAGCCCTAACTTTCTTTTTATAATTTTGACGCAAAGGTAAGGATTGTCTGTTTAATATTTCAGTTTGATTATAAAACTGCTTTTGAAACTTGATTGCTTTAATTTTATTCTTTTGAAGACGAGTATCACTTGTTTTAGAAGTTCTCTGGTTATCCTTTCCTTGGTCTAGTGAGGCAGCGTTTAGCTTTAGTAAATCATAGGATAAGCGTTGCATTTTTTGTAGTGTTGAAAAATGAAACCCTTTCTCTAAAATTTCATTTTCTAAATCCTCCATGCTTTTAAGAGCTTTTCTTGCTGGAGCGCCAGCGCCTCCTTGTTTATTTGAAGCTTTTTTAAACTGGTCTTGCAGTGCTTGCCGTAAAAAAGATTGTTGTTTGTAAATTTCATAAAGTTCCTCGTCAAGCGCATCTCCTGTACCGTTATTGTTCCCTTGTTCATTTTTAGACCCATCGCCCTTCTTTGATTTCTTTCCTTTATTTCCAGGTTGATCACCTTCTCGTTGAAAACCTTTCTTCAGCCCCTGTTTCATTCTCTTAGTGAGCTCTCCTTGACTTTTAATGAGGTCTGGCAATCGAAACCCTGGACTTTTCTTCTTCTTTCCGGAGCCACTTTTCATAGACATAGCATTCTTCATATTGCTTAGGGTTGAGCTTAAGTAGTTTGCTAAATTATTGACAGCCATCATAACATAACGCTGATTTGAAGCACCTTTTGAAAACCTGTTTTCAGAAAAATTATCTAAGGATTGATCTAAATTATAGTGCGTTGTAGATAAATCATTGTTGATCGTTTCAGAAAGCTTTGGCAGGCGCATGGATAAAACATAAAGACTATCATCGATGTGTTTAAAATACGTTTTTAATTGATATTGCTTTTTTAGGTCTTCGCCAAAATCTGGATGCACAGTAGATCGATCTGTAAAAGTGTTGATTAATTGTTCTTGTTTAAAAGAAAAGATGACTAAGTTTTCTAGTATTTTTCGAAGGTCATCTAAGTTTTCTTCCATTGACTCTCCTTGCATTTGTTGCATTGCTTGTTCCATTTTAACGCTCATGCTTTTTAGTTTGTTGGAGGCTTTTTTTTGAGACGCCTTGGCTCCTGAAAAATTTTCATTTAAGAGCTTCTTTTCCGCCTCATTAAGGGAGGAGTCAACCGCTTTTTCTTCTTCTCCTAAGTCGGGAAGCTGCATGGGGTCTTTTAAATTTATATTGTCTTTTTTTAATTGTTTTAATTCTTCTTTAATTTTTTTGAACTCTTTGTTGATTTTATTTTGATCACCAACTAAAGGCGTCTTTTTATTAATTTCTTCTTGTTGTTTTTGAGATAAATTTTCAATTTTATTTGCAATCTGCATTGTTTTTTGCTCTATGTAAAAGCGTTTGGTTAGCTCTAAAATCCTAGTGAGACTTCTCTCTTGTTGTTGGTTTTGTTGCGCTAATTCTTTTGCTTTTTTTAGGAGGTCGTTTTTATTGAGTTTCTCTGCTATTTTTTCGATTTCTCTTAAAAGTGTTTCTTTTTTTTGTGCTTTTTTTAACTCCTCTAAGCGCTGCTGTATTGCTTCTTTTTTACTTTTGAACTCCTGGTTTAGTGGTTCTTTTTTATCAAAAGTTTCTTCTAACTTTGTAGTTTGCCGCTGCATCATTTTAGAATATTTTTGCTGACGCTCAAGAATCTTTTCAAACTTATTTTTATCACTCCACCCTAACATCTTTTTTGTTTGTACTTCGTTTTGAATTAAATTCAATTCTTGCTGAATTTGTTGCTGATTTTTTGAAAGGCGCTGCATATTGTCAATTGCATTTCTTTGATTTTGCAGCAACTCTTGCTGAATTTCTTCGCTTGTTTTTTTTCTAAAAGTAAACGACTTACTCATTGTTCTTTTGCTTCCATTTATGGCGTCATTGTCAAAAACCTGAAAAAAGAATTGATAGCCAACTCCTTCTTTAAGGTTGAATCCATTGGGAAATTGATAAGAAAATGTTTGAATGTTATTCTTGGTGATTTGCAAATTTAGCTTTTGTTCTTTTTTAGGGTCCCCCTCTTCGTGTACCACTATTTGAAAACCACTAATTCCATAATCATCTGAAATCTGTCCTATAAACTCTGCTGTGTCTTGAGTTGTGATGGTGCTATTCGTTTCAACATATATAGAAGGAGATGCATCTTTAACAACCTCTACTTGAAATTGAAGTTTTTCAAAATCTTGTAAATAATTGTTAGAGGAACTAATTTGATAATTAAGATCTCTTTTTACGATTTTTGAATATGCAAACCGTTGCTGAGTATAATTTTTAAAAAAAGATTTTTTAGCGCTCGTAGTGAAAGCAATTGAATCTGTTTGAATTGCGTCTACAGTCCATGTAACTTTTGTTCCTTCAGGGATAGAAATGTTTCCACAGTTATCAATCTTTTCGTTTTGTCTATTAAGATAGTTCGGATATTTTAAACCTAGAGAAATATTGTTAATTGTTGGTGTTTTTATAACTTTTACCTGATAACTCTTCGACTGAATTCCACCGGAAGCAAAGTAAAAAGAAAAGGAATCTTGAACATTCGTAAACGTATAGACAAACGCTCCTTTGTTGGTGTTTTTTAAATAATATTGTTGCCTTTTAAAATGAATATACGCTTCTTTAGGTCTTTCCGATCCTTCGATATTTACAAGGATGGTGATTGATTTTCCTTGAACGACCTCAAGATTGGGGTTTGACACATAAAAAGAAAAGGGAGGGAGAGGAACATAAGCGGTTTTAAAATTAACAACTCGCTCAAAACTTTGTTTGAACAGGGAATGAGAGTCTGTAAAAACAATCCCTACCCAAACTAATAAGGGAAAAACTGCGTATTTTAAATATTTTTTATTTTGCTTAAAATCAACTGCATTTGAAAAAGAAAAAGCAGCTAATTCTGTTGATTTTTGATCAATACTTGCATTTAATAAATCGGACTGAAGATGATTTTTTTTTAATTGTAAAACATTTAAAAGTTTGTCTTGGACCTCTGGAAAATGACGCCCAATCATTTTTGATGACTGCAGGTTTGTAATCCCTTTTTTTAAACCAATCAGCTTCAAAAAAGGAAAGGCAATAAAACGAATTAATAAAAAAAGCTCTACCCCAAGAAAAAAATAAAAAAGGAACGTTCTAGAGGTTGGTTTAAACCATAAAGAATACTCTAAAAATAAAATAAAAAAAAGGTACAAAAAGCCAAAAGAAAAAAACAAAATCACCCCTTTTATCAACTCACTAGTGTAGTATTTACGCGTAAATTGAAGTAATTTTATTTGTATGCTTTCAAAAGGATCCATAATCGTAAATAAAAATACTATTTTTAAAACGATGTAACAGCATAAATTTGTTAAAACCATTACTTAATCAAGTGTGTTTAATAAAAAGCCTTGTTAAATCCTATAAATGAGGATATTCTTTTATTTCGAATGAATAATTTCTCGGACAGTTGTCTTACTAAGTGTATGTATGAAGCCTTTTCATAAACTCTTTTTTTTATGCGTTTAGTAAAGTATCTTTACACCTTAAAATTTATCAAAGATGAAACCTAATATTCGTGTTCGTTTTGCACCCAGTCCAACAGGACCTCTTCACATTGGTGGTGTAAGAACTGCTTTATACAATTATTTATTTGCTAAAAAACACCAGGGAACTTTTGTCCTAAGAATTGAAGATACGGATCAAACTCGCTATGTTAAAAACGCAGAACAATATATAGTAGACGCTCTCGAATGGGCTAAGATTCCTTTTGATGAGGGGCCAGGAAAAAATGAAAAATTTGGACCCTACAGACAATCTGAAAGAAAAGGTCTCTATAAAGAATATGCCGATATCCTTATAAATTCAGGCTGGGCTTATTATGCGTTTGATACTTCAGAGCAATTGGATGAGCATAGAAAAGGGCATGAAGAAGCAGGGAAAACGTTTATCTATAATTGGCACAACAGAGAAAAAGGGCGCTTGATAAATTCGCTTGTCTTGAATAAAGAGGAGGTAAAATCAAAAATAGACGCTGGAGAAAAATTTGTAATCCGATTTAAAAGCCCAGAAAATGAAAATTTACAAATGGAGGATGAAATTCGTGGGCAAATTTCAATTAATACGAACACTTTAGATGATAAAATTTTGTTCAAAAGCGACGGAATGCCTACCTATCATTTAGCAAACATTGTTGATGATCATTTAATGGAAATTAGCCACGTAATTCGAGGAGAAGAATGGTTACCGTCAATGCCTTTGCATGTTTTGTTATACCGCGCATTTAATTGGGAGTGTCCAAAATTTGCACATTTGCCTTTGATTTTAAAGCCTGTAGGAAAAGGGAAGCTGAGCAAAAGAGATGGAGATAAACTAGGGTTTCCTGTTTTCCCTTTAGAATACACAAATGAAATCTCTGGTGAAGTTTCTCGAGGTTATAAAGAGGATGGCTATTTTGCAGATGCTTTTATCAATATGTTGGCTTTTTTAGGTTGGAACCCAGGGACTGAGCAAGAAATATTTTCGATTAACAACCTTGTAGAATCCTTTGATTTAAAAAGGGTTGGTAAATCTGGTGCAAAGTTTAGTGCAGAAAAAGCACAGTGGTTTAACCAACAATATATGCAAAATAAAGAGTCAGATGAGTTGGCAAAAGCATACGCTCAAATTCTTAAAGAAAAAGGAATTACCAAAAATTCTGCGTTCATAGAAAAAGTTGTTTCTTGTGTAAAAGAAAGAGCAACTTTTGTGAGTGATTTTTGGAGCCTATCGTCTTTCTTTTTCGAGGCTCCGACAACATATGACGCCAAAGCTTCTAAAAAAAACTGGAAAGAGGAAACAGCTGCGCTCATGGAAGAGTTAATATTAAAGATTTCGTCCATAACTGTTTTTTCATCTGAAAATACAGAGAAAGAAATAAAAGAATGGATTCTAACAAAAGACATTGGCTTTGGAAAAGTAATGCAACCTTTAAGACTCTCATTAGTTGGTGCCTTGAAAGGGCCTCATTTATTTGACATTATAGAAATGATCGGTAAAGAAGAAACAGTTCAAAGACTTAAAAACGCAATTAAAAATTTATAGCAATGAAAAAAATACTCTTTTATTTAATTTTAAGCAGTTGTTTTACAACTCAGGCGCAATATGGATATGGTAATGGTCAACGACAAAGACAGCGCCAAATGCAACCAATGCAGCCTCAGCGAAAAGCTCCAGAGCCAAATTTTGAAGTAGAAAAATACATTGGAATTATCATTTACGATATTAAAAAAACCGCAAAAAAATCGGGTGTAAAATTAACTTCAGAAAAAGGAAAAGAATTCTCTAAAATAATAACTGATTACAACAAAAAAACGAAAGATATTAAAAGGATTAACACTTTTTTACTCCGCGGCACTAAAGAAATGGTGGAAAATTTTCAAAAAACCGCAATGAAGAGTGGAGATTTTTCAAAACAGGCTACGATTCGAAAAGAAATGAATACCCGATTAAAACCGATTGGAGAAGTGATAAGGGAAGAGGATAAGAAACTAAATAAGGCTATTAAAAAACTGCTTAATAAAAAACAATATAAAAAATGGATTAAATACAATAGAAAAAAATACAAGAACTTTCCTAAAGAAGAAGATTAAATGCAATAAATAAATAAATGGTTTTGTATATTTACAATGAATCTTAATACTAAAAAAATATGTTCTCTTTTACTTACATTTTAATCGTTTTAGTAGCATTGGTCCTCTTTGCTTCTTTTTTTACAGTGAAACAACAGTCCGCTGCTGTCTTAGAGCGTTTTGGTAAATTTAATGCCATTAGACAGTCTGGATTGCGCTTTAAAATACCTCTTATTGACAGAATCGCTGGTAAATTAAGTTTAAAAATTCAACAGCTAGATGTAATTATAGAAACCAAAACAAAAGATGATGTTTTTGTTAAGTTAAAAGTGTCTGTCCAATACAAGGTTATTTATGAAAAAGTATATGATGCTTTTTACAAACTAGATTATCCTCACGACCAAATTACATCTTATGTTTTTGATGTTGTAAGGGCAGAGGTTCCAAAAATGAAATTAGATGATGTATTTGTAAAAAAAGATGATATCGCAATTGCTGTAAAATCGGAGTTAAATGAAGCGATGATGACTTATGGGTACGATATTATTAAAACATTGGTTACAGATATCGATCCAGATGCACAAGTTAAAGAGGCTATGAACAGAATAAATGCTTCAGAGAGAGAAAAGGTTGCAGCACAATACGAAGGGGATGCTCAGCGTATTTTAATTGTGGAGCGTGCAAAAGCAGAAGCAGAAAGCAAGCGATTACAAGGGCAGGGTATTGCCGATCAAAGACGTGAAATAGCTAGAGGTTTAGAAGAAAGTGTAGAGGTTTTAAATAAAGTAGGAATCAATAGTCAAGAAGCTTCTGCGTTAATTGTTGTGACCCAACACTATGACACGCTTCAATCTATAGGACAAGAAACAAATAGTAATTTAATTTTATTACCTAACTCTCCTCAAGCAGGAAGCACAATGCTTAATGACATGGTTGCAAGTTTTACTGCAAGCAATCAAATTGGGGAAGCAATGAAAAACAAGAAAGAGAGTAAAAAATAATAAGCACTTATTCTTATTTAAAAAAACTCAATTTGTTTGAACAAATTGAGTTATTTTAAAGCCACAAAATCAAGATAAGTGCTTATTTTTTTTCTTCTAATTTATCTTCTGACTGTTCTTTGGCGGCATTTTTAAATTCTTTTATACCACTCCCTAAACCCCTCATTAATTCCGGAATTTTTCTTCCTCCAAATAATAAAAGAACTACCACAATAATAATGACTACCTGAGGCATGCCTATCAATCCGAAATATATAACTAAACTGTTCATTTTTTTAAATTTAACCCTACAAATATACAAAAAAGGTTATTATTATGAGAGTTATTTCCTTCTTTGAATAATCCCTCCTAAAACTTTTTTGTTTTTTTGAACCTCAGGAGAGCCCTTGTAGAATATAGAGCCTCCAAAATTTACTTTTGCACTAAGTGTTTTTCCTGCAGATACTTCTGCTTTTGCACCAGTACCAGAAAAAACATTCGTATTACCTGTTACATTTAATCCAAAGCCATTATAAACACCATATAAGTCAATATTTACGGTTAGAGACTCAGATGCGCCTGTTAATTTAATAACACCTCCTGAAGAGGCTCTTATGTTAAGATGTGTCACTTTTAGGGTTAAGTCTACAAAAGCTCTTTCTTGTGAATTTACTTTTAATTTTTCTTGATGAAATTCTTTCCCTTTTACTATTGATCCTTCATTAGCATCAATAACATCAATATTTGAGTTATAATATAGTGTTATAAAAACCTTTCCTTTCCCATAATTATTTTCTGGTTTTAGAGAAAAAGGTAGGGATAATTTTAAAACACCGTTCACATTTTTAATTTTTACTTTTTCTGATTTTTCTCCTTTGATTTCTATTTTTTGCTCTTTTGATTGGAGCAATAAGACCTCAATACCATTATAAACTTTAAGAACAGAGTAATCTCCTAGAGTTTTCTTTACAATTGTTTGAGAATAGACAGAATGAGTTAGTGTTATTATTAAAATAAGGAGTATTTTTTTCATTTTTTTTTAATTAAATAAGTATATAACCTTAAAGGTTTTTTCTTTTTTTTATTGTACGTTAATAGTCAAATTTATTCTTCTATTAAATAAAAATCTAAATGCTTCCGTTCCAAATCTGTGTGTTTAACCCGCACTTTAACATCATCTCCTAATTGATAAAGATGTTTTGAATTTTGACCCATGATTGCATACTGTTTTTCGTCAAAAACGTAATAATCACTTTTAATATCTCTAATCCTAACCATTCCTTCACACTTGTTAGATTTAATTTCTACATAAATTCCCCACTCTGTAACCCCTGTAATCACACCTTCAAAAACCTCGTCTTTGTGATTTTGCATGTATTTTACTTGCATGTATTTTATAGATGAACGCTCTGCTTTACTTGCTAGTTCTTCTCTTTTTGAAGAATGTTTTGATTTTTCTTCAAACAATTCTGATTTTGGTGTTTCTCCTCCCTCTAAATAATGCTGAAGCAAACGGTGGGTCATTACATCGGGATAACGTCTAATAGGGGATGTAAAATGACTGTAGTAATCAAAAGCCAATCCATAATGACCTATATTTTGTGTGGTATAAACTGCTTTAGACATCGTTCTTATGGTTAAGGTCTCAATCATATTAGATTCCGCTTTACCAGCTACATCTTTTAATAATTTATTTAATGATTGTGAGGTTGTTTCTTTGGTGTCTGTATTTATTTTATATCCAAACTTATCAATCATATTTTGTAATGACGCTAATTTCTCTACATTTGGTTCATCATGAACTCTATAAATAAATGTTTTATTAGTTGCTTTTCCTTTAGATAAACCAATAAATTCAGCAACTTTTCTATTTGCTAATAACATAAACTCTTCGATTAATTTGTTAGCATCTTTAGATTTTTTAAAGAAAACACCTATAGGATTTGCTTGTTCATCTAAATTAAATTTTACTTCAACCCTATCAAAAGAAATAGCTCCTTCTTTCATTCTTTTTTTTCGAAGAATTTTAGCTAATTCATCTAACTTTAAAGTAGCTTGTACTATTGCTGGTGTTACCTCATATTCTTTATCAACGATAGAGATATTAGATGGCATTGTATAACTACGATTAATATCAGAGGTTTTACAGTTTTCTATGATAGATTGTGCTTCTTCATAAGCAAAACGTTGATCTGAATAAGTAACTGTTCTTCCAAACCATTTGTTTATAATTTGTGCTTTTTCATTGATTTCAAAAACTGCAGAAAAGGTTAATTTTTCTTCATTTGGTCTTAAGGAACAGACTCCATTACTTAACATTTCAGGCAACATAGGTACTACTCTGTCCACCAAATAAACAGAGGTTGCTCTTTTGTAAGCCTCATCATCTAAAATAGTTTTTGTTTGAAGATAATGTGAAACATCTGCTATGTGAATTCCAATCTCATAATTACCATTTTCTAATATTGTAAATGACAATGCATCGTCAAAATCTTTTGCATCTTTTGGATCTATTGTAAATGTTAAATCTTTTCGCATGTCTCTACGTTTAGAAATCTCTTTTGGAGTGATGTCTATTGGTAAATTTTTTGCTTCTGTTTCTACTTCAGGTTCAAATTCAAATGGTAAATCATATTCTAATAAAATAGAATGCATTTCGGTATTATGATCACCAGGTTTTCCTAAAATTTTAGTAATTTTTCCAAAAGGATTTTTTGAGTTTTTAGGCCAATCTGAAATAGTTGCCTGAACTTTATCTCCGTCCTCTGCTCCATTAATTCGATTCTCTGAGATAAAAATATCTACATACATTTTATGATTATCTGGAATTACAAATCCAAAATTTTTATTTTTATTTATTTGTAAAACACCTACAAAATCAGTTTTAGCTCGTTTTAAAACCTCAACAACTTCCCCTTCTAATTTTTTCCCATTTCTTTTCTTATAAACAAACACTTTCACAGTATCTTGATGAAGTCCCTTACTTATATTTATTTTTGGAATAAAAATATCATCTTCATAATCATCTGAAATAAAGTATCCATTTCCATTAGATGTTACATCTAAGGTTCCAATAGAATATTTTCTATCTATGTTTACTTGAAACTTTCCTCTTTCTACTTCTTTAATTTGTTGAGAAGCAGTTAATTCTGCTAATTTTTTAATTAATTGAGTTTTTCCATCAGTATGATGAATTTTGAGTTTTGCAGCAATTTGTTTGTGGTTATAAAACTTTTGACTGTCTTCTTTTAGAATTTTAAATATATTTTTGGTTAAATCTTTTACGATATTTCCTTTCTTTTTATAAATTCCTTTCTTTTTTCTTGACATTAATTCTTACTTGTTATTTTATGATACCAAATTACAATTATTTAATGTAATTAATAATTTTAAAAAAGATATCTAATCTATTATTGTATTTTGGTAATATGATAAATAATTACTTATGGTTAATTCTTGGTTTATAATAGTAAACCCAATTGCGGGTAATCTAAAATTTTCTACTAAATGGAGAGAAATTCAGTTATTACTTGATGTTAGAAAAATAAACTATTCCTTTGTAGTCACATTGTATTCTAGACATGAAGTTGAACTGGTACAAAACGCTATTCAAAAGGGTTTTAGAAATATTATATCTGTTGGTGGAGATGGAACGCTACATCATATAGTAAATGGAATAATGATACAAAGGTATGTAAAAAGTTCTGATATAACTATTGGTGTGATCCCTTTAGGTACAGGTAATGATTGGATTAAAACGTATAATATACCTAATAATGTAGAAAAAGCAATAGAAATAATACATCACAAAAAAACAATTCTACAAGATATTGGTATTGTAAATACAGAAAATAATAAAGTTTCTTATTTTAACAATGTTGCGGGTTTAGGTTATGATGGATATACCGTTAATAAACTAAAAAAACTAAAAAGTTTTGGTGCTGTAGCTTATTTATTGAGCGGATTAGCTGGTTTTTTATTTTATAAAAAAACTGTATTTAAAATTAATTTTAATAATAAATCAATTGAAACTAATTGTTTAATGACAATGGTTGGAATTTGTAAATTTTCTGGAGGTGGAATGCAATTTACAAAAGACGTAAATACTTCTGATGGTTTGCTTGATATTACCATCGCTAAAAATTTAAATATTTTTGATTTAATCTCTAATATTAAAAAATTATATAATGGACGTATTGTACATCATAAGAAAGTGGAAACCTATAAAACCGACCTAATAACTGTAATTCCCCAAGCTTCAAAACCTTATATTCAAGCAGATGGTGAATTAATAGGCATCGGTAAAGTCACTTTTAAAATTATTTCAAAAGCAATAAATTTTGTAATTCATTAGATTTTTGAACTTATTAACATTCTATATAATAATAATTTTTATTTAATAAATTTTTAAAAAAGTATGATGTTTATAATAGTATGTGAATAGCTACTATAATTTTATTGTTTTTTATTTTAATATATCATTTATTAAAAAATATCTACATTTATTAAGATTGTTAAACACTTAAGAATCAATTGAATTTAAGAGTTATTAACAGATTATATAAAAGCAATTAACTTAAAATTCTTAATAGTTAGTTTTATAAATTATGTAAATAAATTATCATTTTAATGTTGATAACCTTTTATGAAAAACTTATAAAAAAAGTTGTGTAATTAAACCCATTGTTTGTATTATAATTTTTTTCTGATCTACCTAAAAAACTTGTAAAAAATTACAGATACTTTTTAACATTATGATAAAATACTTAAATACTTCAAAACTAAATAGTTATTTAAAAAGCTAATTTTTTAATTGTTTATAACAGTTGGTCTTTGTTAATTTCTGTATTTTTGTAACTACAACTTAATTAAAATCAATCTATTATGATAATTGCTATTGGAAATGATCATGCAGGAACAGCATATAAATTTGAAATTATAAAGCATTTAAAAGAAAAAGGGTATGAGGTTTTAAATTTTGGAACTGATTCAAATAATTCAATGGATTATCCTGATGCAATACACCCAACAGCTTCTGCTGTTGAAACCAGTAAAGCGGCTTTAGGTATTATTCTTTGTGGAAGTGGAAATGGTGCACAAATGACTGCCAATAAACACCAAGGTATTAGAGCAGCCCTATGTTGGAATAACGAATTAGTAACACTAACAAGACAGCATAATAATGCAAATATTTTAACAATTCCTGCTCGTTTTGTTTCCTTACAACAAGCTATTGGATTTGTAGATATATTTATTTCAACAGAATTTGAAGGAGGACGTCATGGCGCTAGAGTTGATAAAATTTCTTGTGCGGGATAATGGAGTATTTCGTAAAAAGTTTTTCAGAATTAACCACAACAGAACTATATAAAATACTACAATTACGTTCTGAAGTTTTTGTAGTTGAACAAGATTGTGTCTATCAAGATTTAGATTTTAAAGATCAAAAGTCATTACATGTTTTCGGTGTAAATAATAATAATATTGTTGCTTATACAAGGATTTTTAAACCCGGAGATTATTTTGATAATGCAAGTATTGGTAGAGTGGTTGTGGATGCTTTAGAGAGAAAATACGGTTACGGCCACGATGTCATGAAGGCCTCTATTCAAGCAATTAAAGATAATTTTAAAGTAGATAAAATCACTATATCTGCGCAAGTGTATTTAAAAAATTTTTACGAATCACATCAGTTTAAACAAGTGGGGACATCATACTTGGAAGATGGAATCCCGCATATTGAGATGTTAAGAAACTAAATTTTCAACTTCTAAAACTTTACCTACTTTTAAGTTGTTTAATTTAATATTTCCAATTCTAACACGTATTAAACGGAGAGTTGGAAAACCGACGGCAGCAGTCATCTTTCTAACTTGCCTAAATTTTCCTTCTTTGATAATTACCACTACCCAACTCGTGGGACCGTGTCTTTCATCTCTGATTTTTTGACTTCTTAAAGGAAGTTTTGGGTCCTCTATTAAAAAGGCTACACTTGGTTTTGTTGTGTATTTTTTTCCATCAAAACCGATTTCCACCCCTTTTTTTAATTTTTCTATTGCTTTTTGGTTTATTATTCCATCAACTTGCACATAATATTCTTTTTCATATTTAGTACTTCTAATTTCTTCTGATATTTTCCCATTGGTTGTTAAGAGAAGTAACCCCTCTGAAGCAACATCCAATCTACCAATTGCCATAGTTCCAATAGGAAAATTGTGTAATTCTCCTAATAGTTTTTTCTTCCTTTTAGCCGGATTTATAAATTGAGAGATCATTCCCCAAGGCTTGTGAATGATAAAATGACGGTGTTTTTTGGTCAAAATTTAATATTTTACTTTTTTAAACGAACTAGGACAATAGTACAAAAATGTAGGTTATTTTTTTGTAACTTGTGGCTCTTATTTAAAACAACAGACAGAAATACTTATGGCAGCAGACAAAGAAAAAGCAGCAAAATTAAAAGCACTACAACTAACCTTAGATAAATTAGATAAAACATACGGAAAAGGCTCTGTAATGAAATTAGGAGATGTTGTAACTGAAGAAGTAGACGCAATATCATCCGGTTCTTTAGGATTGGATTTAGCGTTAGGTGTTGGAGGATACCCAAGAGGTAGGGTTATTGAAATATACGGACCAGAGTCTTCAGGAAAAACAACATTAACACTTCACGCTATTGCAGAAGCTCAAAAAGCAGGAGGAATAGCCGCTTTCATTGATGCGGAACATGCTTTTGATAAATTTTATGCAGAAAACTTAGGGGTAGATATAGATAATTTAATTATTTCTCAACCAGACCATGGAGAACAAGCTCTTGAAATTACAGAAAATTTAATTCGTTCAGGTGCAATTGATATTGTAGTTATAGATTCTGTTGCTGCTTTAACTCCTAAATCTGAAATTGAAGGAGAAATGGGTGATTCTAAAATGGGACTTCATGCGCGTTTAATGTCTCAAGCATTGCGTAAATTAACAGGAACTATTTCAAAAACAAATTGTACGGTTATTTTTATCAATCAATTAAGAGAAAAAATTGGGGTTATGTTTGGTAATCCTGAAACAACAACCGGAGGAAATGCGTTAAAATTTTATGCCTCTGTGCGTTTAGATATTCGACGAAGAACACAAATTAAAGACGGCGACAAGGTAATTGGAAACAGTACAAAAGTTAAAGTGGTAAAAAACAAAGTTGCACCTCCCTTTCAGATTACAGAGTTCGACATTATGTATGGACAAGGAATCTCCAAAGTTGGTGAGATTTTAGACATTGGTGTAGAGTTAGGAATTGTTAAGAAAAGCGGTTCATGGTTTAGTTATGGAGAAACAAAACTAGGCCAAGGAAGAGACGCTGTAAAAGGTCTGATAAAAGACAATCCTGAACTAGCAGAAGAGCTTGAAGCAAAAATTAAGAGTGCGATAGAAAATCAAGAATAGAAGATTCTTATAAGGAATAAATTTTATTATTAACTGCTGTAAGTGTTCTACTTACAGCAGTTTTTTATGAAAACAAACATGATTAAAATTTCTCAAAACATACAATTAAAAAAAATTAGAAATAGCGATGCAGATTTTCTTTTCAGATTAATGAAAGAAATATATACGAGTGCATACAGTCATTTTTGGGAAGACAATGGGGCTTGGTATGTGAATTCACAATACTCAAAGGAAGTTGCTTTAAGAGAAATACAAGCACCAAAAACAGATTATTATTTTGTGCTTTTTAAAGATGTAATCGTCGGAGTTTTTAGGGTTGTTTGGGATGAAACACTAAAAGGTTTTTTGGAACAACCTCAAGTAAAATTACACCGAATTTATTTAAGTAATGAAACACAAGGAAAGGGCTTAGGTAAAAAACTACTCTCTTGGCTTGAGGTTGAGGCAATAAAAAAAGGATGTCAAATGATTTGGTTGGACGCGATGGACCAACATACGCAGGCACTTCAATTTTATAAAAAGCAAGGATATACCTATCATTCTCATGTGATCTTACCTTTCAACCTACTGTATGAAAAGGTTAGAAAAATGAACCAACTATACAAGGTTTTAAATAGATAATGTAATTCGTAGGAGTAATTTTGTTTTTATACACCAGTACTTCCAAAACCACTTTCTCCGCGCTTTGTCTCCTCTAAAACATCCACTACTTCCCAAGTTAGACGCGCGTGCTTTGCTATAACTAATTGTGCAATTCTTTCTCCATCTTTTATATGAAAGTCTTCATTAGATAAGTTTACTAAAATAACTCCTATTTCCCCCCTATAATCTGCATCGATGGTTCCTGGAGAATTTAACACAGTAATTCCTTTTTTAGCAGCCAGACCACTTCTAGGCCTCACTTGTGCTTCATAACCAATAGGTAGCGCTATAAATAAACCCGTTTTTACAACAACCCTTTCTAGTGTTTTTAATATGATTGATTCATTAATATTTGCTCTTATATCCATTCCAGCAGCACCTTCTGTTTCATAACTTGGTGTTGCATGTTTAGATTTGTTTATAATTTGTACGTTCATGGTTTGTGGGTTCAATAAAAAGCGTATTATTAAAAATGATAAAATATTTAAAAAATTCTTGATTAAAGAGGTGATAACACGAGAAATCAACCCCTCAAAAAAAGAGGATTTAAAGAAGCAAATATAATAATAAGCAAATGCTTTCATCCATCGTTAATACTTTTATTACTTTTGAAGTTAAATTTTACAGATAAATGAAGGAACAAAAAAAAATAGCAGTCTTAGGCGGAGGAAGTTGGGCAACTGCAATTGTAAAGATATTAAGTGAAAATTTAGACACAATTGGGTGGTACATGAGAAACGAACAAGCAATTGATCATATTATAGAAAACGAACACAACCCAAATTACCTTCAATCAGCAGAATTAAATGCAGAACAATTAGACCTTTCAAGCAATATAAATGAAATCGTTTCAAGTTATGAGATTCTTATTTTTGCGATCCCCTCTGTGTTCTTAACGAGTGAATTAAAAAAATTAAATACCTCAATTAAGGACAAAATCATTTTTTCAGCAATTAAGGGTATTGTTCCTGAAACTGGATTAATAATAGGAGAACATTTTCATAAAGTATTTAATATTCCGTTTGAAAACATTGGTGTAATTACAGGTCCTTGTCATGCAGAAGAGGTTGCAATGGAACGATTATCTTATTTAACAATCGCTTGTCAAGATGAAAAAAAAGCTATTTTAATAGAAGAATCATTACGAGGTTGGTATATAAAAACAAAAATTTCAGACGACATTATTGGCACAGAATATGCTGCTATGTTAAAGAATATTTATGCAATTGCTGCCGGAATTGCTCATGGATTAGGGTATGGAGATAACTTTCAAGCGGTTTTAATGAGTAATGCAATTCGCGAGATGAAACATTTTATAAAAAAGGTTCATAAAATGAAACGAAACATTAATAATTCTGCTTATTTGGGCGATTTATTAGTCACAGGATATTCGCTCTTTAGTAGAAATCGACAATTTGGAAATATGGTCGGTAAGGGGTATACAGTGAGGTCAGCACAAATAGAAATGAGCATGATTGCAGAAGGCTACTACGCTACGAAAAGTGCTTTTAAAATTGCTAAAGACAACTCCTCTTGCACCCCAATTATTGATACTGTTTATCAAGTATTATACGCGGCTAAGAACCCTAAAAAAGAATTTAAGAAATTGACAGATAAATTAAATTAAATGTTTAATTTTGAACATTAACACAAGGTATTAAACAAATAGAATGAAAACAATACAAGAGGTTGTAGAAACTACCATTAGAAAAACACCCTTTATAGAAGAAGCGCTGCATGAAAAATTAATCAACGTTTCTTCATTGGCAAGAATTATTTTACCAGAAGTTTCATCTGTCTTGAAAAAAAACGTAAAGGTTGGCGCTGTTATGATGGCTATTAATAGACTATCACCAGCCAGTGAATTACGTATTAGAAAAAATATTAAAAAACTATCTTTAGATTTAGGCGATGTGATTGTTCGATCAGATCTATGTGACTTTACTTTTAAAAATACGCCTTCGTTATTAAAAGAAATTGCAAAGATTTTGACAAAGTCATCAGAAAACACTGATTATTTTTTGACGGTTTCACAAGGTATTTTTGAAACTAATATTGTGACAAGTAAAAACCTTCAGCCATTTGTTCGTCAAATTTTTGAACAAGAAATCTTAACAAATAGCATGTTAGAACTTGCTTCTATCACGATAAAATTACCAAAAGAAAATTTAGAACAATCCGGAGTTTATTATTTTATTCTAAAACAATTAGCTTGGGCAGATATTCCTTTACAAGAAATTATTTCTACGACAAATGAGATGACAATTGTCGTTAAAGAGGAAGACATCAACCAAACCTTCTCAATCTTAATGGATATGAAATTAAGCTAAAAATGAGGAGAGAAGACCCTTATGCAGCGCTTCGAATAAAAGAGTTTAATGTTTTTTTGGTTGTTCGATTTTTACTTGTTTTTGGGTGGTCTATGCAATTTATTGTCATAGAATGGCAGGTGTACTCTATTACAAAAGATCCTTTATCTCTTGGAATAATTGGATTAATGGAAATTATCCCTGCATTTACCATGGCGTTATTTGCTGGCCATATTGTAGATCAAAGAGAAAAAAGAAACCTTCTTGCTGTTTGTACAGCTGCTTTTTCATTTATAAGCCTGGGTCTTTTTTTGTTAACCACACAAAATATTGTTGAAAATTGGTCTGTAAACTCTGTTTTATATGCTATTTATGGATTGGTTTTTTTTGGAGGCTTTTTACGATCATTTTTTGGCCCTACAATCTTTTCTTTAGTTGCCTTATTGGTTCCCAAAAACATATATCATAATGCCGCAATTTGGAGCACAAGTACCTGGAAATCAGCAGCTGTTTCTGGAGCTCTTTTTGGAGGGTTTTTTATAAGCTGGATAGGTGTTGATAAGACTCTTTCTGTTGTTTTTATTTTGGTTATTTTATCGTTTATCATTCTTTTTCAGATAAAAAAGAAACCAGTTCTTAATAAGAAAATAGGGGAACCTATGAAACAAAGCCTGCAAGCTGGGGTAAAGTTTGTTATTCAAAACAAAGCAATTCTAGGTGTTCTAACCTTAGACATGGTTGCTGTTTTGTTTGGGGGAACCGTTGCTATTTTATCTGTCTTTGCACAAGATGTTTTAAAGATTGGACCTTCAGGATTTGGGGTTTTAAATGCTTCTATTTCTTTAGGAAGTATTTTAACAATGTTCATAACAACACACATCCCAATCAATAAAAATACAGGAAAAAAAATGTTGATTTCAGTCTTTGTTTTTGGAGTAAGCATTATTGCTTTTGGGCTGTCATCTATATACTGGGTTAGTGTCCTTGCTCTCTTTGTGAGTGGTGCCGCAGATGGGATTTCTATGGTTATTCGACAAACCATTTTACAGATAAAAACACCAGACGAAATGAGAGGAAGAGTTTCTTCTGTAAACTCCATGTTTGTAGGCTCTTCAAACGAACTTGGAGCTTTTGAAAGTGGTTTGGCGGCCAAAATTGCAGGACCAGTAACTGCTGTTGTCTTTGGCGGAATTATGACCATCATCACAACCATTGTTTCAGGAGCCTTAAACCCCACCCTAAGAAACTTAGATTTAAGTAAAGAAACGAAGAGCAACTAAAAAAAAGAGCAACTCTTGAGAGGCGTCAAATTAACAAAATTATTACTTACGAAACCTTGCAATATCTTTAACAAAATCCTGCTCAAATTAAGACTCTTCTCGAAAAAAAAGCTGATTTTCAAGAAATGTTAAAAAAAGTTAAATATTAAACCATAAATATAAAATGTGTTAAATTTATAAAAAATCATTTATTAATGAAACACTTTAGTATTTTCAGGAATTTTTTGCCTAAAAAATCACTTTTTTTTTTAATATTTATATGTCATACTGCTTTTTCTCAAACCCCTGAAGAAAGAAGCATAATTACGAAAGAGTACGATTTAATAAAATTACAAAACATCGAAGAGGGGTTATATAAAACAACTTATGAAGAAAAAGAAAAAGCAATCATGCTTGCCAAAAAAAATGGCTGGAAATTAAAATATACAGATTCGAAAGGGTCCAAGTATGAGTTAATGAAACTTACTAAAGATAGCTCCCCTATTTATTACAAAACCCATAATTTGGACGCAGCGGTTTCTACAAGAGTAAATTTTTTACACAATGACGGAGGTCTTGGTTTAGCTGTTGAAGGTCAAGAAATGACAGTTCATGTTTGGGACGAAGGTATTGCAAGAGCTACTCACCAAGAATATGACGGAGACGGAGGAGTCGATAGATTTTCAGTAGGAGACGGCACAACTGAATTAGATTTTCATGGAGCCCATGTTATGGGAACGATCATTTCCTCTGGTATAGATTCACAGGCAAAAGGGATGGCTCCCAAAGCAAAAGGGATTGGATATGATTGGAATAATGTAGAATCTGAGGCGGCTGCCGCAGCAGCAAATGGAATGTTACTTTCTAATCACTCTTATGGTTTTGCAGTTAGAAATGATGCAGGGGAGCCTCAACTTCCAGCATATTATTTCGGTGCATATTCCGATTATGCCAAAGATTGGGACAATATTTTGTATAACGCTCCTTATTATTTAATGGTTACTTCTGCAGGAAATGACGGAAATGATAATTCTGCAAATACAGCGCCTTTAGAAGGAAACAGTTCTTATGACAAGTTATCAGGAGATAAGACAGCCAAAAACAATATGGTTGTTGCTAACGGACAAGATGCGATCATAAATTCTGATGGAACTCTGAATTCAGTGACAATAAGCTCATCAAGTTCTGAAGGCCCCACAGATGATTTAAGAATTAAGCCTGATATTACAGGAAATGGGACCGGTTTATATTCGACTTATGACGGTACAGACGATGCATACAATACCATTTCAGGAACATCAATGTCATCACCAAACATAACAGGCTCTTTATTGTTACTTCAACAATATTATAATGAAACATATGGTAATTTTATGAGAGCCTCCACGTTAAAAGGTTTAGCACTTCATACTGCAGATGATTTTGGTACAGTGGGACCGGATGCAGTTTCAGGATGGGGGTTAATGAACACAAAAAAAGCCGCAGAAACGATTACTAAAAAAGGATTACAATCTGTTATTTCTGAAATAGAATTATCACAAGGAAGCACGTATTCTATTGTTGTAAAATCCGACGGCTTAGAACCTTTATTAGCGTCAATATCTTGGACAGATATGCCAGGAACAGAAAACACAGGAGAGACAAATGATTCAACCCCAGTTTTGGTAAATGATTTAGATATAAGGGTTACTGAAAATTTAGAGACATCAAGTTCTTTTATGCCTTGGAGGCTTACCTCAGCAGTTACAAATGAAAAAGCAGATAATATTGTAGATCCTTTCGAAAGAGTTGATGTAGAAAATGCTCTTGGAGAATATACCATTACTATTTCTCATAAAGGTTTTTTAGAAGGTGGGTCGCAAAAAGTATCTCTGATCGTTACAGGGGTTTCTTCAGGAATTGCGTTATTCACAGAAGTAAATACGAAAATCACTTGTGATGATATAGAAACGTTTAATTTTAATTTTATAGAAACGATAGGAGGAACTACTTCTTTTTCAATAGATGGTTTGCCTGAGAATGCAATTTTCGATTTATCTGACAGCTCGTTAAATACGGATGGATCTTTGACAGTGACATTCGGAAATTTAAACAATGTTGCCCCAGGAATCTACGCAATCAATGTTAATGGTAAAAACGGAACGGAAACAACAACAACCCCTATCGAATTAAGGGTTTTAAGTGAGTTTTTCTCAGAAAAAAAGACCGCTCCAGCATTCCCATCCAACGGCTTGTCCGGGGTTTCTACATCAGGAATTTCGCTTTCTTGGGACAAAGACATTAATGCTGAAAGTTATTTAGTAGAAGTTTCAAAGAGTCCGTCTTTTGATACTATTTTGTTTTCTAAAAAAGGGATAGCATCATCTTTTTCTATTCGAGCGTTGGAATCAGCAACAGTTTATTATTGGAGGGTAAGGCCCGAAAACATTTGCGCATCAGGAAGTTTCTCTTTAACGTATAGTTTTCAAACAGGTATTAGTGACTGCTCAAACACGTATGAAGCAACAGATTTTTCTTCAGCAACAATCCAGACCGCTGAAAATTTAGAAGATATTTTTGTTCCTATTACCGTAACAGATAACTTAATCATAGAAAAGATTTTAGTTGCAGTAGACATTTCTCATACATATGTTGCGGACATGACAATCAAGATAGAAGGTCCGAGCTTCACAGAAGCCAGCCCCACTCAAGTGACCTTACTTTCAAATAAATGTCAAGGAGGGGACGATGTCAATGCTACTTTTGATGATGCTGCAAATCCATTAAACTGTAATATTTCAGCTCCTGTAATTTCAGGGTCGATTGCACCAGCAAATAATATGAGTTTGCCTTTTGCAGGAATAAACGCGATTGGAGAGTGGAAATTAAGAGTAAATGATTCTTATGATGAAGATGGTGGTCAGATAAATTCTGCAAGTATTACAGTCTGTACTTTAGACGTGATTACAACCACCCCATCATTAACCCGTTCTGAGATTGTTGTTGATAAAAACACTACCCATACCATCTCTAGTGACGAAATTAAAGGGACGACAACTTCAGAACTATCAAACATTGAGTTTAAGTTGATAACAACCCCTTTAAAAGGGCACATAGAAAAGCAGGGTGTTATTTTATCTGTTGGAGATGTGTTTAGTCAAAGGCAAATTACACGAGGCTTTATAACATACGTTAACACAGAGCTTAATTCCTTTAATGATGAGTTTAAAGTTGATTTAATTAGCGCAACAAAAGGGTGGCTGCCAAACCAAACGATAAAGATTAGAGAAACAACAGCCCTAAGTTCTTCAGAAAATTTTTTAGAAGGAGTTGTTCTCTGGCCAAACCCTGCTAAAAATTCATTTATAATACAGTTACCTAATTCTGATACTAAAAAAGTAAGTATTGGTTTGTTTGATTTACAAGGAAGACAAGTTCTAAAATCTTTTGAAGCGTCAAAAACGAATACTTTTACCAAGGAAATAAATGTTGAAAATATTGCTGCAGGAATTTACTTGTTAACGATTCAACAGGGAAACAAAAAAGCAACCAAAAAGATCATGGTTTCAAAATAGCCTCCCAATAGAATAAATCAAAAAACCAGCATATGTGCTGGTTTTTTGATTTAAAGAAATTAATTCTTTTATAAAAACACCTTTTCCTCTTCTAAAAACACGAGTAGGATCAAATATAATTTTCAATTTAATCCTTATCTTTCGAGAAATGATTTTTTTATGGAGTATGGATTTCTTTCAATAATACCACCAATTGTTGCCATTGTCTTGGCGTTAAGAACAAAGCAAGTGTATATTGCGTTGTTATTCGGCATATGGTTTTCTTGGTTCATCATAAAAGACTGGAATTTTTTAGAGGGAACGATTGCTATGATTGAGGGAATGGTGACTGTTTTTCAATCCGAGGGAAATACAAGAACAATCATGTTCAGCGCTCTAGTCGGTGCATTGCTGATTTTTATTCAATATTCTAAAGGGGTAGAGGGTTTTATTCAGCTCATCAATAGAAAACTAATAAAACTTGAAGATAAAAAAGCGGGCTACAGTAGAGTAATGGTTCAGGTTTTGGCTGCTTTTACAGGGTTATTACTGTTTGTAGAAACAAGTATAAGCGCCCTAACTGTTGGTGCTTTATATAGGCCAATTTTTGATAAATTAAAGATTCCAAGAGAAAAACTAGCCTATATTGCAGATGCAAGTTCAGCCCCTTCATCTATTTTAATCCCTTTTAATGCTTGGGGAGCTTTTATTATGGGACTACTATTAACACAGGGGGTTGAAAAACCTTTTTCTGTCATGCTAGCTTCTATAAAATATAATTTTTACCCCTTATTAGCGATCGCCATTGTTTTCATTATTATTCTTACAAAAAAAGATTTTGGGCCAATGAAAAAAGCAGAAAAAAGAACGAAGGAAACAGGTCTACTAATGAACCCAAACTCTAAACCGTTGGTTTCTGATGAAATCACCTCGTTTCCACCCAAAGAAGGAATTCAGGCAAAAGCATATAATATGATTGTTCCGCTCTTGATCATGGTTTTTATGATGCCAGTAAATTTGATATACACAGGCTGGAACTCTGTTCAAACCTCCTCTTCTTTTTTTAATCACGCGATGGAAGCAATAGGAAAAGGCTCAGGGTCTTCTGCTGTTTTATATGCTGTAATTACGGCATTGTTGGTTGCTATGGCAATGTACTTTATACAAGGAATTATGAAGCCCAAAGAAGCAGTAGCACTAACGTTAAAAGGAATTAGTGAGCTAATGCCTCTTGCGTTGTTAATGTTGCTGGCCTTTGCGATTGGCGACGCTTGTAAAGAGCTAGAAACAGGTGTGTATATTGCAAACGTAACGAAAGGTTGGCTGTCACCAGAATTATTGCCAGCAGTTGTTTTTATAATTAGTTCTTTTATCGCTTTTTCTACTGGAACCTCATGGGGAACATTTGCAATTATGTTAGCCATTTCTATTCCTATGTCAAATATTCACGGAGCAGACCTTACAATAATTGTTGCTGCTACTTTGGGAGGAGGAGTTTTTGGAGACCACTGTTCACCAATTTCAGACACCTCCATTATTTCATCTATGGCCTCTGCAAGTGATCACATAGATCATGTAAAGACCCAATTACCCTATGCGCTTATAGGTGGATTAATTACGACTGCTTTGTATGTGCTGATTGGATATTTTGGCTAGTATAATTTTTTCTTGTAGGTAAAATTATCAAGAAACCTTAACTCGCTAAAACCCCCCTTTTTTTAATTTCAGGAATCATGCGTAATACCCCTTCTTTAATGGAGTTCTGTTTAAAAATAAAGGTTTTTTCATAAAGGGTGTTTTCTTCAAAAAAAGAAACTTGAAAACGATTATTTAATTTGAATAAGTCAGGTTGAATCAATTCAATTTTAGCAAAAGAATTTGCCGGTAAAAGGGTTATTTTTTTACGTAATACAGAAGTGGTTTTTGTTTCAGAGAAACCTTGAGAAACAATGACCATCATTTCTAAATCAGTATTTTTATTATTAATGACATATACATTCCAATCATCTGTTTTATAAATGTCATTATATTCGAAAACAACGGCAATTTGCACATTTTTAACCTCAGGTATTTGAATGTCTTTTTTCATGTGTCTTGAGCTTGTTTGCGTTTCAAAATTGCGAAAAGAAAGGGATTAAATCACAGATTTAAATTGTTCTAAAAAACGCTTATCGTTTTCATAAAACATTCTGATATCAGGAATTTGATAGAGAAGCATTGCGATGCGTTCTATTCCCATTCCAAAGGCGTAGCCA
>Ga0209603_1001144_pt1 | contig 28398 bp, 51 predicted proteins | sample COGITO_mtgs_1206_FD_184812 | JGI IMG/M metagenome (GOLD analysis project Ga0209603, IMG submission 184812) | Pelagic marine microbial communities from North Sea - COGITO_mtgs_120607 (SPAdes) (version 2) | ecosystem: Environmental > Aquatic > Marine > Epipelagic ... | reverse complement strand
CAGCTAATTTCTGTAAACCTACTAAAGCATTTTTATCAGGAGTACTTCCATCTCTTGCTTCGTTAAGTCCGGTCACATCTCTTATCATCTGTAAGTAGTACTGATAAGTTTGTATTAAGCTTTGTATTTTAGCACCACCAGATCCAGTCTGTAGTTCTTGTATTGGGACTTTACCTCTATTTAAATCACCATCTTGAGTTAAACTTCTACCTACTACAGATCCAGTTTGAAAATACATATTCAAAGCTTCTGCTGGATTATAATTAGTACCATTACCTAAATCAACTTCTGCTAAACCATCCATGTCTAAAAACACACCATCTGGAACTACCCTAGATAATACTTGTTGTATTTTAAGATGAGTTAATTGAATCATATCAGCAAAACCAGTTATTCTATTAACTAGTGAATCTATACGCCCTTTATACATTCTAGGCGCACATATATTGTAATTCATTTTTGCCTTAGTTGTATCTGCTATAGGTCTAGTTATATTTTCAGATAACCCCCATTTTAACATCATAGGGTGACCTAGTATCTTAGCTCCACTATATAAAGTTTCTATAGTTCTAGAAACTCTTTCAAAGCCATCATTGGGAGGTGGATTAAATGTGTCTTGTTTTTCTAACGCTTTTTCTAAGCCAGTAGATGTTTCTTTAATTTTAAAAACCTGGTCCGAGTAAGTTTTATATTCAAAATAAATCACTTGAACAGTCTGTTGATCGCTTCTTCCGCTCCAGTTTCTTAAATATTCTGTATTTCCAGGATACTTTTGTATTTGTATCATTTCTTCATCTGTAAGATTAGGAAATTGCATTTTTAAATCTGGTAAACTTATAGCTTTTACTTCACCTACATAGTATAAGTCTTCAAAATTAGGGTCTTCAGTGTAAGAATAAACTAAACTGGCTGGATCTACGTAATCTACTACAACGCCTTCAGCTCTATTCCAATTTGTTTTTACAGCTCCAATACCTAACACTGTCAAGTCTTCACAAAATCTTCTTTTAGTTAGTTCGTATTTATTTTTATTTAATACGTCATTTATTACTTCTTCTTCTGCTATTTCTACAGATTGCTTGTAGTCTAACTGGAGATGTAATTTTATTTCTTCTTCAGATTCTAATTGTAGTCTTTTATATTGTGGGGAAGTTAAATCTAAACCTGTGGCTTGATTTATTTGTTGCATTAGCTCTCTTTCTTGAACATCTCTTAATAAATCTTCTGCATATTTTGTTCTAGCTTTTGTAGAAAATGGATCTACTGCAAATGCTTTTACTTCATAGTTTCTTTGAGACATTCCGTTTACAACTATATCAACAAATTTAGATATTACAGGAACTGGTTTCCAGTCTAAATTAAGATAAGACAAGTCACCATTAATAGCTAATTCATCTTTGTATTTCTGAACACTTTGCTCGCCTCTAGCGTATAATCTTAAATTATGGTAGTTAGTAAAATTAGTAGCGTATCCATTTAAATTAGCTCCACTTCTATAGTTTCTAAACCATTCACCTTCTATAGCTCTACCAACAGCAAGACCATATTCTAAAGTAGCTTTCTCAGCATCAGGTACTACCTGACTTGGAAATGAACTATTGTTATCGTAAGTAATTTGATTCATTTATTTATTTTATTATTTTTGAAATTACCCCATCATTACTGTATTTTTTAATACCTAATTTTATAGGTTGATATTTTTTCTCAGGATTTGGCCTGTATCTATTTTTATTACACGCCATTATAGCTAAACCAGAACTTATTGTAGCATCGTGCTTTGTTCTATTATTAATATTAAAAACACCCCAATCTTCTAATGTTTTTTGATGATACATATCTCCAAAACCTTCTTTTGTAATACCTACATATTCCTCTATATAAGACTCTATAGCAGCCGCGTGAGCTTGTTTAATGTCTTCGCTTGAATTAGGTATTCCACCAATTTCTTTTTCTGTCGTAGACAGCTTGTTCCAAATTTTATCTGGTCTATTCATTGAAAAACCTCTATATCCTCTACGCTTGAAATAATACAACAACCTTGGCTTATTGTTTTCAGCTAATATAGGCATACCATAAAATAAGCAAGCCATTAGTACATCTTCAAAGAATATTTCAGCAGTTTGAGGTCTAGCTATATATTCTAAGAAAAAATGATTAGGTGGAGCATCTTCCATAGAAAACTTAGTTAATCCATGTAAAGATCCATTAGAGCCTTTGCCATCAACAGTACCGCTAATGTCGTAACTATCACAGCCAAAAGCTCCAATATGGTCGTTGCCTGGATATTTAGTTCCATTTTTTAATATTATTCTATTTTGCAAATTAATAGGTGGTACCCATGATATTTTAAACCTTCCATTTTTGTTAGGATAAAACTCTACTTTAGTATCTTTAATACCTCTAACCCACTGAAAACTACCTACAGTTACATTAGTTGAATTATTAATTTCTAAATTATAATCTATTTGCTCATATATTTTAGTTAAATTAAATAAACTTTGTTTTGACTCATCTCTAAAAGCATGCATTTCAGTTCTTGGAAACTGACGATAATATTCATTTAAACTATCTTGATCATTTTTTAAGCCTTCAACTTCGTTATTCCAGTGCTCGATAACGCCTGTTGTAATTTCAACACCGTCGACTCCTTTGACTGGATTTTCTTTTCTAATGAAAACAGGTGATCCGTGAGAATCCATGAATCCTTCGTAGTTCCATTCCATAGGGATGAACAAAGAATAGAGTCCAGAAGAAGTTTGTCCGTTACGATTTCGTTTTGTAACGTCTGAATTATAGTATAACTTTTTGAAGTTGTTTCCACCTTTATCTAAAGAATTTGAAGTTGAGCCCATCATACACTTTCCTACGATCCTTGATCCTAGCCTTAATGTAGTTTTTGTAACTCTCCAGTTATTTAATATATTATCAGGTCTTTCCCATTTACCACTTTCATCGTGAGCTAACAACTTTAGCTTTTCACCATCATAAGAGTTGTCACCAGTATTTTTCCAGTCAATAGTTGTATCAAGTCCGTCTAGTTCTCTTAGTTGCTCATTGCTCTCAAGCTTCCTTCTAGTAAGCTTTGAAGCTGGAACTCTGTATGCAAGTTCTGTTTTAGGACGATCCATACCGTCCTGGATTGGTTTGAAGAAAAACGGATAGTTAACGGATATTGGTACGACTTTATCTGTGAACATTTTTTTAGCATCTGATCCAGATTTAGAGAGTATACCAAATCTGGCGTCGCTAGATATTGTTGCTTGGTTAACAAGTTCTGCCGAGGACATAAATGAAAATCCAGATCGTCTGTTTTTAAGATAGCACATCCCGTAACATCTGTTATCTGCCTTGCATGCTTCCCAAAATATAAAGAATAATCTATTTGCTTCTCTATAATCTGGTGCTCCAACATCGATTTTTGACCATTGCAAGTACATGTAATGAGTACCAGTAATATATACAGGACTGCCGTTATTGAAGAAATGAAAACCTTCTTCTCTACGCTTAAATTCTTCGTCAATATAGTCATACCACTTTTCTTTAAATTCAGATGGATATTCTTCCCAGTCAAATCTACTTTTAATTCTACTTAATTCTTTTGGATACTCTTGTCTCTCCCAGCGTTGATCCGCTTTTTTTTCAGCTCGTTTAAACGGTTCATTTGCTGTTGGTAAAGCAATCCTGAGATTCTGTATTTCAATGATTTGTCCAATTTGTCCAGTTTTACTTATTACTATAAAATCATAATCAGAGTTATAACCATACTCCCATTTTTTTAAACGATTTTGTTTCTTTAATATCTTAGGGTTAATTAAATCTTTAACCTCTTTCCAGAGTGCTTGTTCATAGCTCACTTACTTCTCCCTTCTGCAAAACCTTTAAAAGTTTTTTGTTCTTTAACTTCTTTAGGTTTTTCATTTAGCATATCTTCCTCTTCTTGTATTTTAGTAAGTATTTCAAAAGCATCCATTATAGCTAGTTTTTTGGTAGCGGCAGCATTCTTTAATCTATCAGCGCTTACATCGTCGTCTGAGTCAACAATCTTTTCTTTTGCTACCTTAATAAGCTCTTCAATTGCTTTTTGCCCAGCTTGGATTATTTTCTTTTTCGTTTCCTTGGTATTCATGCGTTAAAGCTATATCATTTGATTTCATACAATAAAGTCGTTCACCATCTATTATAAACTCAAATTCAGAGTTTGGGGTGAACGTAATAAGTGTTCCAGGTGTTATTCCTAAAGCTTCTAAGGGCTTATTAGTATATTTTACTATACCAACATTAGGTTGTTCTTTTCTATTCTCTATAATGCTTTTGTTTTTTATTGGCTTTATAAAGCAATAATCTAAGTGTGGTTTTAGATTATACATATAGATTTGTTCAGCAGTGCAAAAATATAAATTATTTTTAAAATAAGTTCCACTATTTTTTTCAACACCTTTAGCGTCATAATATCTTCTTAAGATATTGTGATGAATATAGACTTCATCACCAATATTTATTTTTGTTTTATAAGCAGCTGGAGTCGAAACTACAACTGCTTTTTTGCTTACAAAAATATGATTTTCTATACTTGAATTAATAATTAATTCTTTATCATCAACCTTTTTAATATTTTCATATCTTTTATCTAATGGTTTAATGATAAAATGGTATAAACTTTTCATTAATATTTAAGATCGTATTCTACAGAAACAGCCATATTAGAATTAAACTTTTTCCAAGGAAGAACTTCATTATTTTTTTTTATAAAAATATTATAAGAATTATCTTTACCTTCAAAAAGAATATCACTAATTATGTGACCACCATAAACCTCTTGACCTGTAGAGTAATGCATAGCTTCATTTTTATAATCAGCACCTATACTAATCTTTCTTATCTTCGACATCTTTTTCAACACTTGTATATTCTCCAGTCTCAAGATCTACATTTATAGGTCCATAGCTTGATTCTAATACTTCTTTATAATCTCTTATATCTTTGTTTACAACAGCTATTTCGTGAAGTAGTCCATGTTTTTGAGTTTCTATTAAACCTATTTCATTAACTAACTTACTAAGATTTTTTTGTTGCTCTTTTATAAGCTTTAATTCTTCTTCTTTAATTTTCATTTTATTTAATTTAATTTTCTATTTCTGAAATTTCGCCTGTAGTTATGTTTATATTAACACTTCCATACTTTTTTTCTAACATATCTCTAATGTCAGCTTGCTCAGATCTAGCTGTTTTAAGTAAATCTACATATTCAAGTTTAGTTATTTCCATTTGACCTATTTCTTGAGTTATGTTAGTTACTCTATTTGTAACTTCAGAAACTTCTTTTAATTCTTTTTTAGTTACTTTTTTTGCTTTTGTTTTCATTTGATTTGATTTGATTTTATTGATTTGATTTTTTGTTAATTAGATTTTATATACACATGCCAGCGTCTGTGCATTCTCCATTTGCACCTAGTTCATACCAAACTTTCATTGCATATTGGTCTAGATATTGAGAATAATAACCTGGCTCTGGAAATGCTGTTCCTGCTGCATTAGTATATACAAACGACCCTACAGCTGGTGTAACTGGTTGAGGTGGAAATTCCGTAGTAAAAAATTGTCCGTTATTTTCATCTTCACACGCGTCGAATTCTGTATTTCTTTTAGTTGTTGAAGTATCAAAGGCAGTATAATCCCCACCTCCGCCTTCACTTTTTTGACCGGGTAAATTACTTATTTTAGAGGTAGTTAACCCCATGCCCATACTCATTGTTAAAATAAAGCTAAAACATCTCCTATAGCAGATATACCACTTTTAACTTGTTTTGCTAGCACTGGCAAAAAAGAACCTGCAGTTACACCTTTAAAAACTATAGTTTCTTTACCACCTTCTGTAACAATACCAATATCACTAGCTACACCTACGTATAAGCAGCATCCTCTCATCTCAGTGTTTGGAATATCAATATTGTTAACAGTTGCAGCAAATCCTATTCCACCTGCTGGAGTAACAGAAGCTTGAGTTAAAGCGTCATTTACAGTATAACCTTCACCGTAAGGTTTGTTTGCAGTACCGCTATCAGTTAGTTCATATGAAGTAATTACGCCTGCGTTAACTTTTAATACTTTTACTTTAGCAGCAGAAACTCCCGCTCCAGCACTTAATGTAATAACATCACCAACCGTGTATCCACTTCCAAAATTAGTAACAGTTAAACCAGAATTAAAACCTGGGTTGTCCATTTGTGAAGTATAATTTATGGCACCAACTACTATTTTAACAGCATCATGAGCAAAAACTCTAGGTTCAGCGGCTTGATTTCCATTTAATCCTTTCATTATTTATTTATTTATTTTTGTTATTTTTTCAGCACCACGACTTCCGAAGTATGCTACATAAACTGTTACCAGTAATGTTTTTAATAAGTTTATCCAAGCATCATCTACTTCAAATTGTAAATGAAAAGAATCTACAGCCATCATAAAAACAGCTGATGCAGTTAGAAATACCAAAGCTAGTGGTCTAGTGTTTTTACTTAACCAGGAGTCAGACTTCATATCTGCTCTCCATCTACTAGATACCTCTTTCATCTCAGCTATGTCTTGCTCTATAAGTTTCATAGCCTGCTCTTTATCAACTGCCTTAATCTTATTATCACTTGTTATAAGATTTTTTACTACGCCTAGTGTGCCTTGATTAGGTAGCACGTCTCCAAGAGCTTGTAATACCTTAGGAGCTTTACTTGATAAAAAGGCTCCTATTTTTGTTTCTTTAAAAGTTTTCTTTTCCATTAAAATGAAGCTTTAATAACCCTGTTAACTGTAGGTTTTGCAGTGTTTTTGTTTTCTTTCTTTTTGTTTAAATTAGACATTGGTCCTCCATATATTATTTTACCAGCTTTTTTATTAAGATAATCAGCTTCTAATTGAGTCATTTGTCTTGACATTGGATCTTCACCACCCCTTAAAGTGCTTCCAACTGTAGAACTTATTTGAGTCCCGTACATTACACCATCTCCAGCTTTATAACCGTGAGTTTGTGCAAGACCATCTAAGTATGAGTAATCTATTACTGGCTCTGGAGGTGAAACTGGTTTAGTGTTTTCAACAACTCTATTAGAGACATTAGTTGTAACCTTAGGTTTCGATTGTTTTATAGCTTCAGCTTGAAATTCTGGAAAACTTAAGTTGCCGTAAGTATTCATGTCACGGTTCTCGTAAGCTTGCTCCATGGAAACTTTAGGTTTATTAGCAAAGGGAATTATAGTTTTAACTTCTTTGGTTTCTTCATTATAGCCAGTAGCTGTTGGTGTTTTAGTTACAGTAACTTTAGTATCTTCACCACCTTCGCTTCCATAGTATTTAGTTTTTAAAGTTATAGGAGATATTAAACCTTTTTTCTGCATAGGAGAATAAGAGCACTTTTTCTTACCTATAGGAGACATTTTAAAAGCCATTACCCTTTACTTCTTGATCCAGCAATTCTATTTACAACGTGCATTAATTTTTTCTTTTCAAATTTTGCTTCTTTTTTGTAACCATGTTTAGCATCATAAACAGCGTTAGCAGCATAATCTCTAGCTATACGAGCATCTGTTTTATGAATAGGGCCTTTTTTCATTGTTGCAGCTCTATTGTCTACTGGATCTTCATTGAGTAAATTCTTTTCTTCTTGTTTGCTAGATTCCATTCTAACGGGTGCAGGTTTTTTGTAATTTGGCATAATATTTGTTTTATTTTTGTTTATTTTCTTTTGAGTAAGCTTCTTTCTCCCAAGGAAATATTTTAGATCCTTCGGCAATCCACTTACCATTGTATTTTATTTTTCCGTCTTTACGTGGGTATTTTTTACCATTCCACATAACATACTTATCGTTATAATCTAATCCTTTTTTACCATTAGATTTTTCAAATTTTTTAAACTGTTCGACATGAACTTCTTCATGACTTATAATTTCTTTAAGTTGTTCAGGATTTTTAACTTTGTTATTAACAGTTATAGTGCCATTATTATTAGCTCTACCTAAAACGCCTTCTTCCTCGTCTACATGATAAACCGGAGTTATACTAATATTGTAGGGTGCTTTTAATTTAAACGCCATTACTTTCTTTTACAACCAAAATTGTTTGCGTAATTAGCCATTTTAACAACTGCTGGTTTGTATTTTTTAGTATTTTTCATTATTTTACTAGCAGCTGCACACGTAGATTTACCTGGCATATTTTTTTCTACCCATTTAGTAAATTTACCTTCGTTTTTTTCTTTTATTTCTGGAAAGTCTTTTTTAGCCATTTTCTTTGTTATTATATGGAAAATAATTGTTTAATATGTTTTGTCTATTTTTACAACCACAACCACCCGGGATCATGTCTGCCATTTTTTTTATACCTGAAGCTTTTGTAAACCTGGCTATTGTATCTCCTAATCCTTTATCTTTCATAATATTTGATTTAAAATCGTGAACAACACCATCTTTTTCTAGCAGCTCTACCTCTTTCACCATCCCAGCTTTTTGATCTACTACAAAATGCTTTTTGTCTTTTGTAAGCTTTAGTGCCTACTTTAACATCACACTTGGTTACGGCTGTCTTTAATTTGCTGCCAGGGTTTTTCTTTCTATATTCTTTAACACCTTTAGCAGTCATACCTGCACCTTCTTTTGTGCTTCTAAAATTACGCCCTTTACCTTTTGTAGTTTTTCTTATTGCCATTATTTTTTCTTTTTTCCTTTAACAGGCACACAGTTAGGTACTTTTTTACCGCCTTTTTTCTTCATACCTATAGCTTCATAACCTTTCCAGCAAGGATTTTTCTTTTTTGATTTTCTTTTAGTTGCCATGATTTATATTTTTCTACCTTTTTTATCCACCTTAACCTCTTTTACTATAACTCTAGTACTAGGCTTTTTATTCTGCAGCTCTTCTAATTGTCTGTTTAGTTCTTCTAATTTACCATCGGCCTCCGTACCATCTTTAATCATACTAGCTGTTATACTAACTTCTTCTTTTAGTATGTCTTGAGTTTGTTCAAGCATCTCTACTTGATCTTTCAACTGCATAATCATTTTTTCATTCCACTCTTCTTTTAGTTCATACTCTAAACGAGTGACTTCTACTGGTGGTAAAGTTTTAGCTTCTGCTATGTCTTCTTGTAAAGTATAATACACACCTACTATTGTTGTAGTAAACATTATTATCCCAATTACAGTTTTTATATCAATTTTAAACTCAGTGTTTTCAGATATTTTCATATTCTTTCGTCGCGTCAAATGATGGGCACGCTTTATTAGCAAACTCATTATGTGAATAAATAGTAGCAAGCGGGTACATAGCAATTAATGTTTTAAGCACGTGTAACAAGCTTTCTTTTTGTACTTCTGTTCTAGTATCTTTTGGCGTCTTACCGTCAGCTTCTACACCTCCGCAATAACAAATTCCTATAGAATTACGATTGTGCCCTTTGCAATGAGCGCCTGTTTTATCTATATCTCTACCTTTTTTAATAGTACCGTCGAGTTCTATATAAAAATGGTAGCCTATATCTGTCCAGCCTCTACCTTCAGTATGCCACTTTTTAATAGTTTCTACAGGTATATCTTGACCTTCTCTAGTAGCAGAACAATGTATTATAATTTCATTTATACTTCTCATTTCTTTTTCTTATGTAGTAGTGACCACTTATGTACAGTATAACCTATTGTTAAGCTAAGCAGTAATATTTCTAACATTGGCTCAACCCAGTTTAAAGTGGCTAAAGCAAATGAAGAAGCATTTAGCAAATACAACTTCAAATCTTCCATGTTTACTATTTGTTCGCGTTTAACACTGGGTTTCCTTTGTACTCGCAATTGTCAATTTTTAATGTAGTTTTAATGGTCATGTCTTTAGAGACCATTTTTCTTTCACCTACAGGCTTTATAGCTTTACTAATGTCTATACCTGCTGATTTTTGTTTTTCTCCGTAACTTGGCATAATTATTTATTTTAAAATTGTTCAAAATCTTCTTTCTGCACACCTGGTACACCGTTATAATTGGGATCCATTTTTTTAATTGGATCATCCATGTATTTAGCTATTGAACCAAATTTAGCAGTCATAGTTCCCTGTGATGCTGGTATTTTGTTTGGATCTAGTGGATAACTAGAATTAATAGCCATCATGTCATTAACCGATCTATTGGGTACGCCTGCTCTATTTGGCATAGCTTCTGCATACTCTATTTGTCCAGTTATAGGGTTAACTCTAGGTTGAGGAGGAGTGTTTTCTACAATACCCATATTAATAGGCGTTTCATATTTATTCATATCATCTTGTTTTATCTTTATTAACGTAGTCTATAGATTTAGTAATTACCTTAAAGCTATATCTATTACTTTTTTCTAATTTAGTTGTAGGCATGTCTTCTTCGCCTAGCATAATACGGTACATGCGACTTATCAGCTGTTTGCACTTGAAGGAAACTTTATATATGTGATATTTTTGAGTGGTGTGGTTTCTTTTCCGCCACACTGTAATCCACCCTTGTTTCAATAATCTGTTCCAGCGCCTGTTATCCCAGCTGAATGAGTACGTACCTTTTATAAAATCATCTTTAGTAAACATATCTATAGCATCAAGATATATTAATAGTTCTAAATCTGCATCATTTAAATTATTAGTTTTGCAAGCCCACTTACGTATTATTCTATAATGTTTAAGCAAACCTAGTTCTTTTAAATCGCTAGAACTTAACTTTCTCATAATATAATAACTACATCAAACTCTTTAATAACCTTATATTCTTCTTTGTTTATTTCAATATTAAATCCAGCTGCTTTATCATAATAAACTTCGTCACCTTTTTTTAACACCGATACATCAGAGCCAGGTTCTATAACCTTAGCTCTTCTATATCTAACATCTTCTCTCTGCTTTTCAGCTAAGATTAATCCACCTTTTGTAGTTACATCAGTTTCCTTGACTGGATCTATAACTATAAATTTACCTACTGCTTTCATGCTCTAATGTTGTTAATAACACAATCAGTAGATAATATTGTTGTGGCTACTGAGGCTGCGTTCATTAGTGCACTTTTAGTAACTAGCAAAGGATCTATAATTCCGGCTTTTACCATATCAACCGTATTTCCTGTAACCACGTCTAATCCCGTGCCTTTTACTTCTGGTGTTTTATAATCTTCAACGCCAGCATTTTTAAGTATCAATTTATAAGGCTCTTTAATAGCACAGTAAAGTACTTCTTCGCCTATTGACATTGGTTTTAATTGCTGTGCAGCGTTTAATAAAGCTATACCACCTCCTGGCACTATACCTTCTTTGATCGCAGCTTTTGTAGCGCAAATAGCATCTTCAACTCTATCTCTTTTTTCTTTTAATTCTAACTCTGAATTAGCACCAACTTTAACAGTTGCAACTTTTGCTTTTAATTTAGCTAATCGTTTTTCTAGTCTAACTATTATATTAGAATTTTTAGTTTCTTTAACTTGCTTTTCTAACAATTTAACAATGTCTTTAACATCTTCATTACTAGATAAATCAACTTGCATGATAGTATCTTCATGGTTTGTAACAGCCTTTAAACAGGTCCCTAGGTGTTCTGGATTTATAATATCCATATCATCGCCTAAGTCTTCATTAATAAGTGTAGCACCAGTAACCGCGCATAAATCATTTAGAGTATCCTTTTTACTAATACCATAAACCGGTGCATCTACAATGTTGACCTTTATGTTTCCTTTTACTTTATTCATCGAAAGTGCTGAAACAACTTGTGGGTCAACATCTGCTATTATAAGCAAACTCTTACCTGTCTTTATTACATGTTCAAGAACTGATTGAATTTTTCGAACATTGGGTATTACTGACTCTACAATTAGAATCAACGGATTTTCAAGTTCAGCCGTGCCCTTTTCTTTGTTGGTAATAAAGTGGTTATTTTTAAGAGGCTGATCATACTGGACGCCTTCTATTAATTCAACTACTGTTTCAGGTTGTTCATTTGTTTCCATCATAACAATACCTGTTTCGTCCACTAATGCAAATGCCTCACCTATAACTCTCCCAAGCTTTTTATCGTTATTGGCTGATATTGTAGCCACTTGGTTAATTTTTTTACCTTTTACTTTCTTTGCTGTCTTTTCTAAATAAGCTATAACTTTTTTAACACCTGAGTTAATACCTTCTTTTAATTCTCTTGAAGTATCTAGTTCACTATGTTTGTAAGCTTCATCTAAAATAGCTTTTGCTAATACTGTAGCTGTAGTTGTACCATCACCAGCATCTGATACTGTTCTTTGCGCTGCTTGCTTTATTAACGTAGCTCCAATATTTTCTAAAGAATCTTGTAATGTAACTGCATTAGCTACTGTTACTCCATCTTTTGTTATTTGTGGTGTCCCATTGCTATCCTCTAGTATAACACATTTACCACTTGCTCCTAAGGTTGATCCCACTGCGTTAGTAAGTTTTTCTACCCCAGTTAATATCTGACTTCTGGCACTATCACCAAAAGCCAGATTTTTAACTAACTTTAATTCTTGCATTTAATTTAATTTAATATAATTGATTTTGAATATTTTACTCGAAGGTTTTAACTACTTTCGGTCCTTTGGTAAACTCTAGCTTTTTAGCATAATGTTCAATAGAAGCATCTATTGCTTGTTCTGCTCCAGCTAATGTTTCTCTTCTGGTAACATCGATCCAGTCATCTGAGTCGATAGATTTATATTCGGTTTGTAAAAATCCATTAGGTAATTGAACTATTCTCCAATTTTTCTTCTGTGAGATATGTTTCCAGTACTTAATGGTATCTTCTGTTGGTTGTGGTGCACTAGACCACGTATTGGTGCGGGTATATAAAAACGTCATTTTTTTTTGGTTTTAAGTTAAACGTTGGTTATTTATATTATCACTTGATAATTCGGTTATTTAATTTTTTATTTTTCTTTTTCAAAGAAGTGTAAACAAACGCCGTATGAAGATGTTTGTTCCGCGCCTTTTAAAGCAGTACCTAGCGCTTCCGCTCCAACAGCTATATAAGAATTAATTAATAGACCAAGGAATGAGTTTACGAATAATTTATCATTACCAAGAGCATTGGCGAAATCTTCTTTCGATTTTTCAAATGAAACAAATATTACTAAAGGCGTGCCAGCAGCAATGTTTGCCTGGGTAAATGCTCCGTTGTTAAAGGGCATTTCATTTACCGCATTTTGTGTCCCGCTCCCGGCAGTTTGTGTTCCCGATAGAATTAAAGTACCCGTACCTGGTGATGCTATAGTTCCTTCATATACATTTACTGAAATGCCTGCACCTCCATTAAGCCTAAAAAAATCTACAGTATTTATAGTACAATCGTCTTCAACTACGGTTTGCCTAATATAAGTAACACCAAGTGCACCTTCTTCAGAACCTACGCTACTTTCACCTTCATATATAGTCATAGAGTGAAAACCATCTTTTCCACCACCTGATGTTCCGCTATTTGCTGAAGTTAACCTTCCTTGAGCGTCTACCGTTATATTAGCATTAGTGTAAGAGCCTGCACTAACTGCAGTGTTGTCTAAACTAACTGTTGTTTGATAAGTTGTCGGTGGTCCACCACCTGCAGTAGCTATTTCAGTAGTAATACCTGTTCCACCCACTATATCTAAAGTATCACCATTAGCTATTGTTTGAGTCCCCCCACTGTCAGCATCTGCTATCCAGCTAGTCATTCCAGATGTTGGAGTTGCTATCCAGGAAAATTCTCCTGCACCGTTTGATTCAAGTATTTGATTAGCTACATTAGGCAGTTTGTTAGGAAAATATAGTTTATAACTATCACCTGCAGTAGCCGTATCAGGACCTACTAAAGACACAAAGTTAGTGTCTGACTTGTCATACCAAGTTAATTGACTTGGTAAACCATTGTTACCCATTAGCTCTGCCCAACCTTCGATCGTAACTACTTTAGTTGCTAAAGAATTTTGTTTTATTACAGAATTATCAAGATCTGTTGTTGTGTCCCAAACTGGTATTCTACCTATTGTACCTGTTCCACCAACTGTTCCGCCACCAACGTCATAATTAGTTGATCCTATAGTTATAGTTGTTAGAGCATTTCCACCAGATCCTGGATTAGCTACTACGTTTGTACTGGTTGGTGTAGTTATAAAATTTAAGTTTCCACTTGCGTCAGACTCTAATATTCTTCCACCTGCTACTGGAGTAACTGTAGTAAGTAATTCTGGTAAAATTAATTTATAAGAATTAACTTCGTCTGATGGTGGAGGTCCTTCTATGTCAACAAAATTATTATTACTACTACTATACCACCTTACGTTTGATTCTTTATTAGTACCTGCTGATTTTATTTGAAGATCATATAAAACACTTACTGAACCTGCACTTTCTCTAGTTATAGGTGAATCACCTAGTGTTGTTGCATTAGTCCAATATGGTACTTTATTTGCAGTTCCGCTTCCACCAACAGTACCACCTGCTACAGCGTAGTTAACTGATCCTATAGTTATGGATGATAAAGTGCCTGTTGTGCTTCCAGGATTAGCTACAACTGTAGTTCCACTGCTTTTTAATACTAGATTAGCATCAAGAATACCACTTTCAAACCAATACTCAACAACTGTAGTTCCGCTATTGGTAGTATCTACTAAACCTACTGTAAGACCTTTATATCTAAAATTTGATGTTACTTCGCTTAAAGCAAGTGTTCTAGCAGCTGCAATTCCAGAACCTTCAAAAGGACCATACTTAACATCTACCGGAGATACTGTGGTTATTAGTACGCTACTCGCTAATTCTATTCCTGTTAATGCCATTTTTAATTATTTCTTAATTGTAGTGGTGAAACTGTAGATTGCTGCACACTTGTTGATATATGCATTCTATATTGTATGTTTGACCAAGGGCCTCCATTTCTTGAGATATTTACTGTTACTACCGGATCAAAAAGATTTGTTATTACATTCTGATTTAAAATGTCTAAAAAATACCGTGTTTTAACTGGAAACTGACTGTTGTTAGCTAAAAAAGGGTAAGCTACAACAGTAAAAACAGCTGCTGGAGTATAATTAAGCACGTTTAAAGTACCATTTGAAGGAACTAAATTTTCAACAACAGCATAACCTCCTGGTATTGCTAAGTTTCCTTCTATCATTAATACCGCGTTACTTGAAGTTGGCTTAGTACTACTATAAAAATAATACCAAGGATAAACTGAGGATATAGATGTAGAATTAGAGTTATATGACGCAAGTGCAGCTATTGGATCATTTACTGTTGCAGCATTTGGAACTGCAGGTGTTCTAGTATCAAGCGCGCCTGTAGAATCTTTGTTAGGATCTCCTTCTAACCATCCAGTGTTAGAATTAAAAGTATCTGAAGCTGTCTGTGTAGTAGTAGGTATACTTGTAGTAAATGATTCACTAGCTGTCCTCGTGTTTGTAGTATTTGGTGTGTTATTATTTGCAAACCCAAATTGACTCGGTAAATTACCAGTTGTTCCTGAGGTAGCTGTTCCCATTGATGGGGTAGATGAACCATTTCTGTTTGTTATTATAGTACCATCAATTCCACCAGAATCTTGTTTTGTAAAAGTTGTACTGGTATTCACAGTTACTGATTGACCTGGCTGATAATAAGTTTGTGAAGGTGACGTTGTTTTAGTTATTGTAAAAAGCGGCCTTTTGTATGTTGGTAGTAAAGTAGGAAACAATAATTTATTAAACAATTCAGTAAAAGTTAAAGTTGATAAAGATGCAGCAGTTTCACTATTTGAAATACCTCCTACTGCTTGAGCATTTGTAGTAGGACTTATTTGAGTATCAAATATAGTATTTAAAGTTACAATGTTACTTCCAGGAGATGTTTCAGCTGCTATTAAACCACCACCATTTAAATCTGTAGGTATTTGTAAACCTTCTAAAGCTGTAGTTAAAGTTGTTAAACCAATTGGTGTTCCTGGATTGTTTGGATCGTCACTATAATCAAATGATTCAACCTCAATAGAACCTCCTGAACCACCGCCTAGTGCAATACACCAAGTAGCTGACGTTGTAATACTACCTGATGAAGATGTTACAGCAATTACTATAGCACCTGTGCCAGCTACATAGCTAGAAACAGTACCTAATATTAAATTTGATCCAGATGTTAATCTTATGCTTTGGCCTTGTGTATATGATAGATTTGTACCTATCGTTAAGCTAATTGTTTGTGTGGTTACTGGAACCACAATAGTTTGTGTTGTACAATCTGCGTATTTATCTCCTCCGGTTCCAACACCTGTATCTCCTATATATCGCCAACCTCTAGCATATAAAGTAGGCATTGTACCACCATTTTGATTTTTTAAAAAAGTTATTGCATCTGAAGATAAAAGCAACAAACCTTGATCATAATTCCAAACCCAACCAACTTCACCATTTATAGTAGCAGCATCAGTAGCTTGAAGCTGCGTGTATGTTGTTCCTACTAAATAATATATTTCTATAGTATAATAAGGTACTGGAATACCATTGACAGGCACACTAGAAGGATTTATCCAATTATTTTTCCTATCACTACTTCTATCAGCTGGATTGTCATAAGAAACATATGTAGTGTCATTACCATTAGTAGCTTGTGTCAACTCATGATAAAGAGGTACTTGCGAAGCGGGTTGAAAATAATTATTAGACACTATATTATACAGTGCTCCACCGCTAGAAGTTAGTGTTACTAAGTTTGCTATAGATGTAGGAGGATTAGCAGTTACAGTATTATATTCTAAAAATATTCTATCTTTAGTTATTTTAGGACTGTTTTCAAGTACAGATTCATACCACTGAAAATTAGTGTTGGCATCAATTACATTAGCTGCTTGTACCTTAAACGTTAACTTACTTACCGCATCACTTGTAAAACCCATTATCCGTCTATTAAAGCTTGATTATATGTTGCTATTATTTTATTAATATCAGAAAACCTTAACTGATAATTGTTTACGACGGTATCATTTACTTTGATGCTTAGATCGCATTTTTCATCTGGTATATTAACCTTTAAAGTTACTTTGTTTTTAAAAATATCTTCCATTTGTTTAAAAATTTAAAGCGCATGTAATACTATTTATTTTTATATTTGGTTCTAAGTATTGTATCTCTACAAATATACCTATGTCTGCTGAGAAGCTTCCAAATGTAGCTTGTACTGAGTTACCACTAGAAGTAGATGCTCTAATAGTAGCACTATGAGTATCTATACCACTTCCTCCATCATTAAAAGCACCTGGACTCCAATATCTATTTGGGTTTGAAGGAGTACTGTTCCAGTTATGTAAGTTTAAAGGAACAGCAGTATTAGCACCAAAGCTAGCTCCACTATTGGATGCAACTCTTCTTATATATATTTTAATATCTTGATTATTTAAAGCATCATTAATATTACTATTACCAGTTCCCCAATTTGAACCAGTAAATGTTAAACTAAATGACGCAAAAGGAAATCCTGTACTAGCACCGTTGCCAAACTGCCTATGGTATACACTAGGCTTATTGAAAGTGCTAAAATTTGTATTTTGACTAGGTAAGTATCCAGTTGAAAAATCTAATTGTGTATTACCATTGCTTAAATCAAATGTATTAGCAGAAATTAGTTCTGCTCCATTATTACTAAACCCATCCACTATTTGGCAAGCATCTTGAAAATCACTATTAGTAGCAGCGTTTGGTTTTGTACCAAATTCTAAAGTTGATAAAGCTGTTTGAGAGTTCCAATTATTGTAGTTAGCTGTTAAACTAGCTTTACTAAGTCTTTTAGATTCGTTATTGAAATATTCAGTTAAATCTGAAGGATTTGTTCCTCCAGGTGTTAATATTAATACGTCTAAATTATTAGCACTAGCTCTGGTAGCATCATTCCAAGGATCTGATATTGTAAGTGTAGAACCACCAGCTGCACCTCTATAAGTATACGCATTAGATTGTATGGTAAAATCATCGTAGTCATACTTTATGGCTATTTTGTCCCAATTATCATTCCATCCACTAACATTTCCATTTGTTGGACTCCATGCTTTATCGCTAACACCAAGCGTGTTCATACCTGATAGAGCAGTAAATGCTAAGTTATTAGCAGCGCTGCCGTTTTTACCTTGAGTATTTCCGTTTATGCCTTGTATAAATTTAGAACTTATACCAAATTTAGAACCAGCAGTCAAGTATTTAACACCACTTAAATATGAATAAATTTGAGTTGATTGTGGTGCTGTAGGACCAAAAGTAACACTAGTCGTGTCTGGGCTAGTTGGATCTGCATCGGCAAAAACATCAGCAAAACTATACGTTATAGCAGTTTTTGGAGTACCTGGATTTGTACCTGGCTCTGGTAGAACTTGGTCTGGCGTAAAAATTATTTCAGCAGAAAATTTACCTCCTACCCTAGGCACTGAATTTAATATATCTTCTATTTTAATTTTAATATTTAATTTAGCTTGGTATTGTGTTGGATCTCCATAAGGATCTACTATAGCCGCATAGTTAGAAACTGTCACTTCTATTTGATTTTGTCCAAATGTAGTATTTCCATCTAAAACCCCAGTGGTCTCATTACGGAGTAGTGTCACACCATCAGCATCATAAACTTTAACTTGAACTTTACAACCAGTAGCGGTTGGTGCTCCTACCGGACTAAACCCTAGTATATATACATTGCTTCCAGGTTTAAACTGTAGTTCTGTTGCAGAGCTAAGTAAATAAGCTGATCGTTCAAGTCCAGTCCAACCACCTGTATCAAAATTACCATTAGTAGAAGGATCACTGATTCTTAATGTTTTTCTAAGTGAAGCAATTGGATCAGCTACAATAGCACCGGTTTGATTAAAATATGGCGGATATGTAGGTGATGCAGGTGGTGGAAAAAATATGTTTACTTGATCAGCATCATTAGGATCTTCTTGAGCAAATACTCTTAAATCATTAGGATCATAATTAACAAAGTTAAATTTTTCATAAGCGCCTGTAAGTTGAGAAGGTGTGCCAGTAGGTCCTGTTTGATTTAAAACTATTATATCGCCTCCGCCTCCAGAACTTTTTTCAACAAGGTTTGTTATGTCCACTCCACCATAGAACCAATATTCTACTACAGGATCAGGCGCAGAGCCTAGAATAATACCAACAGTTAGTCCTTCATATCTATTACCTAATGAAACAGTAGAATCTATTAACGTTCTAGCTGCTGTTATATCCGCAGCGACATATGGACCGTATCTCACATCTAGTGGCGCATTTGTTGCTACGAATATATTATCTGGTAACTGTATCGCCATGCTTTAAGAATTTTTTAGTTGTACTGTTGCTTGTGTAGCTGATTTTAAAGCTATGTATATTTTATAATCAAGAGCCCAAATACCAGTATCGATATTTACCGTGAGAGGTTGAGAAAATAAGTTTGCGTTAGGATCACTTCCTCCACTGGGAGAAGGATCTTGAAATACTGTACCGCCAATGTCTCCTTGAGCAGTTACATTTTCAAACCATTTAGTTTTTGTGGTATTAACATATGGATGAGCAAACCACATCCACTCGCCACCTGATGTAGCATTAAAATTTACTGTAATTGTGTTATTTGACAATGCTAATACTTTATTATACCCTAAACCAGACCCTGCTTCTATAGCTGTTTCAATAGCATTTATAGAAGGTGTGTAACCAGTACTTGCAAAATCAATACCTCCACTACTCACTTTAGATACTCCCCAATAATAAGGGTATATAGCATTAAACGATGCAGTTGAATTTAATGTATCTCCTTGAACAGGATTTCCAGATAAGTTACCTGCACTGTCTTGCAGCTGAGCACCAGTCAATGATTTAGCAGTTGCTGCATATGTTATTGTATTAACAGCAGCTGTATATGAATTAGATATTGTAAAAGTATCACTATATGTTCCAGTTTGCCTCACCTGAGGATTATTAGGGTTAGGGTTGGAGTTTGGAAACTGTGGAGGTAAATCAGCTAAAGTTGTAGGTGTTATTGATATAGGAGTTAAACTAGCTGATGGAGTATTTCTACTTAATGTCATAGTTCCTTCAAATCCACCTGAGTCTTTGTTTACAAAATTTAATGTTAAATTATTAGTTACTAAAGCACCTACTTCTTTGTAGGAATTTATAGAACTAGTAAGTGAAAAAGTTGGCTGAACATAAGTAGGTGGTACAGTTGGAAAAAATATTTTATCTAGTAAATCTACTATATCGTTGCCTTTTAACGTGCTTGCTGCTGTACCTGCTTGTATAGAACCCACATCTTCAACTGTTAAAGTCGAATCTGCCACTACTGTATTATATGAACCAGCTATATCAGCTTGTGTAGAATCTGTAGTGTCTTCAGTTACTGTGTATATTTTTCCAGCAAAATTTAAAACTTTAGTAGGATCAACCGTTGTATTAGCGTCTTTAACAGATATACTTCCTCCGCCACCTCCACCGTCAACATACTCTAATCCAGTCTCAGCTTGATTAACAGCTATTACTTGACCTGCTGTTCCAAAGCCATTTAATCCAGTTAATTGTATTTTAAAGTCTCCATCAAGAGAAACAGGCTCAATAGTTTCTATCTTAGACTTAACATACTTCATTAAAACTTCTAAATCAGTAGTTTTAGTCTTAAAATTAGGATCATTACTTTGTGAGTCTGATAATATTATCTCATCTTTATTAGCTAATGGATCTTTCTTAAAAGGGTATGTTGTTATTATTGGCATTTACCTTCTGCTTAGTTTACCTAACGGTATGTTTAAGGAAATTTTATTATTTTTGTTAATTCTTTCTGCGTTATTAGAAATATTTGAAGTTTTTGATCTACTATATCCTAAACTTATACCTGTTTTTTTATGTGTTAAGTTTGCTCCAAATGATAGATCTTGAAAAGAGTTTGGAGAACCATCCAAATGCTCAGGTTTTGCCCTAGTTTGATCACCAAGGTAGTTTTTAGAATCAGGATTTGTTGATTTATTGAAAAAAGTAGTACCTAAGCCAAGTCCTGCATTAACTCCTAAAGAAAATTTGTTTCCAATTTTACTATTTGCTACTTTTTTAATTCTATCTGTGTTGATACCTGCTTTTAAATTAACTTTGGCATAAGGTTTTACAGCTCTATCGCTTAAATTATTAAAATTTAACCCTCCTTCTATATTAAACTGGTTTGACAATGCAATATCTTTGTTTGTGTTCTGATTTTTATCCCTACGAAATGCTCCTATATTTTTACTAAGACCTATATTAGCATTGAAACCTGTTACTTTTTTATTAAATTGCCCTGTTCCTGGTGTTAATACCATTGCTTTTTCTAATGCACCTGTTTGTGAATTAAATTGAAGGTTGTTCCCTTGTGTATATTTAGGATCTGATCTAAGTAATGAGTTTGGAGCTATAGTAAGATTAGATGTTAAGTTTACAGGTCTATTGCCTGTTCTATCTTTCGATGTCTTTAAATTTCCTAATGGTACGTTTAGCTTAATATTAGTTCTATTATTGCCCATTATACCTATTTTACCCGGCGTTCTTTGGTCTTTGAAATAAGGAGTGAAATCATAGTCCTTCATTTTTTGATCACCACTTATACCTAGCTTACCTGTAGAAGCAATAACCTTTTCATTCAAAGGATTGTTAGGTGTTGTAGTTTTACTCACCTCTATAGTAGGAGTGTTTAACAAATGCTTTGCTCCTTTTCTTCTTCTTCTTCCTCTACGCTGCATAGGGTTATTTGATTTATTGTATGCCATAATTAGTTTTTTAGTCTTAATATAAGATATTACATAAGTTTACTCGTTTTTACCTACTATCATATAATATAAAAGGTGACATTAGCCACTTACTATTCTAGGTTTAACGGCCTATTGTCATGGTTTTTCTAAGCAATAAAAGAAATATAGAAGTAAAGTACTGCACCCCACAATATAATTTTGATAATTTAAAAAAAAACGCAATTTCATTTTGCGGGTCCCCCTTTCTTTAGAATATTGTTTTGATTTCGTCAGATATATCGATGCATCGTTGCGTCAGGCTTTTAAGCTTTCTAATTTTCTATTACTGTTTGACTATACAATCTAAATACGAAGCCACATAGATAATAATAGTATAAACATTAAAACAATTATAAAATGATTACAAACTTAAAATATAATAAACTTAATTCAATTCTAAATAATAACTCTGAAATACATTACATAATTGATTCATCAGAATTCTTTTCAGAAAATAATATTAATCAATCTCAATTCACTAATAATAAATTCATTCTATTTGAATACACATCTCACCTACCTGAAACTATCAAACTATTAAAACAAAACAATATTAACTATTCAATTCATACTGACGAATTAGAATTACAATATATAATAATCTAATTAACTAAATATAAACCACTCACTATAATAAACATCTGATATTCAGGGTAAATTATAGAGAAGTCACGCGATACACCTAACAACTAAAAATAATAACTAAATAAAACTACACTCTTACAAACTAAATACGACAACAAACAGATAATAATAATAACTAAACTAAATATAAATAAATAAAATAAAATAAATATGAAAACTAATAAACTAACAACTAAAAGATTTGTAATCAGAAAATCACTAATCGGTACAAATACAATTATAACTTTTGTAAACAAAAAACAAGAAACTGTTTCTTATGACCATGACGAAATATATTCAACATTTCAAGAAAAGTTTGAAACTATGGCCTGTTTTCAACAATACAAATCTTATACAAACTCAAATTGTATTCCAAAATTTTGTAGAGATTATTCTATAAATGCTTCACATTCTAAATCAGTTCACTCTGAATAGTTAAATAAAAAGTCCAGTTAGTTCTACTCGTTTACTGGTAAATCAAAAATGAACGAGTAAAAGTCGAAGTTGATAGTAATACTTTAACGACTATAAATAACACGAACATATTACTCAACACATAGCTGAAATGGTTTTTAGTGAGATTCGATTTCTCACTCAGTTACAAACTAATTACGACAAAGTGTCGATAATATAATAAACTAAATAAAATAAATAATATGTATAATCCAAATAATCCTTCAAACTGGTCTTGGTCAAAAGCTTTTGACGAAATGAATCAAACAGTAAATCAAGCTGAACTTACTCAACAATGTATAAACCATGTTCTAAATTATCCTGGTGAAGCTAATGGTGTTTTTATGACACTAAACAAAACTCAACAAGATGATGTTTATGAACTACTAAATCAAATATTATGAGTACTAAAGTAATAAAAGGTAGTTATAATTTAAATACTACAATAGATAAAATAGCAATGTCAGAATTTAAAATGCACTATTATCAACTCGGTGACAATGAAAAACAATGGTGTCAAGATGAAATGGTAAATAATAATAAGTGGTTAAATCCACCTTATGAATCTGAAGTAGACAAGTGGGGATTTTAATATAAATAAAATGAAAAAGAAAACAGATTTTACAACAGATGGATTTGAAGTACTAGGTTACTTCTTATTAACAGCAATAACAGTAATATTATTCGCTTACATTACAAATTAAATACGATAACTAATAGATAATAATAATATGAAATATATAAACACAGACAACTTAACAGCTATAAATTACGGTGATGGTAGTATCAAACTACAAATCTTTAACAAACATAAATCTCCTTATGGTTACTCACCTCGCGATCTAGTTGTCTCACTGTTTGGTATATCACTCAAAGAATTTACGTACAACTATGTACAACAAGAAGTAGACAAAGTCTATTCTACTTTTAACTATGACGAAATAGACGAACTAATAAATAAAATAAATAATGAAAATAAATAATATAGCTCCAGTAGTATTTGGAATACTAATGACAATACTAATAATATTCGCAACATCTTGTACAACTACACAAGATATAGTACACAGTCACACTATTAAATATCCATGTCCAACTTTTAAAAATAAGTAATGAAAATAACTAACAAAGAAAAAGACGAAATTACTTGGAGAGTAGTTGACTCACTATATGAAAAACTAGCTAATGAGCTAGAATATGAATTACAAGAACATGAGAACTTCCCAGAAACTAATGATGCTTACTTTGATTTGTTCAATGAAATGACTATAAAAATAGTAAAGTATATGAGAAGTGAACTATTTCAACCAATGACTAACGAAGATTTAAAACAATAATATGACAGAACAAAAAGCAATTGAAGCAATCGCTAATGATATACAGGATGGTATCTACGGTTGGACACAGAAATGTGGAACAGAGTGGCAGAAGTGGACATACTCACTAATGCAAGCTAAGAAAATATATGAAGGTGATTTAATAATAGATTTAAGTATAGAAAATGAATAGAGATAAAGAGTGGGATTTTATAGATGATGAACTACAACAAGTAGAAGATAATAGATCTTTGCTAGCGACTTTTGCACTAGTAGTTAAAGAACTAGCTATAAAACATCCTAATAATCAAGAACTAGGTGCAGAAGTAAGAAAACTAATACAAGATTACAAACTAAATACGAACACTAATAGATAATAATAATATGAAAACAATTAAATTTTACCCAAGCGACAGATCACTAATCAATTTAGATGGCAAATTATTAAGAGGTTACACTATAGATAGTATACCAGACAACATAAACTCATGGTTTAACTACAAAGGTCTAACTTACGTAACAAGTTGACAAACAACTGACGAAATAGTGCCTTACAATTTAAAATAAGGTCAGCTCATACTTAAACAGTATGGGCTTTTCGTGGTATGAAGTGTAACCACAATATTCCACAAGCAAGATTAGATCTTGGCTATAAAGTCTGTGTCGAGTGTTCAACTGAAGAAAAACTCGGTTGTATTGACACTATCAACCATAAAACTGGCAATACTGTTCAAGTAATGTCACGTGAAGATGCAGACAAAGCTAGTAAGCTTACAAAACGAGCAGGTTTTGGTATACTAAGATCTATGGCAGGTGGTTCAAGTCAACGTAAAGCTAAGTATAAATACGATGGATGCTCAACTACTTATGTAGGTAACGACGTAATGTTCGAGCAAATAGGTAAAACTTACATCGATTTCTTAGATGTTGACAAAGAAATTGCAGAGCGCTATCTCGATCGAGCGCTAAACAATCTAGAAATATCTCAATTACAATATAATAAGATAAAGCTAGTTTGTTACAATCTAAATACGATCACTATTGGATAATATATATAAATAATATATGAATAAAATAACAAAACAACTCGAAAACTTGTATTCTTGGACAAAATTCTATCAAGATCGAGGTAATAAAGAAGCAATTAGAAAATGTCAAACTGAAATCGCACAGTTGAAACAAGCGTTTAACAAATTAAAAACTAAAAAATGAAAGATACTAACGCTATCGAACAAGCATTAAAAGATAAATGCAAAAAAGAAATAAGCAAAGTAGTTGATGTTTTCATGAATGAACTTGAAGTAAAAATCAGAGGTGAATATAATTCTAGTAATTTTTACGACTTTACACCACCAAATAATGGCGACAAAAGAGCTTTTCACGTAATGGGTACTGAACAACTTAGAAATGTACTATTTAGAATGGTTTCAAACGCTCATCTTGAGTCTATGGTTGCAGTTAAATCAAAAGAATTAATTAAAAAACTTGAATTAGTATGAAACAAAGAACACTAAACGAAATTAGACAATCAAAAGAGTATCAACAAGCTAAAGGTCACGCTGCAGTAGCTTTAGAAGAAATTAAAGCATATAAAAACCCTTTTGAACACGAAGAAGTAGATAAAACTGTTGATCAAATTGTAGAAAAGTTAGACGGTCACATGTATGACTTAATATTTCAAGCAGTTTGTGATGAAATGAATAATCACTATGTGTTTGACTCATCAGAATACTTAACAGAATCAGGTTTAGAGCTATTTGAAGACGAATGGTTCGAGTTTTATCATGAAAATCACGGTAAAATTATACATAAACTAATTCAAAAACTAAAATAATGAACTACTCATTAAACTTTTTAAAACAAACGGCAAGTGATTACGATATACCTTTAAACGAGGTAAAACGTATTAGAGAAAACAACAGTAAATTAGATTTTTACAACGCGCTTGAACAATACTTAATAAATAAACGAGAAAACTTAAAATAATGAAGAAATTTAACGGAATGGAGTCACATCTTATAATAGATGCACTTACTTTTTATGTAGCTCAAGTTGAAAGCGATATATTACAGATGGAAAAAGAAGGTAAACAATCTATATTTGCACCTGGTTTTTATACTCAAATATCAAAAGAGCTAAAAGATAAAGTAAAATCTATGACTAAAAAACAAATTACAAACTAAATACGAATACTATAAGATAATATAAATATGATATACGATAAACTTAAACCACATATCAAAGCTAAGATGAAAGAAAATGCTGAAGAGTATAAATCTGTCAACTGGCTACTTGATAAACTTAAAACCAAAGACAACTATTCTGACTTAACTATTGAGCAGATAAGATCTATATGCACATTTAGCGATGTATTTTATTATGATCTTACGCAAAAAGAGTTAATATGGGGTGATTGGCTAATAAAACAATAAATATGAACGAAGAAAAACTAGCTTTAGAAACATTAAAAGCACTAGGTGCTAAAGATACATCAAGTCCATCTCAAATAAAAAGAGGTACAACTTGCTTTACATTACCAACAGGTGATTGTGTATCTGAACACAGAACAGGTTATATTAGAAAAAATCTACTACACAAAACTGGTGGAATATATACTTGTTATCAACTAAATCCACAATATAAGACAATTGAAAAGTCTATAAACTGGAACGGTAAAGAAGTTGAATTTGAAAGAAACAACAGAATGTTAATCTGGAATAGAGCTGAAAGACTAAAAAGACTTGTACTATACACAATAAAGCAAATAAATAAGTCAAATGCATAAAGATAAAAGAGATTTAGCGCTAATATTGGCAGTTTTAGCGCTATTAATCTATACAATTTTACTAACTGTCTCAATACTAAATTAAATAATATGACACTAACTGAAGAAAAAATGATTAAAATAGCTAAGAAAGCTCTTGGTTTAACAATAACTGACAGCTTTAATGATGGCTGTGACTTGTATTGCTACAATGAATCCACCGTAGATGGCTATGATGTATGGGTATTGACTCATAGTTTAAAAGATATAAACATCTGTGAAAACGTATACTATTATGAATCTGATCTAGCATCTGCTGTTATGGAAGAAATACAATACAATGGCGGTAGCGAAACTCTATTACATATGGATGAATACCTATGGGATGACTTATACATGGATGATGCAATGCTTGAACATTTTGGTGAAACTATCGACGACATTATTGAAAATAATGATGAAGAAGGTTATGGCTTAACGTCAGCTGAAATACAAGAATTAAAAGATGAATATGGCTTAGAAGCCGAAGAAATTGAAGAAACTGTTAGTTAGTTAATAGTAGTTTAGTTTCCACGAATAGCAAAGGCATCGCGCCGCGGCGTAAGCTCGTACTCAAAAGGTACGGGCTTTTCGTGGTATGAATAATATAAATATGATGAAAGCGTTTATGTTGTTAGGAGATCTATCAACTAAACAAGGTGAAGAACTGTCAGACATGGCAGTAAAATACCAAGAAAAAATAGCTTTTGCTACAATGAGAGCTAGTATACCTGATTGGCAACCTCCAAATAATTGGAATCAATTAAGTAATGCAGAAAAGCATAAAAGACTTAAAAATCTAAAATCAGTATAATACAAACTAAATACGATAACTAACGGATAATATTAATATGAAAGAAGACGAAATACAACGACTAGCTGATCTAATATTCGACAGAATGATGGAAAAGCAAGAACAAGCTGACATAGAGTATGCAGATCAAATACAAAGCTTAATGAATAATGGGTATGTTATTAATGATATAACCGACAAACTAGGTATTAACGAAGAAGAAAAACTAGTTGGCGAGCTAGCTAAAATGCAAACTATAATGATGATTCTTGAAGACAAAGAAGAATACGAAAAAGCAGCTATAATACTAAAGAAAATAAACGTAATAAATAGAAAATTAAATAATGGAAGTGGAAAATATTAAAGCAATGCTTGCTCATAAATACAATGAGGACAAAGCAGATTACCCAGCATTTATACAACCAAAACTAGACGGCGTACGTTGTCTATTTACTGCCAAAGGCGCGTTCTCTCGTGCTAATAACAGGTTTATGAATGTAGAACACATTGAACAGGCTTTAAAGCCTTTCTTTGCAAAAAATCCTACAGCTATACTTGACGGCGAGCTGTACAATCACGGACTAAAAGATGACTTTGAAAAGATTATCTCATTAGTTAAGAAGAAAAAACCAACAGATGCTGACAA
>Ga0209603_1001141_pt1 | contig 28408 bp, 56 predicted proteins | sample COGITO_mtgs_1206_FD_184812 | JGI IMG/M metagenome (GOLD analysis project Ga0209603, IMG submission 184812) | Pelagic marine microbial communities from North Sea - COGITO_mtgs_120607 (SPAdes) (version 2) | ecosystem: Environmental > Aquatic > Marine > Epipelagic ... | reverse complement strand
CTAAACAGACCAAAATCTTTACTTGCTTTAATTGTTGGTACATCACCAACTGACTTACCAACTGTTGCACCATTTATCTGGTCAATAGTCAAGTTAGCCCATGTTCTAAAGTTTAATGTTACAGGTATATTAGCAATTTCATTATCTGCACCATATGTTAAATCCATAGAACCTATCGTTTGAGGATAAACTTCAAACAATCTCACTGCATATGTAACTCTAGCATCATCATCTTGTTTTGAATCAAATTGACCTAGTTGCATAATGTCCATTGAACCAACATAGTTATCATAATAATCTAAATTGTGTGTTTGCACATCAAAAATCTTTTTTTGCCAATTTTCAAAAAACATTCTCTGTCGTAAAAATTTATCACCATAAAATGTAAGTTCTACCTGACTGGAGAATGAATAAGCATATGGCATTTCTCTTTTAGGTCCATACATAATATGTGGTTGAGTATTGACATCTCTATTTGGTAAAGTTACCTTATTACACATCATGTCAACATTTTCAAGTGTTGTCAAACTCTGCAAATCATTATTGCCACCACCATCAAAATCACCTACTAAATCTTTTCTTGTTGGTGGATTAATTCTTACAATAAATCTATTTGTTCTAGCAAATCCTTCACCTTGATTTACTTGTGCAAGAAATCTTTGTATTTGACCTGCACCACCTGGCTGTCTTTGTAATCTAGGGTCCTTTACAACATCAATCAATGACCTATCTCTAGGTAAACCTAGTCTGATATCAAAATTACCTATTCTTCTTCCGCCTCTTAAAATTGCCATTAAAATGTCTTCCTACTTTGTGCAAAAACAGAACCTATTGAAGCACCTTTAAACTGTGCTACAGGTAGATAGGCTGCTAATGCCATCTCATCTACATTAACTCTCAAAAACTGAGACCTAACTTGTGAATACAAATATCTTTTGATACTTGCCTTTACATATTTATTAGACTTTACTGAGTCATATGTAGCTTGAATTTTGGTTGATTGGTCAAATTTGTTATTACTTGATAATGACTGTAATTGTTGTAAAAATGCAAATCTGGCACCATAAGGCAGATAGTGAAAATTAAGACCAATAAAACCGCCTTTCATTGGCTCTAATGGTAATACTAATGGGAATGTGTCGTAATAAGGCATTCTTGCCTTTGTCTTAGGGTCATAGAAGAACATACTCATACGACCACCACTTGGTCTACCAAGTAGTTTACCTGATTTAAATAGTTGACTAGGGCTAGTTCTATCGGCGATAAGAGATACAGCGTTTCTGTACCAAGTAGCACTTTTTAGTTTATTACCTTGTAAATCTTTTAATGGTTCAAATATATCAATTGCCATGTTACTATTTATAAGAAAACCCCTAGCGATTTCTCGCTAGAGGTCAATGCTTTCAGTAAAGAGAGAGAAAGGTTTAGTCTTCGTCTGCCAATTTACTAAAGTAATCGAGAGTATCGTCCTCGTCACTAGCAGGCGTTGACATATTTACCTTAGGCATTTCCACAGAGGTTGTAGATGTCGATTGTGGGAGGTCGACCTCATCTACTGTTACTGTGCTTTGCGTTCCCGTAATTACCCTATTCAGTTTCTCTTTGAGTTCGTCATAGGTCTTAAAATTACTAGGGTCAACAAATGGTTTTAGAGGGTGTTGTTTTTCCCAAATTGCTTTGATTTCGTCATCTGACTCTTTCAAAGGGGTAACACCTTCAAACTCGGATTTATCGTAGTTCCAATAGCCATCTACTTTTCTAATTTTTAGTTTAAAGTTTGCACCTTTCCAAAAATCAAATGGGTTGATTGCTTGTTCGTCTTCAAACGCTGGTTGCATGGCTTCAGTAATCTTATCAAAGATTTTCTTACCAAACTTGTACAGTTTAACCTGTCCTTCGTTCTCAGGATGTTTGGGGTCTGATACTACATAGATGTTTGCATAGTAAGATAATTTTCTTTTTCTCTTTCTAGCAATCTCTTTGTCGCTATCGACACCAGTATTCCACAATCTAGTATTTTCTTCACTAACAGGATCCTTTTGATTAAGGGTTGTCAATGAGTTCTCAATAAACCAACCACCTTTGTCTTGAAAGGCATGAGTCCAAACTCTCTGCCATGGCATTTCTTCACCATTAGCTGCAGGTAAGAAACGAAGTACGGCATAACCATTACCAGTTTTATCTAGTTCAGGTTTCCATAACCTATCGTCTTGATACTTATTGCTTGATTTGGATTGTTGTGGTTCACTTGAAGTTTCAAGTGCTTTTGTGATTGCGTCAAAGTTACTTGACGACTTTTTTAGACTTTCGAAATCCATATTTATTCTCCTTCGTATTATATGTGTTCGTTGTTTTCGTGTGACCTGTATAATTCGGCCTCATTATTATTTATAAGAGTTTTATTACCCATTTAAATAATTCTTTACAATCTCAGGCTTTGATACCACATAAGGGTCATCATCATCTGAAAAATTATTAAAACCTGGTTCTTCAAACATCTTTTCGACTACACCGTCATTAACGACAGCTGCATATCTCCAAGACCTCATGCCAAAACCTTGTTTAGGTTTAGCGACCAGCATTCCCATGTTACTCGTAAATGTACCACAACCATCTGGTATCATCTTAACATTTTGTATTTCTAAATCTCTTGCCCAAGCATTCATAACAAATGCGTCATTTACTGATACACAATAAACATCATCTATGCCTAGTTCTTTAAACTCATTGTACATTCTGTCATAACTTGGTAGTTCTTCACTTGAACATGTTGGTGTAAATGCACCTGGTAAACTAAACATTACAACTCTCTTACCTTTGAAGAGGTCATCTGTTGTTACATCTTTCCATGTGCCACCTATAAAAGTACAGCCACCTTTTTCATCGCTGTCACCTTCTCTAAATTTAAATGTATGTTGTTTTATATTCATATTCTTTTTTCTATATTAATTTGTTTATTTTGTCCATAATACACCATTTACACTAGATTGTCAAGCGTGGAATAATCGGCATATACTATATTCTTTTTGTCTTCCCATTCTTTAATAGGACCATTTACATTATCTCGACCATCATTGAATCTATTAATTTTGATAAACTTTACATCTGGATTCCAATCAGCAAGTGTACGCCATTGTCTAATCCAGTTCACAGACGGTGTAGGACCATTCTCTTTTGCTGTGTAATGTTTGGTACTTTTGTATAGATTGTTAATATGATTATCTGTACTATTTAAATCGTGCCCTATCATATAAACTTCTTTTGGTTTCTCTCTGTAGATTGCCACATAAGCCGAACTTGGACCACAAGACCAACCATGGTCTCTTGGTGTCATTATATCTGAAAGAGATGTAGAAAAATCTGGTTTCTGTATCCACGATACTTTGATAGTAGAATGGTTTACATTCTGTTTTGCCTTCTCACCATTTCTCTTAATCATATCTACAATGCCTTGTAATTTAGAACCATGCATTACATATTCATCTGCTTCACCTCTGTCATTAGATACTAACACTTCTTTAAGATGTTGTTCAGCCTCTAACTTTTCCATACCACCATAAATCATAGGTTCGTATGTCATAGAAGGCACTTTAGTCCAATCTCTAAAGAAACAAGGTATCTGTTGTGCTACACCAGCATGATATATCTCATGCATAATACCATGGTCAACACCAGTTAAAACATCTGGCATAAAATCTCTGTATATTGCATTACACCCATAAATGGTGCCATGTTTTCTTAATGATTCTAAATCAAAACCTTTTCGACTTTCACCATTACCAATACAAAATACTCTACTCATTTTATATAGTGACCTACCACACCCATTAAGTAAATTGCTAATGATATTGCATTAAGAACAATCAAAGCTCTGTCATGCCATAGAATACCTACAATCAACCAACCTAATACACCAATACTCGCAACCATAATATTATATGGAAATAAATTAACAGACGCCAATATCATACCAATAATTAAAAATATACTTGCAACCCATTTAATGTACCATGATAGGTCACCTTTTGGAGTTACTTTCTTATAAACACGACTACTATTCAACTTAGCAATCTTATCATCTAATTTTTCTCTTATCGGTTCAATTGTCATTTACAAATATTTCTTTCATTATTAATTTCACTTGTGTTTCATTATACATCACAAAAGGTCTGAATTTATTGAGTGTGTGTTTAATTTTCGGCCAAACAACTTTCTCTTCAATTTCCTTATCCCATACCTTACTAAACGATAGTATTGTATCAAGAATGACGGTGGTCTGGAGGTGAATTTTTTTTCTAAGCAGTAGTCGTAGAATTCTAGGATGTTGTCCGCTAACCACATCAAACCCACCATTAAAAGAAATAGACTTGTTATCAAGCTCATTACGAATAGCCACACAATCGTTTCTGAAATGGTAATCAAACGACTCTTTATATTTTCTAAACTTGGTATAATTTTCAGCACCCTCATTGTTTATAACACTCCCAATCCACTTATGACTATCAACAGCAAAATTACTAACAAAATAATCCAGTATATCTCGCTCATTATATCTTTTAGATAACTTATGAAAAAAGTATCTATCTTTCCTTTTCGTAAAGCTTTCCAACTTTGCCGTAACTCTACCACCATACTTGTGATAATCATAGTCACTTGTGAAGTGATTTTTGACTGCCAAATATGTTTTAAATACTTCAAATCCACCATACATACTATAATTTATATTCAAAATTTTGTGTTACATCATTTATGTGTACTTGTTTAGCACCATTTCTAATATGAAAATGGGTTGCCATAGGTGTTAAAGGTGATAGTGTAACTAATCTCTTAAATTTGTTTTCTTGTACCCATTTACCTAGTTTTTTAATTATCTCTTTACCTGCACCTCTTTTTCTTGACCATACAGTATATGCAACAACAATTTCGCCTCGTTGACCGTCTTGATTGGCAGCCTGTGACATGTAATCCATTTCTCTAACAGTAAATGGTACTTCAGGACAATATGCAACACAAACAATCGCCTCAATTTCATTCTCATATTTTAGACCAAATATTTTTCGGCCATGCATGATACGAAAACCAAGAGTAAGTTCAGGTCTTACAGGATCCTCAGATACATCAATGTCATCTAGTTCTACTAGTTCAGTACCTTTGACCCATTTAAAGAAGTCGCTAAGTTTATCTTTATATTTCATCTAATAAATACTTTGCACTAATTGGAAAATGGTCTTTCAAATGTCTTGTCATTTGTATTGTTATCATTCTTGTTTCTTCTTGTGAATCTTCTTTGTTTCTAAGATTACATACACGAGCAAAGGCCATAAGACTACCTGTCCAGTACCACTCTGTCATCATATTTTGAGGCAACACCATTCTTGCCATTTCCGGTGCAACACCAGCTTTTAATAAGTTTGTATAAGTTTCTTTTACAAATTGAATTGTACTAGAAATATCATACTCAATTTCTTCATCACTAGAACCTTGTTTTTTATTCTCTGGTTTACCACGCCATAAAAATGGCATGTAGAATTCTGGTTCACTATCTACATATCTCCTACTGACTTCATTCCATACCAAACCAACCTGATGTTTTACAAGTTGTCTTGCAACAAACACAGGTGCTTTAATTAGAAACTGTAGTGTGGTGTGACCAAAGGGAGACCAATGATTATGGTCTGCCAAATATTTAATTAACTTTTCATCTGATTGGTCAAGTACATCTTTCTTCTTGGCAAATGATACACGAGCTGCATTTACAACTGATAAATCACCACCCATTTTATCTATTAATTCAATGTTCATTGTTTATCTCTCCATGATAATCCATTATATAACTTAGTATAGCAAACACTACACCTAATCCTATTATACCCCACAATCCAAATTCAACCTCAACAAAGAGAAAGTGATATAAGTATTCTAAACCATTCATACAGGTAACTTTCCTGCCTCTGGCATTTTAAGTAGATTCGCTGTTGTACACTCTACCTGTATTTTTTCTTTTAGTGATTTAGAAATCAATCGGCCGACTGTTTCTACTTCAATTTGATTCTCTTCACAATAAAGTATTATTGCGTCCATATATGTTATAGGTCTTTTATCCCTTACAACACCCTCAATTATTAAACTAAACTCTTTGCTATTCATATGTATAATATATCACTTTCTTTAATAAATGTAAAGCGTGGATTGTTTCTGTTACGAGGTACAATCCACAAAACCCTAAGCGACTAAGCCGCTAATGCAAAGTTATTATCGTTTGCGTTTAATTAGCATTTAAGGTTGCCACCTATTAATCTCTTACAAATTTCTCAACATCTGTCGAATCCTATATCAGCCCCATCAAAAACACTTTGCCGTTCTCTCACGATACTAGACCAAGTGTTTATGGTGGAGCTGTCCGGAACTGCCCCGGAGTCCAGTCTGTCTACCATATTTGTCGTCAACGACTAATTCTTATAAAATATTACCACCAAATTGTGGATTGATAGTAGTATCAAAACTCTTATATAATATGCAAGTTTCAGAACCATCTGTCGTCTGCATAGTAGTCATTTGTTCAGTTGTACCTTGTTTTATCCAAAGTGTAACAACAAAGACAATATCACCATCTTCTTGACCATTTGTTTTACCAAAAGATACAGTAAACGGTGTCATACCTTCTTTAGCAATAAACTCATACATATCTGTAGTGTTACCACAAATTATAGGTGCTTGTGATTGCCAAAATTTATCATGTTCATCAGCAAATGCAATGGTACTAATCATTGCCATAATTATTAATGCTATGATTTTTTTCATTTAAGTCCTCTTATAGAGAAGGACTAGCTTGGTTTATTACCTGTCTTCTCTTCGTAATATTTATAGAAACCCTTGATTGCGTCTTCAAGTTTTCCCATGTAATCTGCTTTGTTCTTAACGAATGCCTTAGCAGAACCATCTTCACCAGCTTGTAGGATTACAATTTGTTCGATTGGTGTACCAAATAACTCTTCATACATAATTGCATAAGCAGTACATTGAATATAATAATTCTCATTCCAACTATCAACTCGTTCTTTGTTGGCAGTTTTGAAATCAATCACAGATAGTTTACCATTGTATTCTGCAATACAATCAACTTGACCTGCAACGGTCAGTTTTTTACTATACATGATTTTTTCTAATGCATGAATATTATCTACTTGGTCAAGGTATGGTTTCAATAGTCGAAACATACCTAACGGCAATACATCACGAATTGCTGGTGTTTCACCTTTTAAATATTGTTCTACAAGAGTATGTGTAGCAGAACCTCTACGAGCTGCTCTATTCATCTCCCATTTAGCTGCTTCTTCGCCAACATTCTTACGCCAAGCGATAAGACCAGGTTTTGGAATAGCACCTAATACAGTAGTAATACTTGGAAAGTGTTTATCTTCGACAGCATAAAACCTAAAACCATCAATATTCTTACCTTTGGTAGTTGGAAATTTACTCTCGTCTAGTTGTACAAAGTTTTTCTTAGTCATTTCAGTTCCTTTTTCATTTCTATGTGTTCATTATATACTATGTGTACGATATTGGCAAGCCTTAAATGCCTTTTTCAGCATACATATTGTTTATTCTATCTCTTTCCGACTTAAACGGTTCTGCCTCTCAGCTAATCATTGACATAGCTAACTCTGTAGTTTCGTCAACTCGTCTTGTCCAACCTTTACCAAAAGTTGCAAATGTAGATAAATTTTCATAGTAATCTTGTCTTGCACCTTGGAAGTCCTCAATACATTGTTCAATGCCATTTTTTTCAACATATTCACCTAATTTTTTTAATGTATTTGGCCCAATGCCACCGTCTGCAACAGTACCAATCATTGTTTGTAGAAACTTTGCACTACGACCTGGTCCTGCATTTACACCAAAGTCAAAAACACAAAGGTCCAAACCATTTGGTAGTTCATCACCTTTCATTTTATCCCAATAACCTTTTTTGTAAATTGGTGCTACATCTTCGACTGTTAAATCTTTCATGTCTTTTGTGCCACCAAATTCTTCATAAACTCTCTTAGTAACACCTAAGTTAGTTTCACCACCTGGGTCTTTTGGGTGATTTACATAACCACCTTCATGGTGTAAAATAGTTTCTAAGCACTTATTATAATTTGCTTGCATGTTTAGTTTCCTTTTGTTAGCTTTAATAGCTTTTCTATTTGTGCCTTAATAATCGGACCTCTATTAGGCCAATGAATATAAGGCTCGTCACTTTTCATAAGATTATAAAGAAACGGTAATATTAGTTTTTCTATTTCTTTAAATCTTTTTATAGTTTCTTCATCTGATAATGTTTGTGTGACTTGGTCTTTTTCTGCCACAATTTGCATGATTTCATTCATCATACTTTTAATATCACCCACATCTGATTTGACTTTGGCTAATTCTACATTATTCGTTTCTATAACGGAAGTATCTACAGCCGGCGTAGATTCAGGTGCTTTACTTACTGGTGTAAAACCCCAATCTGCGTCTAAGTCATATTCTCTTAAATAATCTGGTATACCTTTGTCTGCCATATCTATTTTCTCTTTTGAGCGGCTTGTCGTTTTCTATGTTTCTCTACAACTGCCTGTGTTTTAATTTCTTTAGAGGTTCGTTTACCGTGTTGTTGAGCAAATTCAGAGGCTGGGTGTGCTTCAGCAATTCTACTTTGCATTTCTTTCCAACCATTATCATTCTTCATAGCACCAATACCTACGACACCACTAGATATATTTATCTTAGTTACCATCTGTTGTATGTGTTTATTCTTTTTCAAATAAACTTCCTTATCAGCAATAGACATCATATCATCATAGACCTTGCCGGTCTTGGTATTTTTAAAACTGTAAATAGGCATTATTTATTTCCTATGTAACCAGCAATTATTCCTATTAGACCTGTGAGTGCCATTTTCATAAGTGTAATAACACTTTCATCAACTGGTCTGTTTTCTTCTAGTGCTACAATGTAGTCACCCACAATAATAACACCTAACAATGATAACACACCAACTACTAATGCTACAATAATCAAATCTTTTAAATTCTTAATCATATTAACCTTTCTTAAATGGGTCTTTGACAGTAAAATACTTATTTAACATTGATATTTGGTCATCATAATCAGCAATAATCTTTAATTCTTTTTCGATTGTTTCTAATGTATCAGGATGCTCGGCAATACCAGCAGTTTTTTGTAGTAATATTTCTACATTTATTTTATGTTTTTCAATATGTCCTAAAGCATGTTGCTTTAAAGCTTCAATCATTTGTTCACGCATTTTTTATCTCCTATATTTCTGCCGTGTTTTGATAGTATTTAACACCCTCTGTATACCACAATGGTGTACTAGCTGGTGATTTCCATGTCGCAAAACCAGTTTTTTCTAAACAATAGTATTTACGATAACTTTCAATTACATCACCTGGTATTTTGCAATAATCTGGCATAGCAGGTGTTGGTTCAGTTACAATCTTATTTAGTGGTATATTCTTAGGTGGATGTTTTAGTATATCACCTAACAATTGTACCGTCTTATGGTCTAAGATGTGACCATATCTTAACTGCCATTGTTTGTGTAATGCCATCATATGTTTGTATAACCAATTATAATGATATGCATTTTCCATAACCCATACTGTACTAGGGTGTCCTGTATGGCATGCTAAGTATAAAGTTTCTTCTAAGTTTGAATTAGGGTGTTTCCACCTTTTAATGTTACGACCTTTTTTAGTCTTGCCTGTGTACTGAACACCGTCAAGCATTCTATGAGCAGTTGATAACATTTGAGCAGATTCAATAATCATTTTACAAACATGTTTATCACACGACATCTCAGCTGCTACAATAGGGTCTTTATCTAAGTAAAATATATTCACTAGTGTATCACCTTTCTAAAATGTTCTTGACGATTGTACATTTCACATAATTTAGAAAACACACCGAACCAGTAATCCTTAGCCCAATCTGTTCCAGCTTCTCGACATGCCCATTCAGCATTGGCGATTCGCTTATCTTTTAATTCTTCACTAATCATAACTATATTATATACCATTTAAACTCAATTGGCAACCACCTGTTTATGATAAATCCATTATTTGATTAAGTTTTATCTTAATTTCATCTGGATTTAGTCCCATTTTACGCATTTCTTCATAATCTTTAGTCTTTAGTTCACCACTAGCTATTTTTTTAAAAAAACCTTTATAAACTTTTTCTCTATCTCTGACTCTTTTCGCCCTAGCTTTTGCGTTAGTAGCTTCTTTTTGGTAATCTTTTTCGATTTTAATTTTTTCTTCTTCTTTAACATTGTTTCTACTCCGTAATGATATATTGGCCGCTATTAACAATAATACTGCCAATGGGTCAAATACGAATATCAATACTATTATTACCCACCTTACAGCCTCATCAAAATGGTCTTTTGCCGTATCACCATATATTAACTCTGCAATATATTTGATTGGACCAACTTCAGCTTCTATCTTATCTTGTTCTAACTGTAGCGAACCTTTTTGGTCTGATAATTCTGCAATCTTATCACTTGCCTCGTTAATGGCAAGCGTTAAAGCTTCTCTTTCAGGTTTTTGTTTTTCTCGTTCTTTTAGACCTCTCGTGACATATTCCATGTCAATGTATTTTTCAAGTGTTTGGTCTAATAAAGTTAATGTCTTTTGTGACCTGTCTATAATAATTTGTTGTTGATTAAGTTGACTATCTATCAATTCAATCTTAATATTATTACCTGATTGTGGTTGTACTTGGTCTAGGTGTGCCTTTGATAGAAAACCAAAGATACCCATAGATGTAATGAAAACTAAAACTATAACAGCAAATGTTAAGTATGCTCGTATGGTTTTAGGTACTAGTTTGTTTCGCCAATTGTTATATAACCATGAGGCGGCTACAAGTTTACCAACCTCTAATGCACTACCCATAGCAATAATAGGTACTACTGCACCTGCAAATAAGGCCGTCAATCCAGCAATGGAATAACCAGCGGCTATTACAGATATAGATATGGCACTTAAAAATACGATTATAATTGTAAACATGTTTTTCCTATTCTAATGTATAGTCTTCTCTTAACATTTTGATAATACTTTTTACTTTATCAAAATAGTTCTTATCTGAAGCATAGGCGTCAAGTGTCATAACTAATTTATAAGGGTCATTGACATCTTCATCATGTTTTAGTTTTCTATATTCTTCAAACTTCGTACCTTTATTTAGGATATTAATGTAGTGTTGTACTGAATCACATTCATGCATATACACCTTTACACCCCATTTCTTAGGGTTATTAGATGGTAACATGTGTGGTTCTCTTAAATCATATGTACGAATACCAAACAGATTTCTACCCTCTAAGGCAAATCTACTATTGCCCCATGCACTCTCTAAGGCAGCCTGAGCCACCAATAGTTCCATGTTTACAGGTAATACATCTGTTTTAGTATTGTAAATATAGTTTACACAAGCAACGGTACTGTCTATAAAGGTTTGATTGTTTGACCTCTCAAAGTTAGGTAAAGTGTGAGTAGTAATAGCTTCTAAAGTTTCTACAGCCTTTTCTATTTCAATTTCTTGTTTTGCGACCAGCGCCTCATTCTTTTCAGCTGAAACCACATACCAAATACCAAAAACAAACAAGATGACCGTTACAGCCATCAATGTTTGGATAATTGTTTTGATTTTCTGTTTCATTAGGCTTTCCTAATAATGATATATTCAAAACTTGTTATTGTTTCAGGTTCATTCTCGCCATACTCTGACCATGTACCGATATTGATATCTTTATTACGCTTCTGAAAGAATTGTAAATCATCACGGTTTATGTACTTCGACATGTTTTTAAATATCTTTTCAGATTGTTTTTCTGTGAAGTTGTTACAGACATCTGTTGACCAGTTGCCGGTATAGTAAGTCATTTTCTTTTCGTTACTATTTAAGAAATGGTCTATCTTTGTAGGTACACTACTAATTATTGTTTTAAGATAGTGGTCTAGTTCTTTTGATTTTTTTTTCACTTGTGTTGTCATTATATAATCCTCCCAGGATATAGTTATTATAAATCTGCAATTTTGAATTTCTTAATAACATTCTTAGTTGGTATAACTGTTGTGTTACCACCATCACCAAGTTCATTATTATCATCATAATTGTAGTCACTCATCAATACATGCACCTTTTTATCGTTCTTCACCAACCAACCAGTTGATACACAAATAGCAGGTTTCATGTTTTGAATTTCTTTTAGCGTTTTCCAACCAGCATCAGATTGAATATCCTCCCAATATACCAAATAGAAATCGTATGTAAATGGTATTTCTGGTATATCAAACTTAGATTTTTTACTAGTTGGTTTTGCCATATTTTTTTATGAACATTCCTTATCAGCAATTTTCGTATCTTCTAAAAGAGAACACTTGTATTTGCTGTCTGCATTTAGTCTAAGTTGGGCAGCTAAACTTTCTAAAATAACAGGTAAGTTTTTTTCTAAAACATCTGTCATCTCTAAGGCAAACTGATACGCCAACTTTTGCATTTCTGATTCTAGAACGGACATGTCCACACCATTACCTGAAATGTTTTCTTTTATAACATGACCAATGACGGCTGTGTTATAATCATCTGCTTTTGCAATATTTGATAAACCAAACCAAAGCATGGTATTCAAAACAACAATAAACATAAACATTTTTTTCATAATATAACCTTTCTTATTATTTATTGGTATATAATACACTATAATTAAGAGAAAGGCAAGCGATTATTTCATTTATTTGGCGCTTTTTTACTAAAAAAGACTTATTTTAGAGGCTGCGACAGTTTTGTCACTATTCCGGTCGTACAAATTTGTCATTCCAACCAAATGCCTCTTTGACAACTGATTCGGTAAGACCTTTATACATCTTATTCAATGATTTATTCTTCATTCCCATTAAGACTTTAGCTTCTTCATGGTGTAATCCTTCTAACATCTGAATAAACATTTTTTCTTTTTGTAATTTATTGGTAGCATTATCAGCACCTTTTACGAAATGCCATAGTCTTTTAGATTCGTTTCTTAATAGACCATGTTCAGTTCCAATTGGAGCTTCGTTTGCCATGTATGGTGGTTCACCCTCTGGTAAATCCCATGCAATATTAGGGTCAAATGCTCCCTTTAATACTTGTTTAAGAGGTGCGGATTCGTGTTCTCTCAACACTTGAATTTTTTTAGGTTTGTCTTTTGCGTTATTAACTTTTTTTAGAATTTCAGACATTAGTTCTACTGTCTGTCCCATACCAGATGTGCCTTGATTATTTTTCATAGCAGCTGGGCTCATTACATGTGGGTGTCTTGCTTGTTCGGCCATAATTTTCTCCTTCAATTATATTATGTATTCGTATTATTATTTATCCATCAGAATACCATATAAAAAAGGCAGGCGCCGAAGCGCCTACCCTCAATTTCGATAAGATTATGCTCTTGCGTAACCTTGTGTACCGAATAAAGCAGTTTGACCAGCTGCGATAACAGCTTTTGATGGTGTTCCTACTCTGTAAGATACTCCAGCAGATGTTCTATTTTCATAAATCATCATACCTTCATTTCTCAATTTACCCACCATTTGTGCTGGCGATTTAAGGTCAAATGTGTTTCTTAGTGATTTCCAAGTTACAGTATTGCCTTTTGAAAAAAGGTTTCTTACCTTTTCAGTTTTTGATAGTTTAGCTTTTGCCATTGTGTTTGTCTCCTTCGACTTTTTATTAAAAAAATTAAACATAATTGTTCAACTCTCCTTTCATATTTGAGTTTAATGTACTCCTACAATTGCCAAGCAAAGCGTACTTTAGTAGTTTGATTGGCGAATTCTTATTTGTCATTATCTGGTTCAAAGTCAGGTGTAAAATGTATATCTGCCATATCAGCTAAATCTCTAACTTCGTCCTCTATGTCTTTTGAAAATGGTTTATGTGGTTTATGTTTTACATCTAACACTTTAGAATAATCTAGTCTAGCCGATTTACTTTTACCACTTGTGTTTAATGTAACCAATTTGTCTGTTAATTTCTGTGCTGGATGTGGTTTGTTAAAGTCACGGTAAACCAGACCTCTAATTGTGTCTATTACAAGTGCCAAGTCTGCCGTAAATGCCAGTTGATTAGTTTTAATACCCATAGTTACAAACTTATCTAATAATTGATATGCAATATCATCAACATTTCCTTCTACAAATTCTTTAGTCTGTTCTTCGACTAAACGAGCATGTTCTTTTGGGTCAACTGGATGCTTAACTGTTTCTTTATTAGCAATTTTGTCCGTAGGAAATAAAATAACATTATCACTCACTAATGACTTCTCCCTTGAAGTTTACTTTACCTTTATCGGCATAGTATTCAATTAATTGATTATAACCACCAACCAACTCACCATCAATTTTAATCTGAGGCATAGTTCTAACAGGTTTACCAATGTCTTCTAACATTGCTTCTGGCGATTCAAAAGATTCCATTTTCTTTTCTTCGTATTCAAGGCCAAGTGTTTTCAACAAGTGTTTGGCCTTGTTACAAAATGTACAATTGTTTTTACTATAAACTATTATCGACATTTTTAGTTTCTTTCTTTAGATTATCCCATGTTTTCTTACTCTCATCATTTAGATTGTAAGCGTCAACAGCTTGTTCAACGGTGTAGTTATACATCTTGTTAAACTTGCCAAGAGGTAATCTCATACCAATCCATGTTCTATAGTAACCATTTTTTGTCATAGTTACATCTTGAGCAAAGATTTCATAACCTCTCACGGTTGTTTGTGTAATTGTATTCACTATAGCACTTTCGACTTCCGTCACTACAGTTTTAGTTTCTGTTTTACCAAGTTCTTTAATGAATTGTTTTGATTCTTTATTCATTTGACCCTTGATAATGTCTGCCAATTCTGATTTAGCCATCATTTTAGCTTTCTCAATTGACAATTGTAAATCTGGAGAAACAGATGTTGCAACACCATAGATACAAACTTTATCATTATCTTCACTTGTCCACATAGAAGTGTCGCAAGCTTTAGACTCATTAATATTAGCCATGTACCATGAAGGCACTTTGTCAACAGCAGTACCACTCTCAGATTTTATCTTATAGGTACTATTCATACTAGAACAGGCACTAAGACCTACAATAGCTACTAGAGCACCTAACTTCATTATATTATTTTTCATCATAATTTATCACTTTCCCTTACATTATATATTAACTCTTGTAGAAAGTCAAGCGTGGATTGAACATATGTCCAAGCGTCTTCACTAGATACATCATAAAGTATCACCAATACAAGAGCAACAATGATTAAATTTCTAATCATTATTTCACCTCCCATTCACCATTAGTATCCAAACATACTTTTCCTGGTGTTTTAAAAGCATGTCCTGACCGACTATAATGTCGGCAGTATTCTGGCGTGTTCACATCAACATAATAAAATTGAGAAAATAATTCCCAATAACTAGGACCGTCATAAGCTTTACGACCATCACTACACTCCAAAATTTCTTCTTTGGTGATAACATCACCAACTTGTTTAATTTCAACCTTAACAAAACAATACTGTCCATCTACTTTGTCAGGTTTAATTGATATAATCTCTGACCTTAAAATCTTTTCACCGCCAACTGCAATACCTGATAATAATAAAAACAGTATCAGTACAAATGACCATGTCATATATCTTCTAAATCTTAGTCTAGGATCCATCATATTTTTTTAACTCTTCTATACTTTGTCTTGTATTATACATGTCTTCTTCTAATTTGGCAATGGTGGATTGATTACTAGTAATTTCAAGTTCCTCTTGACTTTCTTTAAGTTCGTTCTCTAATTGTTCTATTCTTTCTTTATATCTATCTGACATGTGGCTTCTCAATCCATTGACCGTCTGGTAGTTGACAAGCAGTACCAAATACTACCTCTCTCTTAACGCCTCCGATACCAACCAATGGCCAACTACTTGTGATATCTACTGTTGCGTCATAATCTTTACATTTAATAGGTCCTTGTGTGTATGACCTTGTAACATGAATAATGCCTGAGTTACCTGTTTTACCATTGTACCAATTTGTGTAACTAGAACCTGTACCACTTGTATTCAAATGGTCTACAAACACAGCATTGTGTACATCATAATCTGACTTATACATTAATTCAGCACCTGCAAATCCTCCCATTAAAGCACATGCACCTGTAACATAGGGGTCTGAAACACCTAATGATAAACAACCTGCAACTGCACTACCGCTACCTGCAACAGCACCAACATGAGTTCTATTAATACTAGAACAATTACTTAGTGCCGGTAATAATAGTCCTAAGAATACTAAATGTAGGATTCCACTTTTTTTCATTTTGTCCATTGTTCGTTGAGCAAGCTGTCATGGTCAATACCAGAATAGTCGCCATAATTATCTTTATCTTCATTTTCATTATAGTTTGATTTGTCAGCTGACACTAATAAACAATCTGCTTGAATAGTATCAATTAAGTTTTGTACTTTAAGGTCTCTATCAGGCGTCTTAGGGTTGTTATACTTTAATACCCTAAGTTCATCTGACATCTTTTTAATTGTATCTATCTTATTACAAAAATCACTAATCTTGTGTAACATTATTTTTCACTTTGTTAAATAGATTTTTAATCTTTAACCAATTCTTAGCATTTTGTTCTTTACCTTTTTGCCAAGAAGCTTTTTGAAACTCTTTGGTATCTGTCCATTCTTTAACAATATAGTTTTTTACTTTTGTATCAATTGTTTCATCACTCTTTGCCATTGTCATAGTCATTAAAACTGCAATGGTTATCATCATCATTGTTTTCATATTATACTTTTCTCCCTGCTGTTTTAAGGTCGCTTTTATTTACCACCATATAAGGACCTTTGTTATATGCTGGTACGATAGTAAAGTTTTTACTTGCTTCTATCTTCCAAGAGTTGTCAGGTTTTGTACCACCTTCAACAATCTTATTAGAACATTGTGGACCTGTATTTGATATAGTTCTCTCTGCTATATTAATACCATAATTACCACTACTTGTAAATTGTATATTGCCATTGTCATCTACATTGAAACCTTTTGACTTTAACCACTTAATGTGTTTAGTCAAAGCAAGTTGATATGCTCTCGTAGGCTTCTTATTCTTTGCCTTACGAATTGCACCACTAGATTGATTTGTGTAGATAATAGCCATTAATCTGCACTCGCAATTTCAGGTTTGTTTTTCTCTGCCATTACTTCAGCATATGATTTACCAAAACCTACTTTGTAGAAGTAGTCAATTGGACTTGGTGCCTGATAGCCAAGTAATAAGTTAGAGAAGTTAATAGCAACACCCTCATAATATTGAGGTTTATTCTTTTTTAACTCAATGTGGTCTTTAAAGAATTGAATACGATTGTCGTATATCTCTTTCTTGCCTTTAGTGTCTTTAGATTTAGCTACTGAAAATTCAGCATTTAGTGTTTCTTTCGAATAGAAAGCCATAATATAATCCTTTTGTTAGTTATTAGTCTTAATTGTATCACAATTGCCTACAAATGGCAACCCATAAAAAAAGCACACTTTTACTCGCCTTTTTTACTTTCTTCGTCTAACCACTTCTCAAATTCATTCACTTTTTTTAAATTATGAGCAATAGTTACATCACAAGCTTTGATTGATTCGTCTATTGCACCCAATACAATCAGCTTACGAATTTTTTTAACATCATCAATATGGTTCAGTACATCAATCACTTTTTATCTCCTTTGGATTGGTCTTCCGAGTTCATTAATAGTACAACATAGTGTACTGCTTTTAACAGGTCTTTTCTATTCCTGCCGTCTTTCTTACCAAACCTTGCAAGGTATTTAATTGCATTGGCCTGACAAAAATCTTTGTCTATACCACAAGACCTTAATAAGTCTTGTACTTGTACACCTTCTTTAACTTGAGCATAGTGTTGACCATAAGTTGATTTAATATAGCCTTCTATCTCTTTTAGTATTTTATCTTCATTGTATTTCATAATATATTTCCTTTTCGTTAAATTCCTAGACACATTATAACAGATTTATTGTCTTTTGGCAAGCTATTTCCTCTTTGCAACCAATCAACAGTTTGTTCAAAATAAAAGGCTTCATCTTCTTTACCTTCTTTTTTTAATTCTTCAGCTGCAATTTTGAAGAATTTAAGTACACCCATTTCATTAGACATAGTATCTGGTTTTGTTTGATACTTACCTGGTCTTTGATTTGACATATCTATCCTCATTCTTAAATTCTGGTAGATGATTTAAATTTGCATATCTACCGTTTTTATCTATTGCATAGGCTATTGTAGCACTATGTTCCTTAATTGTTTTTGCAAATAAATTCTTTGCTTCGTTATAAGTCTTAACTATGGTTTTGGTACTTCTATCAAGTGACCTCCACTCTAAAATAGAATACTCTACAGCATTATCAATAATACTTTGTTCCCATTCGTTTGGTGTGTTATCCATATATTAACTATCTATCCAATCTGTTGCTGATTCTTCTTTTTCTACACTTTCTAATACTTTATCTATCTGTGCAAAGTAACACCAGTTAGAACCAAATGTTACTGCACCTGTATAATTCAGAGCCGTATCATATGTTTGAGCATTTAAAGAGTTATCACTCTCAGCCGCTATATCTGTCAGTTCAGTAGCAATACCAATATTGGTTATAGTTCCTACTCTACCTTTGGTATCTTGTATTTTATCACCTACATTTATAATCATAATATAATCCTTTTGTTAATTTAATTGTTTCACATGTTCGCTAAAGTCTATAGAATCATAACTGATACCTAGACTATAGTTGATATATTTTGGGTCTCTTTCTTTATCAAGTCCTTCAGCAGCTAAATGCCAATCAATGGCAGTCTTCTTGTCTGGAGCACCAAGTTTGATATTTTTTTCTATAGACTTCCAAAATTTATCTAAATTCTCTTCTTCCATCTTTTTTTCGTAAGCAATCTCATCATCTGCTGACTTACACCACTTGTCTAATTCTTTTGCAAAGTATTCATCTGACCAGCTATGTGATTCTGATAATACAGTTCTTGCATAAGACTTTGTAGTAGCAGTTGAAACTGCCTCATATAAAGTTGTTTCGTCAAGGTATCTTTCAAACTGTTTGATGTTTGTTATATCCATATCTAACCAATGTTGGTAATCTTCTACCATCATACCAATGTACCAAGAAGGATTATCAATCATCTCTTGTTTAGACTTTTTGTTAATTGCTTTAATATGATTAACCAAGTCAATTTCATCTTGTCTTAACTGATTATAGTTATCAATATCTGAAAGTGCTTTTTGCGATAGTGTCATTAAGCGTTCTCCAGTTCCATGTCGATTACTTCGTCAACATTGTGTATATCAATGTCAAGTAAGTTAACTGCTTCGACATCTAAGATGTCTTTAATAGCAACAGATTTTGTAATCAAGTTGTTTTTTAAGTTTGTAATAATTGTATCGACAGCTTTCTCAGCTTCATCAATGTAGTAGTTTTTAACTTTACTCATAGTGTGTTTTCTCCTTGTTAGTGTTTTTAATAATTTGTGTAACTTCAAATAACGATTTATATGGGTTACTATACAATACTTTTTTAGCAAAGGCAACTCTTTTTTCTAGTCTTTTTAAAAGTATTTTTTGTTTTTTCATTGTGTAGTTCTTTATCATATACACATATCCTACCATAGTTTAACATAGAAAGCAAGCGTTATTTTCACTTTTTTTGAAGTTTTTTTTGTTACCAGGTAAAGGTTTTAGAGGTGCGTCAAAACGCACAGCCTATTTCCAAGCGTTTTTTACCCATTCCTGCTCAGATTCGTGAGGATTTGGCTGTCCGTGAAACACGGAAACCAACGATTCGCCATTATGTTCATATGTCCAATCTTGTTTAGAGTATCTGGTACCACTTCGGTCATACCACTTATATGATTGTGTCCACGAATCAGGAAAAGAACCACATGCATGGCCGTTTTTAATTAAGTCTGATATAAGGTTTTGGTCACCTGGAAACTTTCTAAGGTATTCTGGTCTATTGGACATAAATTTATGCCAAATTCGGCCGTGAAGGGTGGTCTGTTTGAATTTCATAATACTGGAGTTCCAAACACCACTTACGGGGTTAAAGTCATTCATACCTACAAAATCAAGTTGAGTTTCATAGGTGTAAAAACAGTCTATGTTGTCTGTAATGACAACATCTAAATCCATGTATAAGGTATCACCAGGTAAATCTACATCTGGATGAAATAGTTGTAGCTTATTCCACCAACCTTGTAAATCGTTTTCGGGAAACTTTCTTATATCAATATCTCCCTCAACCATCTTATGCATTTTAACATGGTCGGTAAATACTATAAAGTTTATAGGAAGTGTGGTGTTTCTTTTCACCATATTGTAGAGTTTTTGAACATACTCTACGGCATACTTATCACCATAAAAAACACAAGCAAAATTATATTTCATACTAGTAACCAATTATACATTGCCCTCATACTAAAAATTAAATACATAAGTTCCATCAAAGTTCTAGGCCAATCTCTGTCTTTATAACCAAAGTAGACCCACATTACACATGCAATAGCACTAAAGAGCCAACCAAGCCATTGAGTAGAAACATTAGCACTTGATAGGATAAAAACAGAGGCCATTGCCAATGCAAAACCTAACCAACGCTCTGGTACTGTTCCTTTAAAATATCGAAAGCCAAGCCATCTTCTATTTCTTGTATTGTAAACTGGTGATTTGCTATCATGTTTATCCATTCTTGCACCGTCTTTCGTCCAGGTTTGAAAGGCTTTTCAACCTTATTAATTTTACGACTTGTTACAAATGAGGCAACATGTCTTTGATGAGTAAATGCTGGCGTCATATTTAGTAAACCATCTATTGCTGATAATGACATATTTGTGACCACACAACTTGCGTTTTTCAAATCATCTTTTATATCAGTATTCCACCATTCGTTTCCAGGTCTTGGTTTATTTCTTAGTTTAATTGGCATATCAGTATGTTTTCTTACCTCTTCACCTACTTGTTTAATCCATTCTTCTTGTGAGATAGCGTTTATATGCATGGTAACGGTAGGAGATGAAGGACATAATAATATATAATCACCACTATCTCTCCAACCTTTAAACTCTACATCTATACCTTGTCTTTCTAATATATTGTATCTATCAGGTGTTGCAACATGCATTTTGATAGTATGAAGATTGCCTTTACAAATTCTAAAATATGTCTTATCATAATTATTGATAATTGGCGTAGGGTATCTTGTAATCTGTTCAGTTAAATAACCAACATCTACATACCACCACTCTTCACCTTTTTCTATACATTGTCGTATCTCTTTTATGTTATTACCTGCTAAACCCCAAAAGAAATGTACATCTTTACCCTCATCTTTCCAACCTTTTTCTATTGCTGGCCAGATTTGGTGTGATAGACATTTATCCCATGGTAATTTGTGTGTAATAATCATCTACTAGATATCAACCCTTTATTAACTTCTATCACATTCTTTAAAATTTCACTATCAAGGAAGTTTGCAAAAGCTTCCATGTCTTTTGGAAAACAATTGCCATCATAACCTAATTCTTTTACTCTCATATGACTTGGACCTATGTTATCAAAATTTGCTAGTGTGTTAGTTATCATATGATAGTTGTATGATTTATCTAGTTTACTATGTAATTCGTGAAAGAAGGCAACCTTAGTTGCTAACCAACAGTTGTAAACATACTTAATTGTACTTGCGTCTTTCTTATTCATAATTACATTTGTCTTGTGATGACAATTAAATCTATCAATCCACCAATCGGCTTGACTTCTTAATCCACCCCATAATACATATTGATTGTTTTCAAAATCTTTCTTGGCATGTGCCTCTCTTAGAAATTCAGGAGAATAAACTACATTCTCTTCATAAACTTCTAACATGTTTGGTAAAATAGTAGATTTGATAAGTGTTCTTACATCTCTCAATGCAATTACCGTCTTATCTATTAAAGTTATATCTTGTTCACCATCTATGGTTGGTGTTGGTAAACATATAACAGCACCCTCTATCTTATCAACAAAGTCTTCTATTTTATTATCGTTGTACTTCGGGTCAATTCTTACCACATCATTGCCAGCATTTTCTAATGCGTCTGCAATCGTGCCACCAACAAACCCACAACCTATTACTGCTAATCTCATACTTGTAATCTATCAACCGTTTCTTTTGCTAAACCACTTTTTATTTCTTCCATTGTAAATTGATTTGCTAATAAACTATCTATCCATTTGTTTACAAGGTCATCATCTCTTACATATTCTTTTTCAATATCAACATAATCTATAGAAACAGGTTTACACATACTTACTTCATCACATATTACGGGTACACCTTTTAACATAGCAGTTATACCTACAGTTGATTGATATGTAACTACACAATGAGCGTTTTGTAAATCTTGTTCTAATGGTCTTTCTTCAGTTTTTGGTCTTATAATAAATTCTCTATCTGACCATTGTCTTACTTTTTCTTTTACTTGTCTTTCCCATTCTTTTAAACTTGTTATTTTGTAATATCTACAAACAGCCTCAGTTGGTGGTATAATTAAAATCTTACCACCTTTTGGTATTTTTTTAAGTCTAAATGTTTCTGAAAACTTCCTATATTTTAATATTCTTTCTCTATCTTCATCATCTAAATCTACAATTCTAGTTAAATTTTCAGCATTCTTTGTAACTCTATATGCAAGTATTTTTGATGTGTCATTTGCACGGTGTTTATTTGCTTTAAAGAAATAAGCATGGTCAAAATAATAATAATTTAAATCTAATTGTTTACATTTGTTTAACCAGTTTTCTGTGCCTCTTAATATTCCAAATACTGCAACATCTGGTCTATCATTTACAAATTGGTTCATATCAAAACCAGGCCAAATAGTTTGGTCAAATGGTGCTACATGTTTATTATTTGGAAGAAATGGTTCCCAAAACTTACCACCCTCTCTTTCAACAAAAGGTCTTACAACTAAATCTAATAAATATCTTGTACCAAAACCTACTAACATTATCTTATATTAATCTTACATTGTTGGTGGTAATAATCAAACCATTCTGAATGATAGTCACAATTGTTAGTATCGTGAAACCAAGGACCTCCTTCGGTATAGTGAACATTCTTTACATCTTTCTTATATTCATATTCATCTGCTAACCAATTCCACTCTAATGGTAAATCGCCTATTAGATTTTCATCCTCTAACCATTTAAATTGATGTAATTGTAATCCTGAAGCTGTATTAACATAATCTGGTGTTAATGATGTACACTTATCACAATTCATTAACATAAAACTAGACCAGTTTTTCTTTTGATATTTTGTTTGTACTTGACCTAAAAACTTTTTATCTGAATTAGGTGTATAATCATGTTTACAAACTTGAACGGCATATTTTTCATCACGCAATCTCCATAGTTCAGAAATATCACCTAACATTAATTGGTCACAATCCATAAAAACTGCCCAACCTTTATAGTCTGATAGATAAGGCACCATAAATCTACTAAAACTAAATTCAGTTGATTCTAAATTACCTCTTTCTCTAGTAAAAGTATCTTTTATATTAGGTAAATAAATAGGTGTAATTGACACCGGCCTTGTACTGTTTTTTAATATACTATAAGCAAGTACACTAAAAGCAGACTTCTCTTTACTATCGTATCCAATAAAAACATTAATCATTGATTGTTTCTCCATTCTGGACTATGTTCCTCAGATTTTCTTTTACCTTTTCTATGGTCAATATAAGGATTCATCACTTTATCTCTCGCCATAATATGGCCTCCGTTGCCGTCACCCCATTTTATTTCTGAGTAATGAATATCATCCATCATATTCTTTCTTGTTTCGTCAAATGTGTGACAATCTGTCCAATTCTCTAAATTATATATTGTGTCTTCTTTATATAAATTTAAATAGTGACCAAAAAACTTTTTACTAATTATTTTATTATTGTTAAAACCTATAAAACCTGTTTCTGTGTATTGTTGTGGTCTATCATAAAAACCAACAAACTTATCTTTTGGCAAAATTGTATCATATACTTGTAATGGTATCTGTTTATTAAATACCATATCTGCATCCACAAAAAACATTCTATCTGCATATTCTCTAGCTGCATTTTGAGTAAATACTTTATATGAAAATCTTACTGCGTCTTTAAAGAAACTATCTGTAGGTCTATGTTTATTTCTTTCAATAAACTTCTTTAACTCAGGTTCGTGTTCAAACAAATCTAAGTAAGTAACATTTTTTACAGCCGGATATAATGTAACACTATCCTCTACAAATACATATAAGTGTAGTTTTTGATTTGTGTCTGCATATGTTTTAATTAATTGGTGAGCATATTCATCATATAATCTTTTATTAAATGTAGTTACAAATATATTATACATACCTTCTCAAATCTTCAGTAATCATATCTTTCACCATACTCTCTAATGTATGTTTAGGTTTCCAATTTAATACTTTTCTTGCCTTTGTATTATCACCAACAAGTAAATCTACATCTGCTGGTCTAAAAAATTTAGGATTTGTTTTAATTATATGTTTTCTAGTATGTGTATCAATTACTTCATGGCCATTAAATTCATAAGCTAGATTTAATTCATCTAAACATAATGTAATAAAATCTCTAATCATTACTGTTCTACCAGTAGCAATAACAAAGTCATCTGGCGTATCTTGTTGTAACATTAACCACATTGCTTCAACATAATCTTCAGCGTGACCCCAATCTCTATATGTATCTATATTACCAAGTTCTAATAATTTACCTGTCTTTGTATATTCTACTAAACCTTTTGTAATTTTTCTTGTAACAAATTCTTCACCTCTCATTGGACTTTCATGGTTGAACAAAATACCACTACAAGCAAATAGATTATAACTCTCTCTATAATTAACTGTCATGTAGTGAGAATAACACTTAGCAACACCATATGGACTTCTAGGATAAAATCTTGTTGTTTCTGTTTGTGGAGTTTCTTGTACTTTACCAAACATTTCACTTGTTGAAGCTTGATAAAATTTAGTCTTTGGATATTTGTTTCTTATTACTTCTAATATGTTTAATACACCTAACGCATTTGCTATTGTGGTTACTTGTGGTTGTTCAAATGATAAACCAACAAATGATTGTGCCGCTAGATTATAAAACTCATCTGGTTTTACTTTGTCAATAGTCTTTTCTATATTGTAAGGTTCTCCTAAATCGAAGTCTAAAAACTCTATTTTATCTGTTATTCCTAGTTCATCTAAACGCCAATGTTTTAAGCCTGTGTTTCGTCTTTGAGCACCATATACTTTGTACCCTTTATCTAATAATAGTTTTGATAAGTAAGCGCCGTCTTGGCCTGTAATACCTGTTATGATTGCTTTTTTCATTATCTTCTCTCAAATATTAATCCAGTTTCTTTCCAAAATTCTCGTTTCATTGTAGAAAGTTCTTTAGATTTTTTAGTTAAATCTTCTCTATAATCAAAACCATACTTATCAAATAGTTCTATCCAATATTGTAATGGTTCGCAATTTACATGATGATGACCTGGTTTGCCTGGTTCTGAATATGTAACAAAAACATACTTACCTTTTTGCATTAATGACATCCAGTTATCTTCGTATTCTTTTTCAACATGTTCTACAAACTCACAACACCATACTAAATCAAAGTTCATATCAATGTGTTCTAATTTACCTTTTGTAAAATCATGTATTTCAAATAGTTCTGATTTTTCTCTTTTTGTTACAAAATCGCCATCAACACCTCTTGATTCTAAACCTAATCTAATTGCCTCATATACCATACCACCTGGACCACAACCAATATCTAACATTGATTTACAACCTAATTCATCTCTTGCAAATTCTATTAAACCTGTGTCAATGTGTGTCACATTACCGTGGCCACCTAAATGTTTAGGTAAACCTTTTATATTACTCATTTAATAACTCCATAATTCTTGGCATAATAAAATCTTTACTATTAAACTCACTCATTAAAAATTCTGTTGACGCCATTTGTTCGTACCAATTTAAAACTTCTTCACTACTTGCATAATGTAAATTTTCTATCTTTGTATAATCTGTATTACCAAGTCCTACACCAAAACTATGTTTAGTTGTAATTGTAGGTATACCTAATTCTGTAAGTTCAAATATACTTGTACTACTATCTAGTACAGCACAATAAACATCTTTTGCGAGGTCAACAATTTTACTATCACCTACCATTACTTCAACATCTAAATCATCATAAGTCAGTTTACTATGTGGATGTGCCTTTACAACAATTTTCCTATCTGTAACTTGTTTAATACAATGTACTGTTTGTGCAACAAATTTAGCAACAGGTATTGAGCTAGTAGGGTCATCTTCCAATCCAGGTAAAATTAAAATATAACCATTTTTATTATTTTTCCATTTATGATTGAATACATTTTGAAAGGTAAAATTATTTTCGTCTTCTATTAATTTTAGATTTTTCTCTAATCTACCTTTAATTGGTTTACACCATTTAGTGTGACTAAAGACCCAATGATTTAATCCCATTCTATAAAATCTAGGAGCAATATGTTTGTAAAACTTATTGACATAATTACACTTCATTCTACTAAGTGTAGCACTCTCTAAATGTATAATATTTTTGTTGAAGTGTTTGGCAAACATATTAACCATTTCATTTCTATGGTTCATTACGGCCATTTTATGATTATCTGCATTTGGTAACCATTGTCTTTTAGGGTGGTTACTACCAAATGTACCATTATTTAAAAAGAAGTCACAAGTTTTCATATGCCAAAAATGTTCATAGTTAAAACTATCAAAATTTGACAAATCAATAATTTCGTGGTTTTCTTTTAATGAGTTTGCAATTGCTGTAGGTGCTTTTGACTTATCAAACTTTACTATTTTCATAACCAACCTTTGCTATATAATAACTATCAACAATATCTGATAGAGGATTGCCAACTTTGTCCGTATCAAATATCTTTTTTAAATCTATTTTTGTTTCTTTTATAAACGCTTCGTACATCATATCTTTGTCTGCATTACCTTTTCCAGTAGCGCCTTTTTTAACAACACTAGGTACAACTGTATGGTAACCATACTCTTCTTCAAGTAAACGATATTTAAGAATACCACAATTTTCAGCAATCTGAAATACACCTCGGCCTTTTGAACCAAAGGAGTATCCTTCAATGAAAATAATTGGTTGGTTTTGTTTGTAATCTGATAATAGGTCCATAACAAAATCTGATATATAAGTAAATCTTTCAATAGGGTCTTTCCATTCTTTATGTTCATAACCAGTTATATTTTCACCTTGTTTACCAATCCATTTCTTTTTACCTGTTAAGTAATGAAATGAAAAAGTACCACTTTTTATGTCGTCAATATGGACAGCTGGACTGGTTAAACTATAATCAATTCCAATCTTCGTCTTCCAAATCGTCTTCGTGTCGTTCTTCAATTTCTTCTTCATCTGATACCTCATGTCCACAAAATGGGCAAGTAAGTGGTTCTAAATCTTGCTCATTAATATCCCATATTACGGTATATTTAGTTTCGCAGGAGGTACATGCTTTTTTTGATTTTTCCATTTGCATTATAGTTTAAATTTTTTGAATTGGTCTTTAGTTACATCTTGCTTAATGCCACCTATCACATAGGACTCAATTTCAGTTTCTTGTGGTGCATTTTGCATACCCTTACTGTTTAACCAATGGTCGACCCATGGTAAAGGATTCGTTTTTTGTTCGTACTGTGGTGTTAGGCCGATTGACTTCATTCTTCGGTTCGCCATGTACTCTACAAATTGGTGTAATAGTTTTTCTGATAGTCCAATCATACTTCCTTGTGAAAATAGATATGTTGCCCATCTTTTTTCCTCTTCTACTGATTCTTCATACATCTTATACACTTCTTTTTCACAATCTTTTCTGATTTTGATAAAGTCTTTATCATCATTTCTATCATGCCAGTTATTGATAACTGTTTGTGACATTGCAAGGTGTTGACTTTCATCTCTTGCAATCATAGAAATAATCTTAGCAGAACCTTCAAGTAATTTTAATTCACCAAAAGCAAATGAACAAGCAAATGAAACATAGAATCTTAGGCCTTCTAAGATGTTTACACTTACCATTGCAAGATACATTTTCTTTTTAAGTTCTTGTAAATCAACTTTACTCTTATCAAGGTGCCATCTGTAACCCATTTCAATTAGGTCGTCATAAGTTTTTGTAACACTCTCAGCTCTTTTTTCAATCTTCTCATCT
>Ga0209603_1001140_pt1 | contig 28411 bp, 46 predicted proteins | sample COGITO_mtgs_1206_FD_184812 | JGI IMG/M metagenome (GOLD analysis project Ga0209603, IMG submission 184812) | Pelagic marine microbial communities from North Sea - COGITO_mtgs_120607 (SPAdes) (version 2) | ecosystem: Environmental > Aquatic > Marine > Epipelagic ... | reverse complement strand
CAACTTACGTTTTTGTTGCCGCATCAGTATTAGCAGTAGGTGTACCTAATCCAGTAATCTTATTGTTGCCCATCGCTATAGCAGATGTCATAGTACCACCTGATTTTAGTAAGGCAGTTGTGTCAACGTAGTTTTTAGTAGCACCATCTTGGTTAGCTGTTGGATCACCTAGTCCAGTTATCTTGCTAGTACCCATAGCTATAGCACCAGACATAGTGCCACCTGATAAGTTTAACTTAGTAGCATCTTGTGCGTCTACATAACCTTTACGAGATAACTCATCATTTGTTGCAGGGTTAGCTGTAGATGTTACAGCATTAGTACCCATTACAATATCACCAGTTAGTGTACCACCTGCAAGGGGTAACTTAGTAGCTATAGAATTAGTAATAGTAGTTGAGAAGTTTGCATCGTCGTTGATTGCCGCAGCTAACTCGTTAAGAGTGTTTAGGGCATCAGGAGATGAGTCAACTAAAGCAGATACCTCGGTGTCTACATAGCCCTTAGTAGCGGCATCTGTTGAAGCACTTGGAGCACCTAAACCTGTTACTTTACTACCACCCATAGCAATAGCACCTGACATAGTTCCACCAGACAGGTTAAGCTTTAGTGCGTCTGCAGTATCTACATAGTTCTTTGTAGCTGCATCTTGAGCATTGGTTGGGTCAGTAACATTAGCAATAGTTGTACCTGTAACATCAAGCGTACCATTAACTGTAAGGTTATTAAGTGTAGATGTACCTGAACCTGCTGTAATATTACCTGTTACATTGCCTGTAAGATTACCAGTAACGTTACCTGTGATATTACCTGTTACGTTACCTGTAAGTGGACCTACAAGACTTGAGCCTGTAATAGTTGTACCTGTAATTGCGGCTGTAGCAGAAGCACCAATAATAGTACCATCAATATTACCGCCGTTAATGTCTACAGTAGCTAGTGTAGCCTGACCAGAAGTAGATACTGTAGTAAAGCTACCAGCAACGGCTGTTGATGCACCTATAACTGTATTATCTATGTTACCTGCGTTAATGTCTACAGTAGCTAGTGTGGCTGTACCAGTAGATGTTAAGTCTGTTACTGTAGCTGGTGCGGCAGATGAAGCACCTATGGTTGTACCATCAATAGCACCTGCATTGATATCTACAGTAGAAAGAGTAGACGTACCTGTAGCACTTAGTGTAGTAAACGAACCAGCACCTGCAGTTGTACCACCTATGGTTACATTGTCTATTGCACCAGAGTTAATATCTACAGAAGTAATAACACCTGTAGTTATATTAGCTGTACTTAGAGTAGTTGTTCCAGTAACACCTAATGTGCTTCCTATAGTAAACGTACCTGCAACTGCACCATTAATATCTACATCAAGTGTATCTATGTGTGCTGTACCATCTAAGTATAAATCTTTAAACTCTAAACCAGAAGTACCTAAGTCTATATCGTTAGTTATTACAGGTATAATAGCACCGTCAGAAAAACGTAACTGTTCTACTGCGGCATTAGATACTTCAACAAACACACCAATTTGATTAGTGCTTGTGTTTATAGAAACTTTGTTTAATGCATCAACGTCACCGATAAGTGGAATGTATCCACCTTCTCCTATTGAGCCATCATGTTTGTGTCCACTTGACACTGCAAATGCATCACGGAGTTTGTTGTACTCGGCGTTGATAGGTGCTGCACGAAGTGTAGCTGTTGGTATTATGTCTGCTGAAGACTGTCTTACATAACCTGCCAAAGTATTATCTCCTGTCGGCTTTCTCATACGTTAAGGCTAACGCCTGTATAGTATGACTTGCATTTGTATTGTTTGTAACGTAGCTTATTGAAACAGAGTTACCTGATCCAGATATATTTGTAAGTGTTTTAGGCGATGGGTTACCATCATATATACCACCTGCTCCATATATAGCTGTACCATAAACGGAAGCTGCACCCTCTGTAGTAAAATCATAGTTGGTAGGGTTACTTGTACCTGTGTCGTCGTAGTCATAAGATACACCAACAAAAACTTCTGTATCACCTTCTGATTTTAAGTATGTGTTTACTTTATGTATTACCTTACGTATCTCTGGATCTTCCATATAATAGTAGGGCGTTTGATATAGACTAAAAATAGAGTTGCCACCAAAGCTATTACCTTGTTCTTGTCTATGTACTCTACCAGAACCATCTCCATGTATCACATGTTCAAACTGTCCTATGTAACCACTAGCTACACAATTTGCTTCCATACCTGTAAGCTGACTATACTCAAAAATACTTTGTTTGTTTTGACTCTTACGTATACCACCTATCAAAGATAGAGAAGCATCATTTTTAAAGAAAAATCTAAATTGTGACTTTTTCCTAAGTACTACAATAGCTATATCTTCTATTTGTTCTGAGAGATAGTAGTTATCAAATATTGATTGTATCTCTTTAGAGACTGTAGCAAGTTCAACATCACCTATTTTATCTGTACCAGAGACAGGACGTACACCATCAGGTCCTAAGAATAATAAGTCACCACCAAACTCTACCACAGAATCGGGTGCCAGGCAACCCATATTTGATGTAACATTCTCTAAAACAAAGTTAGCTGCATTGTTACCTGTCAATCTTTTAATATCATTAGCACCAAATATATACAGTTGATTACGGAACTTTTTAATAGCTGTTATAGTATAACCTACATTAATAACGCCAGCCCCGTTAGCAGGACTAAAATCAGAATAGTTTAGCGGAGCACTAAAATAAAGATTAAAAGGCTCAGTAGAGTCTCCACATAAGAAAGCATGGGATGCAAACTCTTCAGAATATTTAGGATTGTCAGGAGCTTGTGCATGTGTTATCTGTGAATATGCAGTGCCATTATATGCAGCTGCAGGGTTTACTCCATCTGTAAGCAGTAATACTTCACCTGACCAGTTAAAGCTAGTGAATCTTATTCTACTAACATTAGTCATATCAGGATTACCAGCTTCGGGTATAGCTACCCAAGACGAGTTAGAGTTTTGCCACTTGTATAAGTAGTCATGCCCTGATGTAGGTTTTCTACATGCAAATATTCCATCGTCTAAGTTACCATTTACTGCTACACCTAGTACAGCACCTGTACCAGGAACTGTTCCGTAGTCATTAGAGTAACCACTAATACGACGATACCCACCCGATAGTGCAGGTTCATAGTTTATCATACGTATAGCACTACCTGATAGGTTTGAAGCTTGGGTCAAGGGATCAACATTAGTGATCAACCCTCCAGCACAAACTGACAGGTATGTATTTAGTTTATCTACCATCTAGACATCATTCTTATAGAAAGAGTTACCCATTCTGTTTATTACAGTAGACCTTAGATAGTCTTTAGTATCTACTAATAGTCTACGCATAGTCTTTATACCTTTTTTAAACTTATCTGCGTGTAACTGTGCAGACTGTTCATTAGATCTAAAGTGCATTAAGTACATCATAGCACCATCAAGTACTACATGTCTAAATCTATCTGGTATAATACAAACGTCACTACTTAAGCTTAAATCTGCAGGGAACTTCCAGTAGCTATACTCTATAACATAGGCTGCATCAGGAGGAGGTGTAACTCCAAACTTAGTGCTTTGTGTTTTATATACAGTAGTAGGTTTACCATGACCACTTACACCAGCTACATCATCTATGCTTCTCTTTTCTGATACATAGCTTTCGTAAGAAATACTAGGTAAGTGTGTTGGCTGAGCAGACTGTGCACTTGTTAGATAAAAAGTTTCCCAATCAGCTTTTGAATAATCAGCAGGGAATTCATACGTGCTAGTACCAGAAGCTAGTGTGTGTTCATATGTTACTAAAGTGAAAGGCCACTCTTGTGCATCTTGTAATATTTCACGTATGGAAGAATTAACAGCATCCTTAGCTAGAGACTGAACGTTTTTAGTTGTAGAAAAATCAGATTCACCAATCTCAACTTCGTTAAGACGACGAAGTAATTCGTTCACTAGGTTTATATAAGTCGCCATATTAATTCCTACAGGAGTTTAAATGTGTATAAAGGGGCCAGTACAAAACCAGCCCCAATATTAAGTTTTATTACGCAGCGTTGTAGTGTGCTGTGACTAATGCTTCTGGGCGAAGAATCTTGCGCCCGTAAAGATGCATACCGCGAACGATGTCAGCGAATGAATCTGGGTCACGATAGTTCTCAACCTTGTTGATCTGCTCAGCAGATGCAACAGCATCGTCTTGTCCAGCTACGATAACACCAAAGTTTACGTCTTGTGCTAGTGCACCAGAAGTTCCAGCACCTGTACCCTTAGCAGGTAAAGAGTTGGATTGGTAAATACGGAAGCCGTGTAGGTTGTTTAAGACCAAGCCGTTTTGTAGACCTGCTCCACCGAAGTCAGCATTCAACATGCGTGAATCTTCGTCTTTGAGCATCTCAATAAATACCGGGTCTAATACCAGCCATCTACCTCTTGAATCAACATTTGCTGTATCCATCTGACGTGCCATACGAGCAACCACTGTCAAAGGTGAAACAGTCGCTGTAGACAACGCTGTTGCGCCTGGAAGACGTGGAGCCAATGGGATTGAATCACCAGCAGCATATGCTGTTGAAGCAGAGTCAGCAGAACCCAATGAACCGAAGTCCGTTGCGTCCAAATGGTTAGCAGTTAAAAATTCACCTGTTAGGTTACCAGCTGTGTCGTGCTGTGCATCACCTGATGTTGCGGTAATAAAAGCACCTGCAGTTGTGTGACCTGACATGTATGATAGAATGTCTGCATCCATTGAGTCAGCCATCTTAAACGCTGCGCGGTCAGCAGCTAGGCTAACGTAGTCAACATTTGAGAATTGGTCCTCGATGTCATCCATCTTGAACGCAAAGTAGTTAGCTTTGTCAATAGTCAAAGAGAAGTCTTCATCATTCAACTTTTCAACAGAGATAGCTGTGTGACGCTCAAGAGCGTTTACAGTTACATCTGGTTCTTTTTGAATGCGAACAACGTCGCCTTGGTTTGCAATCTCACCAAAGTAAGAGTTATTAGTGATTGCGTTAGCTACAGCTGCACGACGAAGTGCGATCTGTGCTTGTTTTGAGTAGATAATCGGGGAAAAGTTTCCGTTAAATCCACCACTTGCGGAAGTAATAGCCATTGTGTAATCTCCTTATAGATATGGCGTGACATTATACGCTTCATACCAACTAAAGAGGCTCTTACTATTAGGGTAGTCAGCTTTGCTTTTGGGATCGCCATCCTTTGAGCGCTGGGCCTTTAGTCCGAGGTAGTTCTTTTTCTTGGATAGAGCTTAGTTATAAGCATGTGCAGTTCAAGTACCACGATTCCAATACCATACTTAATACTTGATACTGCACATGCCCCTAGTTGTATCCATCTTTTAACAGATGTCAACTATTTCTTTGATAAATCGTAAATAAATTTACCTTTACGTTGAGCGTCCATTATTTCTTCTTGACGCTTCTCATATTCTTTAATGCTCATCTTAGCAATTTGTGACTCACGTAAGTAAGATGAACTGTCGTCTGACTCTGGTGCAGCTGAGCGTTTACTCTTTATAGAACTCGCTGCGCCTTTATCAGATGAATTAGCTTTCTTTGTAGAGATACCATTGTCAGCTTTGTACAAGTCAATAACGCGAGATACAGATTTAGCATCATCTACATTCTCGTATAAAGCATCCTGTACCCACTTAGGTTGATTGTCTGCCCATGTGTGGAAAGCATCGTCTTCCCTAATAGATACAAAGTCAGGGTGCATATGCACTAACTCAGCCTCAGCTTTTTCTCGCTTTGCACTAGAGCGTAACTCTTCTATCTCAGCAAGCCTAGCATCTAGAGTAGATGACTTCTTATCAGCTTCTTTTGCTGCAATAGCTTCTACAATACCTGCAACATCTGGGAACTTCTTAGCCCAAGCTTCAATCTCTTCTTCTGACTTAGGAAGTACAAGCTCATTCTTTGTTGCAAGATCCAGTTGTTTCTCTAGCTTGTCAAGCTTAGCAGTAAAGTCTTTTTCTTTATCCTGCATGTGTCGGCGTAGATCACCATACCGTTTCTTGAAGTTTTTCTCTTCACCACTTAACTCAGCATCATCTTCTTGTGCTTCACCTTCGGGTTCTTCTTCTTGTTCGGTACTACTCTCTGTCTGAACTTTGGGTTCGACAGGATCTTCGCTACTGGGTTTCGCCTCAACAGCTTCTTCTGTTTCATCTGTCTCGCCACGTGCTTGCTTTAGCAGTGCCTCTAGTTCTTCTTGATCACGCTTAACACGTGCATCATTTCTTTGATGTGAAGCCGATGTAGTTTTAATCGGCGTAGTTTCTTGTGGCTCTTGTATCATGTTGTACTCCTTATGATGGGGCCAGCCTAAGCTGGGTAGCCTTATTGTTATATGAAGTTTTTGTAGTTACTTCTTCTTCTTGGTTTTCTTCTTGGAAGCTAAACCACCTTCTTTAAAACCTGTTACAGGTCTTCCTCTAGCTATGTCTGACATTTTCTGAGATGCTTTTCTACCTTCAGATCTGATTTTACTTATCTCAGAAGATGAAGCACCTCTTCGTTTTGCCTTAGCAGCAACAGTGTTAGTTGCAATCATAGATGATTTATACTGATCTCTACCTCGTTGAGCAGCTGCCTGTGCTTCTTCTGCACGTCTAGCCTCAGCTGCTTGAGCAGCAGTAATTGCTGCAGCTTCTTCTTCAGCCTTACGCTTATCTCTAAGGTCTCGGAATTGTTGAGATGTAATTGGGTCTCCATACGGGTTATCATATAGAAGAGATGTAGTTATATTGTTAGGATCTGTTTCATCTACTATAGGTTTTGATACAAAAGCCTTCTTAACTTCTGGAGCTATTGGCTCTGCTGCATATACTTCTGGTTCTTTAACCTTCTCTAAAACATCTCCATATGTAAGCGTTGGGCTATATTCGTTTTCCTCACCAGCCTCTTTTGCTTGCATAGCTGCATAAGACTCACTAGCTCCAAATTTTCCTGTCTTTAAGAACTCCAAGAAGTCTCCATCATTTGCTGAGCCTTGTGTAGATGCAAACTCACTACCTTCTTCCAAAGATATATCAGCTATCTTTACAAACACTTCTCTATCTACTGGATCTCCATAACCAAGCTCAGTTGCTATGATAGTATCTTGACCTAGGTTATTATCTTCACCTTCACGTGTATATCTTCTACCTAAGACAGGTGCACCATCACTACCTTTTATAACATTATCATCTTTATCTTTCATCTCATACCACTCAAAGCCATCACCAGCATACACACCGTTCCTAGTAACCTGACCATAAGATTCAAATTGCGTTTCTTCTCCAGTTACAGGGTCTACATAAGTAGATACCTTACCTGTTGTAGGAGCTATTGTATTTTCTACTACCTCTACAGGTGACTGTGTTTTTTCTATATCCATACCCATTATGGCAGGGTCTCCAGGAGAAATAACATCACCAGTTATAGTACCTTCAAAGTCATATACTTCACCAGCTTCATCATCCATCCGCTTAGCTATCTCTAATGCCTTAGCTTCTTCTTCATTCTCTGGGAAGAACTCCTCTTTTAGTGCACCATATACACGTGTGATTAGGCCAGGTTTACCTTTCTTGGATGCTTCTAATAATCCTTCAAGAACAGATTTTTCTGCTGTAGGTGTTTCTTTTGCTGCAATCCTACGTTCTATCTCTTTCTCTAAGCTTCTAGCACTATGCATCATAGCACCCTTAACAAATAGACCTAGTACAGGATTAATAGCACCTGCACCAAATGCTATTGCTGTAGACTTAGCAGACGATTGATCATCTAACATCTTAGCAATTTCGTCTGTGGTAAGCGTCTTATAGTTAATAGCCTTAGGTGCTGGCATCGGTCTACTGTCTCTACTTCTACCAGTAGGTGTTACAACCTGTGGTTCTGGTTGCGCTGCAGTAGTAGCAGTAGTTGTAGTATCTGCAGTAGTTTCCTCTTGTAGTGTATATCCAGGAGGTATAGACGTTTGAGGTTCACCATTAATAAATGTAATATATATAGTGTGTCCAGATTCACTAACATATGTACGAACTTCTACAGTAGGTGCACTACCTACCGATCCGTTACCTGCACTAATACCTTCGCTACCTAAGCCCAGCGCACCCATAGTTTCGTAACCTTCATCACCAGGAGATAGAGCATAACCACCCTCAGCCATTGCCATAGGTTCGCCATCATCTTCTACTTCTAGTTCTGATATATCAAACATCATACCATCAAGTTCATCTACAGGCTCACCACCAATACGTCCGTTTTCAGCCATATCTTGATAACCAAACTTAGCCTTAGCTCGTAAGTTCTCAAAGAACCTAACACCATAGAAGCGTACTACGTCAGAAGGTACGACATATTCACCCTCACTTAGTTGTGCTGGTATATCGTCACGTACCTCTTTTGGGGTAGAACCCATCGGAACTTCGTTACCTGACACAGGATCAATACCCTGAGTGTTGTCTGGTACTGTATCTAAATCTACGCTACCACCCAGTGAAAAAGCCATTCTTGTTTGTTCATTCATTATTGTTCCACCTTCTTTGAATCCTTTTACATTTTTAGTAGCTGTTATTATTGAATCTTTTAAAGTAACATTATTTTTGCCAAATACTTTTTCTACAAAAGGTAAATACTCACTTGTAGTTTGAAACCTTTGCCAACCCTTAGATGTTTGCCTTGCACCCTTTTCTCTATCTGCTTTACTTCCTTCGTACACAGAAAAGTGTGCCTTTCCTTTAGGTTTTATTGCGTTCTCTGCCTGTTCAACTACATTAAAAATGTTTTCATCTTCTTTTATAACATTTAGTACATTGTGAGACATAGCCATATCAGCTTGTCCATCTTTTACAGAGTCAACAACTGCTGCATTATGTTCTGGTGTTCTATTAAACGGATCATAAACTTTTACAGTTGCACCTTCTTCAGCAGCGTCTTGCACTAAGTTATCAAAGCGCCCACCACCAATGTCAACAATAACATCACCGTCTTTTATTTCACCACGTTTCTTTAGCTTATTGTAACCTGCAGGTCTTTTAAACTCATTTATAGATGTTGCTGCTGAGTCATAAAGTTGTTTTGGATATGACCATACACTTTGCTTTTTAGAACCATCTATATCTGTACGTGAAACTTTTTTAGTTTTGCTAGGTACTACTTTAAAGTCTTTACTCTTTACTCGGTCTGCTAATTCTGAATAAACTTGCATAGGCATAAACGTAGTATCACCTGCTCCTATACTATTTTCCTGAGCAACTTTTTCTAACCTACGTGAAAAGCCTTCACCAAAAGCAGGTTCGTCCATAAGATCCACAGCAGACTGTGTTACAGTTTTATCAAATACACCTGCTGGTGTGTCTGAAATCATGTTTATCTGAGGCACACCTGTCTTAGATACACCATAATCAGTTTTTTTATTAGGGTTTATTTTTACACGCTTAGCTACATCAAATACTTCTCTAGCACCATTCTTTATAGCTTTAGCAGCGGCATCTCCTATTCCAGGAATAAGACCTACAATAGCAGCTCCACCTAAAGCACCAGCTAAATAGTAATTAGGATTAACCTTTTGTAGTTCATCATAGACTTCTTTAGCCGCCATAGCATCACCAATAATAGGTGTCATACTAGCAACAAAAGTAGTTGCATCCTTTATAGATATCTCAGGAATATTAACCTGTAATGAATCTGCATAATCACGCCATTCATCTGTAGTTCCACCTTGAAACATTTCTTCAGTTTGATTATCTAAGTCATCCATTTACTTTATCCCTCAAGTATTGAAGTTGACGTAGCGCACGTATAGCACCTTGATGCCTGTATAGTTCAGCAGTATCTGTAACAGTTTCCATACTACGATGTTGTGTAGAAATACGCTCCTCTAACTCAGAGAGAAACGATTCCCACGATATCTGATTGTTTACAAAACCCTTAAGCGACATTACCACTAAATCCTTGTTCGCCTGGAACTGGTGCTGTACCCATACCTATTTGTCCACCTCCACCACCAGATGTGTCCTGTACGCCTCCCTGAGGGGTCTGTGGCGCTTGTTGGCCTCCCTCTGGTGCTGGTACACCTTCTGCTACTTCTGGAGGCTGTGCTGGTTGCTGGAAGCCTTTGAGGATCTCAGCTTGGATAGCGGCATCTGCCATAGAGTTAGTAACCTTATCAGGATCGAGATCCATAGACTTAGCAATCTCACGTATAATGTAATCCATCTTAGCAAAAGGAGCTAGTACTGGATTCTGTGCTACTTGTAAGAACTGCATTAAGCGCTGGGATCTTACTTCGTTAGCCATTAAGCTTTCTGTACCTGATGCTTGTACTTCTAAGTCACCACGTATTTGTTCATCAAAGTCAAATTGCATGTTGAAAGAGAAGAATGCTTTACCTAGTGGGCGTAGTAAATAGTCATCAACGTTTTTAACTACTGTACGGATAGAACCGTTGGCAGCAGACATAAGCATACTAATACCTGAGGCTGTACGCCCAACGCCTGATACGCCTGTTTGACCATGAGCAAAGCTAGGGAAGCCAGTACTTTCATCTGCTAGTACACGTGCCTTATCAAATAGTTGCATATTCTCTTGAGCAACATTTGGGAACTTAGTACCAAAGATGGCTTGTCCTGGTGCACCCCCAGCCCTGCGGAAGACCTTGCCCGGGTATACAGATAAGTCTTGTCCCGGTGTTAAGTTGGTCTCGTCTACTTCTATAATAAGATTACCAGATAGTGCAGCATTGTCAATAGCCATACGCATAAAGCCATTCATTAATGTCTGTGTATCATCCATATTCTCAGCAATACCTACACCAAAGAAGCTGTAAGGGTTATGCTCGTAAGGAACTGCATAGTAAGGAATACGAGTAGGTTTGAATGGGTTCAGTACAAATCGTAGTACTTCACCATTACATACCCATACGTTACAGTTAACCTCATCTAATTCTTTTAGTTCGCTGGGTATATTAACACCATGCTCTTCAAGTAGTTCAATGTCTACGTAACCCCAGAACTCTAGTACTTCCCAACGCTCAGAGGATGGTTGTGTATCATCGTCCTCCATAGTCATTTCCCAGTATTTCTGTATGTAGTCAGGCCCTTTATCTACAGCCAGCTGAACCGAATCAGACATGAAGTATGGACGACTTCTTAAAGAACGTAATTGTGTACGTGACATCTTATGACGTTCAACAGTATATTCTGCATCATTCATAGACTTCGCTTCTGGGTCTGGGTAGAAATCCCAAGAAGAAACATGGCTACACTCAGGTACTGTCTTAACTAGAGGATCATACTCACCCTCATCATTCCAGTTAGGATATTCTTTATCTACTGCGAAAGGACCCTTCATAACACCTGTGCCTAGTAGCGCCATCTCAAACGCCATAGAGCGTAAGTGTGTTGATGCACCTGATTCTTGTAGCTGGTCATGGATTTTCTTTTCCATCTTCTTAGCTGCAATCATAGCTGGGTGGAACGATACAGTAGATGGTGTAGTGCCATCACCCTCAATAATCTTATCTGATACAGCTTCTAGCTTACTTTTTAAACCACCCATTCGTGCCTGTAAGTCCATAAGGGTCTCACCAGGTTTTAGAGAAGTATCACCGTTGAGCAAATAAGAACTAGAAGGTTTATCTTCAGTCACAGGTTTAAGTGCATCACCTGCAGCTTGAGCCTTAGGATCTATATTAATATGTACTGCTTCTGCTACACCATCAGGTAATACAGAAGGGTTAACTGATAGTGGGAACTTGTTGTTACCAAATAGTACATCAACAATCTGACCGTATGCAGCAAGTGTCTTAGTCTTAGTAACCTTAACAAATACGCGAGACTTTTCAGTGTCGGTAAACTGTACATCCTTGCCGTATAAGCCCCTATAGTTTCGGTAAGCTTTTAACCAGCGTTGTTCATCTGAGTAACGTGCATCTTCTGCTCGATTGTATCTCTCTTGTACAAAAGCTACTACACTAGATTTTTCTTCAAAGATTTTATCCGTACTGTTTTCTGCAGCTACGACTTCATCTGTTTCAAACATTTCTTCTTGTTCTGCCATTTATTAATACCCGAATGTTGTATCACTAGCTTGAAAGCCTGTGCGTTGTGTTGCTGGGTTGAAATCCCAAATGCTGCTGCGTGGACGTGTCATAACACCGTAACGCAAAGCATCGTATAAGTGATCCTCTGCGTGAGTGTCTACATCTTCTGGGTTTCTCTTATCCAGAGGAATGCTTGGTATCTGCGCTATAGTGTTTGTGCAGTTATTCATAAATACTAATCTAGGCTTCTCAGTAAACTCATCAACTTGTAGCCGCCTATGTATTTCGTTTTTACCTGCGACACGCGAACCCCTAGACCGATCAGAAGGCCGCCATCGACAACCCTTCATAATCATTTGCTCAGCTAGTGATGGTCCCGTGTCGCCACGGTTGTGCCACAAAGAAGAGTCTAGCACCCCGTATCTCATACCACCATCTTTTTTCTCTAAATCTAAAATCATATCAGCTAGATCTGTAGCTGTAACCTTAGAACAATATAGCTCTCTATAAACAATGAGTTGCTCGTCTGGTGCAACAGCAAACCAGATAACTCCTGTATAAGATCCGTAGCCGTAGTCACAAGCTCTAAACTTAGCCCAGCTTTCGGGAACTTCAAAAGCGTCAATGACATGTTTGGTTCTGTCAAACTCTGGGAAAGCGGCTCCATCATTAATATCCCAGTTACCTTCTAAGAGTTGCTTTCTTTGATGTTCTGGTAGTGACAATAGCATCGCTTCATAGTCACCTGCCTCAGCAAGATATGGGTTGTCAAACAATGATGCAGGTATAAACCTACGTTTGAACAAGGGTTGTCCTGCTTTACTGTGTCCAACAGGGTATGTAATTGTATCACCTGTTTCAACATTAGTAGCCCAGAACGGCTCATTAGATGGTCCAGGATCAATAAACATTTTCTTAACCCACTGGTGACCGCTACCTCCTGGGTTGGTAGTAGCTCTCATGTACAAACCTAAGTTCTTTGCTGAGCTACGTAAACGTGATCTCATGTAGTCCCAAGCGTAGGGACTCGACCATTGTGTAAGTTCGTCAAAGCCTATCCAGTTAAAAGCCTGTCCTTGGTATCTAGTAACGTCAGTATCTTTATCCAAGTAAGACATCCAGAGTCTACCACCCCTAGGTGAAGTCCACTGTGACTTACGTTCTGACCATTTGATACCCGGTATAGCTTTAGGATATAACTCTTGACTCTTCTGTATTAACTCTCTAAGTTCTTCTGTAGTATGACGTACAAGCAATCCTGAGAAGTTAGGATCGTTTAATCCATGTAGAGGATCAGCTAACATAGCATATGATTTACCTCCACCAGCTGCGCCGCCATATAATACTTCTCTCTCTGATGAACTTAGAAACGAGGTCTGGGGGCCAGGGTTAGGCTTAAACACTATATCTTGTGCTAACTCCTCATCATACGCAGGAGCAACAGCCTGTGCTGGAACAGTATCTCTAGTAGTTTCTATTTGTTCAACTACCTGTACTGGAATCTCTGTAGGCTCCGACACCTTGGGTTTCGAGCTTTTCGATTTCCTCAAGGGTTTCTTCGAGCCACTTGGCAAGCTTGCGTTTAATAGCAGATGCTTTTCTACGTCTTTGCTCAACTTCGATTCTCTTCTTTAGTCCCATATGAGATATATAGCGACCTGTTTCTTTGCTCAGCCATTGTGCTACTGCACGATAACTATACTGCTTAAGATGTCTCTTTGCAAGATCTAAAGCTTCAAGCTCCAGACGGACAGGTATCAGAAGCCTATCATTGTCTGGAGCTAGGACATACCCCCAAGGTATCTTTGTTGTAACACGAACTATTGTGTGCCACTCTTTTTCTTTGCCTTTGGTTGGCTTTGGTAATTGCCAGAATCCTAGGTCTCTTGTTGGAATACTTATTCGTTTGTGCCTTCTTTTGGTGGTAGATAGAAGATGCCACCGCTTGATGTGACATCCACTTTATCTACTTTACCAAGTCCAGCGCGGTCTAGCAAGTCTTTTGCTGCAACCATTTTTTCTTTTATGCCTAGCTCAGTAGGATCAGAAAGAGCACCTACCATAGCAACTGCAGCTTTAGGGGCAGTACGGGCAAAATAAGTACGAGTCTTCTCGCCTATCTCATCCTTTAGGGATTCAACAATAGCTGTAGTGCTGCTGCTGTCCCCGTAACCTGCCAACCTTTTAGCTGCAACAGCATCACCATTAGCCTCATCGAATAGTACTTCAAGAAACTTGTTTTGTTTTTCGGTTAGATTTCTCGCCATATATATGCTCTCTTATCTCGCCACGGCTAATGCCTATGTCGTGTAAATCTCTGTCACTCATATTGTTAAGTAACCAAAGATCAGCCCTTGCTTGTTGTGTTCTTTGTACAGCCCTAAAGCCACGTTGTAAAAAGTTTAGCATCACTATCTCCTTTGTTTGTGTGCGGAGATAGTTATACTTATTTAGTGATTACTTAGTACACCTGTTTATGCATACCCGTTAACCTACAGGTATAAAGGTTTCAGTTACTGTAACAATAGTATCAATGTGACCAGCAATAGAAGGGGTTACCTGTATTTTATCCCCTGCTTGAAGTACTAGATCTATATTGCTATGGGTAACTGAGTCATTGTGTGCAACCGTTTTATCGTTTAAAAACTTTGAGGTATAGGTATCAGCGGCTACGTACCAACTTATATCAACTGTATTATTTCCACTACTTTCACCATTAACTATATGGATAAAGGTTACTTCAGAAACACAGTTAGCTGGACAAACATATACATCTTCTATGCTTGTACCAGTATTGTGACCGTACACAGAACGCATACGTGAGGATTTGCCCTGATTAACTAAGCTCATTACTCATCAACCCACGCTTCATTCTCTGGTGTGTTAGGATCATCCTTAACGTAGTGACCTTTAGCTGTACGTGCACGTTTCTTACCTTCGGGTGCTTTAGCTTTTTTCTTAGCCTTAGGTTTAGTAACTTCAGCAGCTCTACAAATCTCTGTTACATTTGGATCATTACAAAAAGCATTACCAAATCTATCTTCTATAGCCGCTTGATTGCCACGCTCATCCCAAACACAACCATCTACATCTACTGTGTAGCCGTGCTTCTCTAGAGCATCTTTATATTTTTCATAAACCTTCATAAGTCTAGCCTCTTTTCATAGGCTTAGACGCTGGGTTAGATGCACCGCACATACCACCTCTATTCATCTTCATAGGCTTCTTAGTCATACCACCATAACTCATACCCATCTTCTTAGCAGAGCCACCGTAGTTGTAACCCATCTTCTTAGCTACTTCTGGTGCTTCTTTCTTTAGAGCCTTCATACCTTTGTTCATCATGTGCTTTTCCTTTTAGCCATTACTTTTTTCTTTGCTGTTGCACTCAACTCTTTAAAGTGATACAACCTCTTACTATTCTTACTATGTGTTTTACCAGAGTGCATCTGACCATTAGGCATCTTATGCATACCGCCCTTATGTTCAGTACCATCTCTGAAATAGTGTGGAACACCCTTAGCCATTACGTTGTCCTTTTTCTACCAGAAGCAGTAGTAGACCACTTAACCTTAGCAGGTCCTGTTTTCTTAGCTGCTTCTTTTTTACTTATTTTACTCGCCACTTTTTTGGGACGACACGCAGGATAAGGTCTACCACTTTCCGATACACCCGACCTACCACATTTTTTACCTGTTTTAACATCTGTCCATTCCTCTCCGAACCATTTACCTAAACCACCCTTAGCGTATCCTCTACGACCTACAAGAACATGCTGACTACGTGACTTTGTTTTTTGTCGTGCCACTATACTTACCCCCAGCTTTTTTATATTCCTTAGTGAGCCAAGCAGATGCATAAGCGCTGGGCCATACTTTAAACTTTTTCTTAGCCAGCGCTTTCTTCTGGTTATACAATTTCATATTTGTAGGTTTGGGCGCTGCCATTACCACTTCACCTTATCAGCCCAGTAAGCCGCTGATAGCTTACCTCTTTTAATATTCTTAGCGTGTCTAGCCTTAAAGCTTGCACGTTTCTTTTTCATCCTATCAGATTCACCAGCCTTAGGTTTACCTGCTGTGGATGCACCCTGCTCACCAAAGCGAATCATCTTAATAATGTCACCTACTTTAGCTAATACTACGTGAGATTTAGTAGGGTGTTTAGGTGTGCGCTTGGGTTTGTTATAACCTTCAAACTTCTCACCTCTGTATTCAATAGCCATTACAAAGGGTTATCCGCTAATTCGTCATAGGCTTTCCAGATATCATCTACTTCAGTCTGTAGTGTGTCTAGGGTATCACCTAATCCATCTGTAATAGTTGTAGCTTTATCTACTTGACTACGTAAGTCCAGTAATAGCTTCTGCTGTTCTAGTATCTGTTGCATATTAGTCGTTAACTGTGCAAGCTTCTGGTTTAGACCTCTCACATCATTATCTAGTATAGCTTGTTCTAACGTCTGTATACGAACTATGAGTTTACCTTCTAGTTCCTGTACATTAGTCAGGATTAAAGAGTCTAACGTTATAATCTCACTGCTTAATTCATTATCTACTTCAGTAAGGTTGCGCTGGGCTACAGTCTCTACAGATGTTATGCGTTTATCCATAGCACCTGTCTTACCATCTAGTGTACCTATGCGGTCTAATGATTCTCCTACACCAGCTTCTACACCATAGAAACGGTTAAGGGTATCATAACCAAAGTATATACCACCAGAAATAGTTGAAAGGACAGGTACAGCTACTGCCATCATCCATCCTTTTATATTGTAACCACCTATGCTAAAACTCATTGTGTCGGCATTGCTCCATATTCATTTATGTATTCACCTGCAGCATATATCTCAGAAGCACTCTTCATATCTGGTGTTAGGTATCCTTGGAAACCTGTACCAAAACTAGAGTCACCCCAAGTTATTACAAACTCATCTATATTCTGAGTATATGTAATAGCTGTATAGCTACCTACCATAAAGTTGTTAGCCGAAGCATAACTATCTACAGTAGCTGTTAAGTCATCATTGTTAGCAGCTGCCATATAAGCACCAGCCTGTTGAGCAAATGTTTCTACAGCCGCTACAGCCTCATTATACTCGTTAACTTCTGTTGTGTCAAGGCTATACGCATCTGTCTCTAACATACCCTGTAACTCAACTTGCTCAGGCTTAGTATCAGCTTCAGCGGCTACACTGGTTACAGACACTGCTGTCATAACTATTGATGTTGCCGCAGCTAAGTTGTCTACCGCAGTATCTAAGCTATTCATGTTAGCCGCATGTTCCTGCATAAACATCTGCTCAGCTGTTTCAGCTATAGCGTAGTCATGGTTTAGTACAAGCTCTTTAGCGTCTAAGTATGCATTCAACTCAGATGATGTAATAAGCCCATCGTCAAACGTATCATCATTGATAACACCACCAATAGCCGCATAACCTACAGCACCTACAGTCATAACAGCTGATTCAGTTATACGATCTTGTATATCACTGATTGAAGCTATGAGTGCATTAATCTTTTCCTGCCCCGTCATTGAGTATTCTGGTGGTTGTAGCGACTCAGCGTTTGCTAGTGCGGAAACGCTCACTAAGGCTGAGCTTAGGAGCATCATCTTCAACGGTTTCTTCATCTTTATCTTCCTCTCCTACCCTCAACAGGGTGTTCCAAAATTCTTGGTCTGTCTCATACCCAACAATATATAATGTCGGACTCTCTCTGTATTTCTTTATCGCCGCTTTTCCCATGAGCAGCTTCCCTGTCTTACTATCGTTTATAGGGCATGGCGTATTCGCTAACATCATACTTCTAAACACTACAGGGTCTTGGCACAGAATAGATATAGCTGATACCTGTAACCCTAATCCACCTACTTGTTGTGGTGCTCCTAAGAGCCTAGCATTCTTTCTACGGTTACAAGCCTTATCCTGTGTCATAGTACCTGAGGATAAACCTAGTATGCTTACCTGTATCCCTGTTGAACTGGGTAATAAGCAACTGTCGTTACCACCGCCACCCATCATAGTAGGGGCTATTGCTGACATTACAGGTGCAGCTGAACCAGCGCCCGTAGCATTATAGTTATTCGTTACAGTCTCATCAGTGTTGTTACTGTCTACTGTTGAATCCTGGTAGTTATTACTGAAGTCACCATTAATATCATTCGCTCCTACACTCGTCCCTAAAGCTGTTACGAATACTACTATCTTCACATAGTAGCTGTAGAGCTGCGTCTTCCTGTCCAATAATAGCAAGTGTCTGAGCATTTTGGTTTCTCTGGCATACGTCATCATCGACACGACAGGATGCTGTATAGGTTATAGTGGTACATCCTGCTAGTAGCACAAATAGGATTAGCTTAACCCACATTGTCACGTTCTCTATCAGGATCTAATACTTCATATTTAGTGAGGTAACCCTCAAGGTACATAGCTCTCTCTACGTGATCTAGAGTGTATCTCACTCCAGTGTCCGCTTCTATAGCTGTTCTTACATAGAATACATCAGACTTAGGAATGTGTACACGTTGTAGTTTCTTTACATCATTATCAGCTATAGCGTCATAGAACTCTTCAATAACATTCTCTGATGCATATAGTTGTATTCTTTTATTACGCATTGTCAATACTTTTTTTCTAAGGAAAGAGGTACGTGACGCAATTACATGCAGGAGGGAGGAGACATGAGGAGGAAATACACACAATATACGCCACGTACAGTAGTGTAACACTTATGTTTGTTACTTTTATGTGTGTTACATACGTATTAGTATACAGGTATATAGTAACACTTACAAGTAAAAACTTTATCTTAGTTTAACTTATTAATATATATTACTTTATTAAGAGTTAAAACACTTAAGTGTAACTGTATTGCTCCTGCTCCGCAGTTATACTCATAAAAACACCCTAGTCAAGCCCTAATTTGTATTATCTTGTAAGTTTTTTCTATAATGTTGTACTTTTGTGCTTGTACGTATACGAGGGGACCTAAGCTAAAAATCACTTCTGTGTGTTTATACATATATACGTACCCCCCAACCCCCCATGGTTCACGCCCCTACCCCTTAAAAATAATAATAATAGTTATTTCTGGGGTCAAAACATCTCTAAGTTACTGTAATTGCTACATAAAAGCACTGATACAGCGTCAATTAACCATGAAATAAGCGTATTTTAGCGACAAATTTACAACACTGTGTCGTTTTTGTAACATTGATGCATAAATACCACACCGCCTGGAATGTGACATTTTTACCACACCCCCATAAATATCATTCACTATTAAACTATCTAGTTAAATATATAGTTCAACGTTAAACCATTATCATTCAGTAATATAGTTTAATGTTAAACCATTTAGTTGGAACAAAAGTGAACACGCCACTGACGGCCTCTAGAGTATTTCCATAGGCTAAACCACACAAACAAACCTAACGCCTGTCAGTGGTTAATTTTTACACAAATACCAATACTTTTTTAGTGCTATTATATAGTATAAATAAATCCAAAAGAACAAATGCAGAACATTGAATATGACGAAAGCAGCTTAATATATTTTGATAATGTCGAAATAAATGTATTGTCTTTTGTGTAATATAAATTTATAGAATAATGTATTATTAATTATTTAGGGATTTAGCTATGACAACAACAACAAAACCATATTATATTCTTTTCGTTTATGACACTGATAGCCAAAAATGGTTTGATGAGTTTGGAGACTATACTAAAGCGTCTTTAAAAACAGAAATAGAGTTTTCACATTACGATACTAAAAAGAAACATATTAAAATTATCAAAACAACAGATGATAAAAACGCAATTACAAACGCATATAAAAATTTAGAAATGGAATTAGCATAATGTTTGATACAGAAATAAAATTTGATGATAGTGGTTTTTCTTATAAATGGCATGGAGGTGTTCAAATCTCAGTATACGAACAACTATTTAACAATGTTGATGCTGTAGAAATAGATTGCTTTACAGTTAATTCATTAGATCAAAATAAAGATTGGAATATAGCAATCAAATATATGAAACAAGATTTTGAGAATAGAATGGATAGCTATTTGAATAGTTAACTTTAACATTAGCATTTTAACGAGTGCTAATAGTAGAATTAACTTAGTGAAAGAGAAATAAAATGAATAGTAATATAGAAATGATTTGGAAACTTGCCACACCAAAAGAAGTTTATAATGGTGTGAAATGGTATAGTGACGCGCAATATCAAGCGAAAGAAATATCTATGAAATATGATATAAAACTTTCAACAGTAGTTGGTGTGATATCCGCGCTTAGTCCGAACAATAAATGGGATAGGAATATACAAAACGCTGATGCATTAATAAAAGCTTACCTTGATGGCGAACATATTGAGAGCGTTAAGGTTTCAACATATCACACGATGAAAGCAAAAGCGTGGTCGATACTTGATGATATGCTTTCAAGTAATGAAGACATTTTGATAAGACTAAATGGGCAAAAGATTAAAAGCTTTTATGAATGCATAATGGGATTCGATGCATGTTGTATTGATGGGCATGCTTTAAATATCTGGCGTGGTGAAAGATTTGGATTAACATCAGACAAAACTAATATAGGCAAAAAACTATATGCAGAAATACAAAATGATTATGTTGAAACCGCTGAGAAACTAGGTTTGAAAGCTTATGAATTGCAAGCTATTACGTGGGTAGCATGGCGACGCATACATGAAATTGCATAAAGATTTAATCTTATTGGTGGCATTCTTTTGAGTGTCACTAAATAATATTAAACTAAAAAAGGATTAAACAAAATGGAATATTCTTTAAACCTAAAAGATATTTATTTGGATTGGGTAAACAATTATATATCTGTTACTAAATTTGCCTATGATAATAATTTAACATTGGGACAATCTAAAAAGCTTATTGAATTATCGCGTGATGTTTATAAAAAACAAATTGACATTACTGAATAATTAAAATAGTTATTGTATTAATAAATATGTTAGGAAAAAATATGAGAGTAGAATGGAAAGAATATATTACTGATTTGGATATTCCAAAAGATTGGAAGCATACTAGCTACCACCATGATGAATTGCCAAGTTATCAAACAAGTGGTTTGCATATCTGGATTGATAGTTGGAATATTGATTTGCGTACTGAGAATGCTAATAGAATTCATGGTGCTATGGAAGTACTACCATCTAGATTTATTGTGCAAACTGCTAGTAGTTATAATGGTGTTGATGATGATCACACATGGGTATTTGAGACTAATAACTTTAAAGAATTACTTGATTTTGTAGAAAATAAAAAAGCTTTATTACTATTAAACGAATGGGGCGTATTAAAAAATGATGTGTGGGTTACTGATCCATATTATGATGAGACAGGCAGATTTTTTGTAGATCCTATTGAGTATTATGGATTGACTAAACAAGATTTAAAAGATTATGGTTCGATAGAGAGAGGTAAATAATATGTATGTAGTAAATTTATTTGGTGGCATGGAATGTGGCCGACTTGCATTTGATAGACTAGGTATAAAACCCACTAGATATTACTCTAGTGAGATAGACCCACACGCTATTAAGATTGCTAATAAAAACTATCCTGACATTATTCAGTTGGGTGATGTAAAAAACTGGCGTGATTGGGACATAGAGTGGAAGTTTGTTGACATTGTTATGGGTGGTTTTCCATGTCAGGCATGGTCAGTTGCAGGCAAACAGCAAGGAGACAGGGATAGTAGAGGTCAACTATTCTGGGTGATGCTAGACATTATGAAACACGTTATGGATTGTAATCCTAATGCTAAATACCTTATGGAAAATGTTAGAATGTCTAATGCTTTTGAAAAGTATATCACACACCATACTGAGCAAGCCTTGCCCAACGTCAATAAATACTTGATCAATAGCTCATTAGTATCAGCACAAAATCGTAAGCGCTTTTACTGGACAAACATTGAGGGTATTGAACAGCCAAAAGATAGGGGTATTGTCTTAAAGGATATACTTGAGGATGGGTTAACAGATAGAACTAAATCACATTGCCTAGATGCTAATTACTTTAAGGGTGGCAATCTAAAGTCATACTTCGAGAAGCATCGCAGACAGTTAGTCTTTAGTAATGATCAGATGTGTCACGTAGGTGATGCTGATTTGAAGGGGCATGGCTACGTTAAGAGAGTGTATGCACCCGAAGGTAAATCGCCTAGTCTATGCGCGTCCAGTGGTGGTAATTTAGAGCCTAAAGTATTGGTTAAGGGTGCTCGTATGGTAGGGCGTAGGCTAGACGCTAGTGGTACTCGTAAGGATCACGATAAGTCTATTCCTATCAAACAGATGATTGAAGTTAGAGATGATGATAAAACTAATTGTCTCACTACAGTAACCAAGGATAGCATTCTTGTAGAGAATATGTCTTGGAGAAAACTAACACCTCTAGAATGTGAACGCTTACAAACTGTACCTGATGGGTACACTGAGGGTGTATCAAATACCCAACGCTACAAAATGCTAGGCAATGGTTGGACTGTCGATGTCATAGCACACATATTGAAAGGAATATAAAATGAGTGCAACTATATTATCATTACAAACACCTTTTATGGAAGGTTATAGAGAAGCTAAACAAGAGTATGCATGTGGCAATATATATTGTTTAGATACAGCACTGGAATTGTTTGCTATAGACCCACCTGACAGTGAGTTTCAAAGGGGTATGATGCAAGCCCTAATAAATATGAAAGGAATGTAGTATGACTAAACGAACTAAAATCCCTGCGCTAAATGATGAGGGTAAGTTTATCTATGATGATCACTCACCTTTAACAGATGATGGTCAGAGATACGAACACTATCGGGATACTACACAAGATGTATTCCCTAAAACTTTTGAAGAATTTATAAGGGCAGGTATGTAATGTTAATAGAACGTAAATCAATACTATCAGGCAATGTAAATGTTATGGATATAGATGTAACACCTGAACAAATTTCATCATGGGAGAATGGCCTACTGGTACAAACAGCCATGCCTGATCTATCACCTGATGAACGTGAGTTTATAATGACAGGTATAACACCTAATGAATGGGAAGGAATGTAAAATGAGAGTAATACTAAATAAGCTATGTTGGTGGTGCAGGGAGTGGGACAGTTCTGAACCCTGCTGTTGGTGTAATGATGAAGGAGATGATCATGACAATTAAAGAATTGATTTCGAAACTCCAAGAAGCCTTATTGTTTCATGATGAAGATGAACTTGTATGTATTTATGATCAAGGAACAGGTGAATGTTTAGATATAGAAATAGTAGATGATACTACAGATGGGGAAGTACAGTTAAATGTAAAGGAGTTTTACAATGAGTGATAAATATTTTGACGTGACAGAGCATTCACGTAAAGAAAAGAGAAAAGAAATACTAGCTACCACATTTGTGTGGTCAGTATTAGTGTTCGCAGCAATAGGCGTAATGTCAACGTTTAGCATAGTTTTAATTATGGTATGGGAGTGGTTAGCATGAAACTCTATGAATGTGTTGTAGATATTAAACTATTTCCTATTAGAAAAGCTAATACTAAACAGGAATTTATTGATAAGCTAATAGAAGAATATAATGAGCAATGCTTTGGACTTCTAGATATTAAAAGAGAAGACATAAAAGAAATAAGAAGGGTATAGAAATGGATATGAATAAATACTATGGACAATTAGTGGGTTGTAAGATTAAAGATTTTACATTTGAGAAGGGTACTTTTGAATATGATAAACCCTTTCCAGTATTCACCCTAACAAATGGATCAGAGGAAGTACGATTTGTAATATCACAAGATGAGGAAGGTAATGGCGGTGGCTTTGCTTTCATAGAAGATAACTTAGAGAGAGGAATATAAAATGAGTAAGCATACAGATTGGCATAAAGCTAGAGTTAAAAAGCAGATGAAAACTCAGAAGGTTCTGAAGCAAATGTCTGATGAACAGAGAGAAGCTATAGAAGAAATACAAAATAGTGTAGCAAGTTGTTTAGAGATGATCAAAGACTGTAATGATTTATACATGAGTGACATAGCTAAACTAGAAAGCGCTTGGCATAGCCTACGATGGGCGTTTGAAGTGGATAAGGTATAGTTTAATGACAGAGAACAAAGGTTACTGGTGGAAGGATAAGGTAGTTACACACTGTCCCAACTGCGTTACTAAGATGCGTACTCTAGACACTAGGCCATACCATAAGCTTGGATACCCTAGTACTAGGAGAAGAAAGTACTGCAGCCAGTGTGACTTTGTAGCTGTGACTGTAGAGATACCAATAGAATTAAGTACAGAAATAGAAAAGGAAATAATATGAAAAGAAATTATCGTACTGCATATAATCAACTAAAGAAAATAGGAGCGCCTGTAATACTAGGTGGCTACAATGATGAGGATACATTTCGTATCTCAGGTGAGTCCAACTACCCTATCACTTGGGCTGACTGCTATGGTGGTGGTCAACCTGATCTAGACGACTTTGGTGTTAACAATAAGATTAATGCCATACTAGAGAAGCAGGGGTTATATGCTGAATGGATTAATGGTGGAGTCCTGGGTGTTGCAGAAATGTAACGTGACATATTTGTAACATTGACTAACACTAAAACTAATAATATATCTTACACATAATATAACATAGAGGAATATAAATATGAAAAATACAAATAAGAAAATGTCTCAACACACAATGATACTCAAGCACCTTCGTGCAACTAAGGGTCTAACCTTACGCGAAGCTTTGATAGACTATAGTATACAGTCTTTCACCAAGCGTATATCTGAGCTGCGTAAGTCAGGCTATAGGATTGATGGTATCCAAGGAAGACATCCAGTTACGAACCAAAGATACACACGTTACACATTAGTAGAGGAGAATGCATAATGACTGAAGTACAACTAACACCTGAGTGGACTGCTACCATACTAGACGATGGTGGTATGGTAGTGAAGAGTTGGGATGAGGCAATAACCCTACCCAAAGAAAGCGTTACTAGGTTAGCAAATATCTTTAAGCAGATAGAAGAGGAGCGTTCATAGTGCATAGACTTAACATCTATAGCACACTAACAGGTCAGCATATATGCTACCACACAGCACGTAGCAGAGAAGAGTTGCTACGCCTATATAAAATGTATGATAAAATTAGAGACATAAGAATGGAGATAAAATGACTTTTATGATTGAGAAGAACGTACCCTTACCATCAACTAAGGATGGACGTGGTGCACCTAACAAAGGTTACGAAGCACTACTACAGCACATGAAGGTAGGCGATAGTGTCGTAGTAAAACGTGCTGCCTTGGCTAGTATATACACTCACGCTAAGAAGATAGGGTGTCAGGTTGTTACTCGTAAAGTAGATCAAGCTAACAGACGTGTATGGATGTTAAATAAGGGAGATGCATAATGCTTGATCAAGAAGAAAGACTGAGGGTTGCACACCTAAGTGTCTGTGAACAGGAGAACAAAAGGATGCGTGAGATGTTTAACATACGCAACTACAAAGAGGGTGACCAGTGGACTGCCCAAAAGAATAGGCAGGAGACAGGCGCTAAGGGTGGTAGAAATACTAGACTTAAAAGGTTATGGGTAAAGGAAAGGAATGCAAGATGAGTGAAAATATTCTAATGCATTTACTACCATTAACTATTATTGCTGCTTACATTGGCGGTGCTTTATATCTCTGGTACAGAAACGTGAAGGGACGATAACATGAAACCACCCAAGGGTAATGCTAAGCTATGTGATATCATAGAGTTTTATCTGGTATCCCCTGCCTTTGCTAGACTATCTGGTACATCTCAAAAGGATTATGAAATACATCTAGCGTCTGTAATTAGTACACCTGTGGAAGGCAAGTCCCTTGGTAACTATCGCTGTACTAATCTTAAGGTAAGACATCTCATACAGGCATATGATATATGGCTTCAGACAGGCATACGCACAGCAAACTATCGTAAGTCTGTACTGTCTGCTGCTTGGAAGTATTCCATGAGACAAGACGTAATGATACACAATCCTGTAGCACTTGTACCTACCAAGTCTAGTAAACCTAGGCGTGTGTACTGGAGTAGAGACCAGATCAAAACATTTCTTGAGACAGGTTACAGTGACTTCAGATGGCGTAGCATTAGTCTTATTGTACACATGGCATACGATTGGGGTCAGCGTATAGGTGACATGAGAGTTATGACTTGGGATACCTTAGACTTAGATCAGTGTCGCTTAGACCTAACACAAAGTAAACGTAATGCTGAGATACACCTACCCATATCTAATGGTTTGTGTGATATGCTGCGACAACAAAAGGAAGACTTTGGATTCCAGGAATATGTAGCACCTAGGGTTAAGCCAAGGGCAGGTGCATACACACCATATGATAAGGGTGAAATATCCTTACTTATCAATGAGGTACTGGACGAAGCTAATCTACCTAGAGAACTTACAGCTATGGACTTACGCCGTACCGCTGTGACTGAGATGATGGAAGGTGGGGTTGACTTAGCTAATATCATGCAGGTAACAGGACATAAGAATATACAATCAGTTAAGCCCTACATGGTGAACACATTGAGTGGTGCATCTAAGGCACTGTCAGCGAGAGGAAATGAAGATGAGAGTGAGAAGTGAAGAGAGTAAAGAAAAAGACAGATTACGTTTAAGAAAAAATTATGATAAGGGTCAGGCTATACTTCGTAGGTATAAGACTATAAAGGGTTGTGCACATTGTGGGTATAGGGCTTTCTCAGTAGCACTACATTTCGATCATATAGTACCTGAGGATAAGAAGTTTTTAATAGCTACAAAAGCACATTATCTAGCCTATGGTAAGAAAACTAAGAGTAACAAGAAATTAAGAGAAGAGTTATTTAAGTGTCAGGTACTGTGTGCAAACTGCCATGCTATCAGAACCGATACTGAAGAACATTATGGTGTAAAGAAGTTGGATAGAGTATGAGTAAACATAACTGGAAACAGCACAGAGAATATGCTGAGTCTGTAACCGCACATGGATCACACCGAGGTGACTGTCCTTTCTGTAGAGGTAAGAATACTTTCTCAGCCTCTTGCGAGTATGGTCTATTGATGTATAACTGTTATAAGTTAGGGTGTAATGTAGGTGGTAAGTTTGATACAGACATGACTGCATCTGAGATACGCAGACACTTACGTCCAGCGCAAGATCAAACCAAGAGAGAGGTAGAAACTATGGAGATACCAGCCCAGCTAGTAGAACCAACACGACAACATACTAAGCACAATAGATTCATGAGGCGCTGGGGTATAGTAGGTAACACATTCTATGACGTTCAACAGGAGAGGGTAGTCTTTCCTATATACTACAAACATCAGATGATTGATGCTATAGGTAGAGCAGTAGGTGCTACTCAAAACCCTAAGTGGTATCGCTACACAGGCGCAGCAGACTACTATACAGTAGGTGAAGGTGATACAATACTTATTGTAGAGGATGTAGTCTCAGCTATTGTAGCCTATCAAGAATTGTCGGATGTAACTTGCATGGCAATCCTGGGTACTAGCATGAACCATAAACACTTTGAGAAGATAGGTGAGTATGACAAGGCTGTGATTGCACTAGATCCTGATGCACTATCAAAGACTATCGAATACCGCAGAGAGATAGAGTTGTGGACAGGAAACAAAACAGTAGCACTAAGTCTTTCTGATGATATAAAGTATCGTATGCCAGAAGACATGGAGAAACTTGCTGACTTGAGTAAGTATTAAACCTATGGTAGACCCTAACTCTATACCAGAACTATTATCAGAGGACAGAATGGATAACGTAAACAACCCAGCACACTATGGTAAAGGTAGGATTGAATGTATTGATTACATAGAAGACTTCCTAACCGAAGAAGAATACATAGGTTATCTGAGAGGTAACATTGCTAAGTATCTACATCGCTGGAGATATAAGAACAAACAAGAAGACCTACTGAAATCACAATGGTACTTAGCTAGGTTAATAAAACTAACAGGAAAGGCAGATGTATGATACCAGTATCAATGTTAAGAAGATTACTTACCAAAGAAGGATTAGAGTTTAAGATTGTTAAAGTTACAGGTAATGTAGCACAGGTAAATATAATTGTAGCGGAGGGATCAGATGTTCACAGTTGAGTTTGAATCTGATGCGTCTATAATAACTACGCTAGATCATACAGATAAGCATGAAGACATAGAGATAATCTTTGGTGATGAGGGTACTGTATACATGAGACAGTTTGAACCTGAGATGGATGCTTATCAAATGTTAATCATGAGTAGCCAACAGTGG
>Ga0209603_1001138_pt1 | contig 28420 bp, 17 predicted proteins | sample COGITO_mtgs_1206_FD_184812 | JGI IMG/M metagenome (GOLD analysis project Ga0209603, IMG submission 184812) | Pelagic marine microbial communities from North Sea - COGITO_mtgs_120607 (SPAdes) (version 2) | ecosystem: Environmental > Aquatic > Marine > Epipelagic ... | reverse complement strand
TTTTCAAGTTCGTACTGATGGCCCGGTAATACGAGATGGGTCGAAGGTAATTGGTGCATCACGCCTCGCAAATACCTCAACGTTTCACGCTGAAGGGCAGGGTCGCCACCGAACAGGTCAGTGCGGCCACAGCGGCCCAAAAACAAGCAATCGCCTGATATGATGACCCCTTCGCCAACAAACGTCGTGTGGCCAGGGGTGTGGCCAGGTGTACAATGAGCCTCAAACGTGAGTTCTCCAAGCCTCAACCCGATGTTTGAATTTGCTTTGTGAGTCCATTCTTCATCCACCGGTTCTTTCCAGCCGCGCTGACGTTCAAACGCGTGGCTCCTGACCGTGACAGAACCCCCTAGCATCGACTTGAGGGATTTGACGCCTTTCGTGTGATCCCAGTGGCTATGCGTCAACCAAATTTCGGTCAAGTTCCACCCGTTGTTCACGCACACTTCATGCCAGTAGTTTCCATCAAAAGGATCGACAACAGCTGCCTGTTTGGTTTTGAGGCAGACGAGCAAGTGATTGAGGTTGTCCCACTCGCCTAATTGTGCTTGCAGCACTACGATTCGTTCATTTGAAATGACCTGTTTTGGTAGCAAACTCCATCCCCCTTCACACACCGTATGCACCGCTGGGCTTTCAAGTGATGAGAACCTCTCAAGGTTCATGGCGGGGCGTATGCGTGGCGGTGCAGCGGTCTTAGTGGCTCTGCTTATGCTTTCCACATTGCCCGTTCTGGCAACTGCAGATGAGGGCGATTTGCGCCTCGAATCCACGCTTTTGAGTCCACTGGATTCTGGTTGGTACGCCTCAGGTGATGCGGTTGAGTTTGTTGCTACGTTCAGGAACGAAGGTGCACAAACTGCCTTTGAAAACGATCCATCGTGTGGTACGGTGCTCCAAGTGTTGAATTCTGATTCTGAACTGATCGTTGACGAGCGTTCATCTTGCCGTGGCCAATCACAGATGATTGACATGGCTGCAGCAGAGGTCTACGAATTCGACGCACTTTCATGGGACCTCAAAGGAGAGAACGGCCAAGAAGTGCTCCCTGGCTGGTACACCGTCCAAGCCCTTCACACTGCCACAGGTCAAACGGTGAGCCACGAAGTTCACCTTCAAACAAACGTGACCGTTCCCGAAGCATTGACCATGACCTTGGAGGCCACCAGCCGCCTTGGGCCTTTGGTTGCCAGTGAAGAAATGGTCCTCTCTGTGGTGATGCACAACCCAACATCTCAACGCATACAGTTGCCAGCCCTTGGGGATTGTTTGCTTCAATTGACGGTGAATGACGAGGCTCAACTGCTGTCCAACTGCATGCCAACTTTTTCTCAAATCGAAGCCTATGAGGCGATGTTGATTGAGCAAGTGCTGCTTCCTGCAGGCACCTTTGAGGCCGGCCTTCAAACGCTAGAAGTGAGCCTTCCTGGCCAACAACTCTCTGGTGAAATCAGCCTCGACGTCTCCCAAGCGGCAGATGGATTTGACCCTCAGTTGCAAAATGTCTTGGGCGTAGAGATCACCGGTCTTGGCGATGGTCTGTATGGCGATGGCGACATATTGCAAGCGTCAATGTCGATGTTCAACACGGGCCTCGAGACTCAATCCCTTCGCTTCACCGACACGTGCAGAGCTGAACTCTGGATTGTCAACGATGAGGGCGAAGTTGTGTTCGACAGTCGTATGTTCAAAACATGCAACGCGATCAACATGGACTACAGCCTTGAAGCCGAAGAAACGGCTACATTCTCCCTTCCAGATTGGACCTTCAACGACCTGCTGGGCTGCCAAATCGCCTCCGGGCATTACACCGCTGTTGTAGAAGTGCCTCAATTCCACCTGTCTTCCACACAAGGAATCGATTACACTCGCTTGACTTCAACCGATTGCGCGGATTCGCTGGAAGTTGACATCATCACATCCCTTTCAGGCATTGAAAATGGATTTGATCTAAGCGTTGGCATCGAACCGCGGGTCAGCGAAGTCGATCTGCGCTGGATTGGCCCATGTTCGGTTTCTGTTGCCATCATTGACCTTACATCTTCAGATGAAGTTCACCGCCAAGCATCGCTATGCAACGACTACGATGGAAAGCTCTTCACCCTCCCATACAGCGCTTCGAACGATGGCCTCGTGCTCGAAGTCGGCGAAGTGAACATGGTTGATTTCGATAACAATCCGTTGCCTGAAGGCACCTACCAAATGATCGTCACGCTCGAAGCGAACCCGACCACCTCTGCAGGCTTTGTCTTCGAATGGCCAATTGTGGAAACGGTGACCGCAGAACCGATTTCCATCGAGCAAGAAGAAGCATCTTCTGAACCCTCTCGGCTCGTCAGCGGCACATGGTCTGGTGTGTTGACTGAAGAAGGCACCTGCTGGATCCTCGACACTCCACAAGAAGGCCAACTTCTCCTCTCACGCGCTGCGCTTGGCCAATGGGCCCCTCGGCAAGGATGGTCCGGAACCTATGATGCGGTTTCAGCCGATGCAGCGCCAGCCTGTGCAATGTTCCAAGCACCATCGATCGAAGTGCTGACCCTCGAGACCGAGACCGCTCCCTTCGCACCCGATGCTTCGCAAGACGATGTGGAGCAATCCGGTGACGCAGCTGCCGAAGCATCGACTCCAACATCGATTGCACCAACGCTGATCATGGTTGTCACAACCACTTCTCTGCTCTCTTTGTTGGTCACCATCGTTCTTGGAAACGAGTCCTTTAGAATCCCAACAACCGCTGCAGGGCTTTGGTTCCTCGGCATGGTGGGGCGCACCCACGAAACCACAGACGGCCGTTACCAACGTGGTCGGTTGATGGGGTACTTGACCGCCAACCCCGGATGTCATTTCCGTGCGCTTATGGCCGCGCTTGAGATGAGCAACGGTCAGATCACACACCACTTGAGAATCCTCGAGAACGAGGAAGTCATTTGGCGCCGTAAAGACGGTCGTTTGGTCCGCTATTACCCGCTTACCAACACCATGAACCCGGGCATGAGCGAAACCGAATTACCCGTCCCTCCTCTCTCCCCAGACCCAAACAGTTTGCAAGGTAAGATCCTGACTTTGCTCGATGTTGATGGTCCAATGGGCGAATTCCCAACCCAAGCCGAACTGGCAAAGCGTTTGGAAAAGAGCCAGCAATTGGTCTCTCACCACCTCCGCACACTGCAAAAGTTCGGTCTTGTTGAAAAGCGCAAGATGGGTCTCAAAAACCGTTACAAGTTAACCAGAGAAGCGATTTTCCTTCTGGAAACCAGTGAAGACTTCACTCGGGATTGAGGTTTTCTTTGCGACGAACACCGATGGGCTCAACCTTCCAAGATAGTGGCGCCCATCCTGCCTTCATTGCGGCCTGTGTAACTGTGTTCACCGAGTCGTGCTCTGTGCGGACAAGTGCGCCAACAACGCCGCCGCCTCCAGCCCCCATCGCCTTCCACGCAACGACATGGCCTATCGCTTCGAGCGGTTCGAGGACCGCACGAAACGGATCATGCAATCGAGGATCCAGCAGGTCGACCCCTTGCATCACCGATTTCAGGGCATCAGCAACACCTTCGGCCTCCTCGCTCACGATGCTTTTCACCATGCCTTCTGCCGCTTGGTAAAGGGTGGCTAAGCCTTGAATCACATCCGAATCGCCCGAAGCGTACCTCGACCATACGCCTCGATGCAAATCGCCAGAAACATGAGGCAGGTGCGTGTCAAACAACACGAGGTGCTGCTCCAACCATTGTGTGAATTCTTCTGACGGTACGAGGCGAGCATTGGTCACTTGTTCTGCTTCGAAGGTCAGATGTTGAATGCCGCCAAATGCGCTTGCCCACTGGTCTTGTCGGCCACCAGTGTTGCCGAGCACCGCTTCGATTTGGTATGCTTTTTCGGCTATGGATGCGGGCTTTTCAGAGGCTGGACTGATGGCTGCTACCAATGCGACGTTCATCGCAGCAGAGGTGCCCAAACCGCATCCAGTTGGCATTTCCGTACGGTAGGACACTTCCATCTTGCGTTCATCATCGCTCATGCACGAGGCTGTGATGAACCGATTGATGGCGACGTTCACCACCATTCCTGGTTGCTCGATGCAGTACACCGGAACATCGGTCCATCCTCCGGCAAGATCAATTCGCACAGGGACCTTCACCGTGACTTCCTTTGCCATGAGTTAGCGCAGTTTGAGGGACCTCATGAAGAGTGGCATTCAAGACAAATGGTTCTGTGGGAGTGCCATCCGGAAGGGTGTGGGTGAGTCAATGAGCGATTTGTTTTCCCCAGATTCCGAAGTGATGTGGCAGAAAAAGTGGAACGAAGCCCGTTTGTTTGAACAGGACATTCGGGACAACCGCCCGAAATTCTACTGCCTTGAGATGTACCCCTATCCAAGTGGAAAAATGCACATGGGGCACGTTCGCAATTATTCAATTGGCGATGCTGTAGCGCGGTATAAGCGCATGATGGGCTTCGATGTCCTCTATCCAATGGGCTTCGATTCGTTTGGTATGCCTGCAGAAAACGCGGCCATCAAGGAAAACGCACATCCCCATGAAATCACTGAGCGAAACATGGCTTCCATCACCGCTCAAATCAAAAGGATGGGATTCTCGTATGACTGGCGACGCCAAGTCAAGAGTCACGATCCACGCTACTACCGGTGGAATCAATGGTTTTTCACCAAATTCATGGAAAAGGGCCTGGCCTACCAAGCGTTCGCTCCCGTGAATTGGTGTTCACAATGTGAAACGGTCTTGGCCAATGAACAAGTCAAGGCCGGCCGTTGCTGGCGATGCAATGGCCCTGTGCTACAGAAAGGCATGAGCCAATGGTTCCTTGACATTCCAAAATACGCTCAAGAATTGGTTGATGGACTGGACAGCATCCAATTCCCGGAGAATGTAAAATCGGTTCAACGGGATTGGCTAGGGCGTTCAGAAGGAGCAGAAATCAAGTTTGCAATCGAGGGAAGCGACGAGGAATTGACCGTTTTCACAACCCGCCCCGATACATTATTTGGCACCACCTTCGTGACCCTTGCACCCGAGCATCCACTTGCTGCAACCCTTGTTGCAGGAACGGAGCATGAAGCAGAATGGCAAGGCCTCTATGACGAAGTCTCTGCAATGAGTGAATTCGACCGCATCAAGAACATGAACAAAAAGCGAGGGGTCCCTCTCGGAGCATTTGCCATTCATCCCCTCACTGAAGAGCGCATACCAATATGGGCGGGTAATTTTGTCATCGCCAGCTATGGTACTGGCGCGGTTATGGCTGTTCCAGGCCACGACGAGCGGGATTTCGATTTCGCAAAATCCTACGGCATTCCAATTCGCCGCGTGCTTGTAAGGAATGAAAACGATGATCCAAACGCCGAACTCAAAAAGGCGGAATGTGAGTTGGGTTGGATGGTCAACAGCGCTCTTGATGGCTTTGACGGGCTGTACGGTGAAGACGCCAAGACGGCAGTGATTGACGCATTGGCAGCTCAAGGATCTGGAACGAAGACCATCAACTGGAAAATTCGTCCGTGGTTGGTTTCACGCCAACGGTATTGGGGCACACCAATTCCTGTGATTCACTGTGATTCATGTGGGCCAGTCCCGGTTCCAGCCAAAGACCTCCCAGTTGAACTTCCTCGCGATGTGGTGTTTGGGGAAGGCAACCCATTGGAAACTTCCACATCATTCCTCGCTGCTGATTGCCCTTCATGTGGAGCACCAGGCCGTCGAGAAACTGACACGATGGACACTTTTGTTGACTCCTCATGGTACTTCCTTCGATTTACAGATGCACTCAACGATGAACTCTGTTTTGATGAAGCGAAAGCCAACCATTGGATGAATGTTGATTTCTACTGCGGGGGCATTGAACACGCAATAATGCACCTCATTTACGCTCGGTTTTGGACCAAGGCACTCCGCGACCTTGGCTTGCATCAAATCGATGAACCGTTCCAGGAACTTCTGTGCCAAGGGATGGTCAACAAGTCCGCCCCATGGTGTGAGCCGTGCGGGCTAACCTTCTCAGTCGATCACGCCGGCAAACCCTGCCCCCACTGTGAAGGCCCACTGACAGAACGGTCTGCTAAGATGAGCAAATCCCTCGGTAACACAGTTTCTCCTGAAGACATGATTGAACGCTATGGCGCCGATACGGTTCGTTTGTTCATTCTGTTTGCAGCCAACCCGACCGCCGGCATGGACTGGTCTGATACGGCTTTGGAAGCCAACTATCGTGTGATGGTGCAACTGTATGGAATGCCAGAACGTTTGGGTTCTTGGGATGGGGAAGCGAGCGACATGGATGTGTGGTTCGAAGGGCGCCTCAAGCAAAGGGTTGCAGAATTCAAAGCAGCGATGGACACCTACGATTTGCGAAGGGCGGTTGAACTCTCCCACTATGAACTGGTCAAGGACGTCAATTGGTACACCCGTCGTGGTGGAAATAACCCCGTTTTAGCAAAGAGCATCCTTCGACATTGGGCGCACATGCTCTCTATTTCGACACCTCATCTTGCTGAAGAGTGGTGGTCTGGCCTCGGCATGGAGGGGTTGATCAGTGGAGCGGAAATGCCTTCACTTGATTCAATCACTGCAGAGGAACAAACCGCTCTTGATGGGGAAACCACCACCCGCAGTTTCCTTGAATCTGCTCGTAAGATCAAGGATGTGGCTGAACGACACTTGGATGGTCCAGCTAAAACAGCGACCATCATCGTTGCACCGACTTGGAAACGCGAACTTGCAATCACTGCATTGGAATTCCTCGAGCAAGGTGGAAATCCGAAGCAATTCATCGGCGTTCTGAGCCAAATGGAGATTGCACAAGGCGATCGAAAGGGCGAAATCATGGGCTTCTGGGGCAAGAAAATGCTGCCTCAAGTCTTCAAGTGGGACGATGATTCAAGGGTGCTCATCCGCAGTTCCCTTGATGAAGTAGCCTCGCTCACTCAAAGGGCTGCTTTCATTGCCGAAGAACTCGGTTTGGATGAAGTTGTTGTCGTTCTTGGTGAGTCAGAAGAGGACGAAACCGGCAGAGCAGGTGGCGCTATGCCACTCTCACCTGCTGTCGTCTATGCGTGATCAAACACGCTTCCATTCGGTCCCGGTCCACCAGTAATTGCCACCATCGCTCATGGCCCTCCAGGTGTAGCCTGCTTCATCGGTCCATTGACGCAAGACGGTTGGTTCCTCAGCCACAGGTTGAACCGCTGCAACAACAGGGGTTGCAGCCACAGCTGCGACCGCTACAGGTTGTGAGGCAATCACGGGTTGCGCAGCAACGATGGATTGCTGTTCGAAGGATTTCTCAGGTTCTTCTTCATTCCCACCACGTCGCAGGAAGAGAACCGCTCCGCCACCGCCAATGAGGGCAAGGACGACCAAAGCGATGATGATCATGTTTCTACGTGCTTCAGCAGCCTCTGCATCAGCAGCCTCTTGCGCTGCTTGTGCGTTATCACCAACGCCATTTCCATCTGAATCTAGGGTTTCAGAAGCATCGTTGGGGAAGGCATCAGCGTTGTCACCGACACCGTCACCGTCGCTGTCAAGTGTTTCAGCAGCGTCATTTGGTGCCCAATCGGCATTGTCTCCTACGCCATCATTGTCGCTGTCAACAGTTTCAGTTGCATCGTTCGGGAACACATCAGCGTTATCACCGACAGAGTCACCGTCACTGTCCATGGTTTCACTTGCGTCATTAGGAGCCCAATCTGCGTTGTCACCCACGCCGTCCATGTCCGAATCCATTGTTTCATTCGCATCCTCAGGGAATGCGTCGGCGTTGTTGCCGACGCCATCGCTGTCCGAATCCATCGTTTCGTTGGCATCGTTGGGGAATGCATCAGCGTTGTCACCAACCCCATCGCTGTCCGAATCCATCGTTTCTGTGGCATCGTTAGGGAATGCATCAGCGTTGTCACCAACGCCGTCGCTGTCGGAATCCATCGTTTCGGAGGCATCGTTAGGGAATGCGTCAGCGTTATCTCCAACTAAATCTCCGTCCGTGTCCATGCTTTCACTGGCGTCGTTGGGGAACACATCGGCGTTGTCGCCCACTAAATCCCCATCAGAATCCATTGTTTCAGAGGCATCGTTCGGGAACGCGTCAGCGTTGTTGCCCACACCGTCGCTGTCGGAATCCATTGTTTCGGTGGCGTCGTCAGGGAATGCGTCAGCGTTGTTGCCAACCCCATCGCTGTCGTTATCAGTGGTTTCAGAGGCATCATTAGGGAACGCGTCAGCGTTGTTACCAACGCCATCGCTGTCGGAGTCCATTGTTTCAGTTGCGTCGTTGGGGAATGCATCAGCGTTATCGCCGACCCCGTCACCATCGCTGTCGCTGGTTTCAGAGGCATCGTTTGGAAAAGCATCATCGCCATCAAAGACGCCGTCGCCATCGGTGTCGATGTCAACGATCATAGCTTGGTCTTGGCATGTTTCTTCTGGGCCGAAATCCATGCCATCGCTTGGTGTAACCTTGACCGTCCATGTTTCCTCGATCGAAGTTTCTGATGCCGCGATGGTTGTCATATCGTTGTAGGCAGGGGCGAGGGTCCCATTGACGAACCAGCGGACCATTGTATTGGACTCCGCGTCGCCATCAGGGTCTGCGAAGGTGTAACTCACCGTTAGGTCTTGATCAACAGCGACTGCGCCTCGTGGCGACAGAGCGAGGTTTGAAGCGGTTGGAGGGGTGTTCAACGGGGGAATTTCAGTGATCGTCAACGAGGTCTTTGCCCAGCCGTCTCCACTGTTTTGGAAATTTCCATTTCCATTCAATACGGCAATATCAACGCTAACTGTCCCACTGTTTGCTGCGGGTGCAATCCAGTCAAGGGTGAAGCTTCGTTGATTCGAATTGGTATGGGTTGCGCTCATTCCAGCAATCTGTACATCTGGGCTCGGGTTTCCAAGCGTGCCTTTGTCGATTTGGAGGGAGAAACCACCAATGAAGGCTTGTGTTCCTCCATTCACATCGATGGTGATTGGGTAAGATTGGCCGGCGTTGTAGGACGATGGAAAGTTTTCACCGACGGTAACGCCTCCTGCGTTGGAATGGCACGTACAGCCTGCAGACGCTTGGTTGTGCTTACCACTTGAATTCCCCTCAATAGCAGGAACGGAGGCAATCATCAGCATCAACAAGGCAATAGAAACGACCCTCAAAGTAGAGTTCATAACATGAGCGATTGTGTGTTTTTTATTTAACAAGTTGGCTTTCGCGCATGAAATTTCACGGTGCGCTTCATTCCTCTTCAGCGTCATCGTGCGAGATCTGTACCGCATCGTCCAGCCCCACAGGGCGCTTTGGCGGCGATGTTGTTTGGTTTGGCTGAGCGCTTGGCTTACCATTTGAGGCGACAACTCCAGCGGCGATCAACAGGAGGGCTGCAAGAACGAACAACCACGTAGTGGCCCCATTTCCACCATCATTCTGATTCTTGGCTGCGTTGCTTGAATCAATGACGGCACACCCGTTTTCATCCACCGCAACGGGCAGACTATTGAGGCACATGTCTTCTGCGTTTGACACTCCATCGAGGTCATCATCCAATTGTGTCATGCTGCAGCCTTGGACACCAACTTGTGCCCCCTGCGGCGTTTGGGCGCACGCGTCAACAAGATCAAGAACGCCGTCGTTGTCGTCATCATCATCTTCGGTAGCATCGATGCACCCGTCTGCATCTTGATCCTGGCCAATTCCTGCAGGGCCGATCAAACCAACTGGACAAGCATCCATTTCATCGAGCACCCCATCGCCGTCATCATCAGAATCTTCGCTGGCGTCTCTGCACCCATCTTGATCGTAATCCATGCTCAGAGTAAGCGCTGCGCTGTTCCAATTCAATTCACCAGTGGGGCATTCATCTCCAGCATCGCTGATTCCGTCGTTGTCGTCATCGTTGTCGGTGATTGAATCGTGGCATCCATCCTGATCGTAGTCATTGACCGGGTTTGAGGTCCATGCTGGCGTGTCTCTGGGGCAATTGTCGTCGGGAGCAGCGATCCCATCGCCATCCTGGTCGACATCGCATGCATCACCCAGTCCGTCCCCATCCAAATCCGCCTGAGTTGGGTTTGCAGCATCTGGGCAGTTGTCCATTTGATCGATAAATCCATCTTCATCGGTGTCGAAATCTGCGCATCCATCGCCTTCGTTGTCTTCCTCTGGTGTTGAAATCCAGCCCACTGGGCCCAAGGGACATAAATCATTGAAATCAAAAACTGTGTCTTCATCATCATCGAAATCTTCACCAGCGTCTTCACAACCATCGCTGTCGTGGTCTGTGTTTGAGTCAGAAACCCAATTCAAGGCGCCAGTAGGGCAGTCATCAATCGCATCCGCAACACCGTCGTTGTCATCATCAGCATCGCAATCATCGCCAAATAAATCGCTGTCATGGTTGGCCTGATTGGTGTTGGCGACCCTAGGACAGTTGTCTTCACCATCGAGAACACCGTCGCTGTCTCGGTCTGTTTGGTAAAGCCAAACTCCAACATCATAACCCCCGTAACTCGTTGCAGAATGAACGCCAATGGAGGCTGTGCCGCTCAGCATAAAGGTGAGCAGAGGGGATCCATCAAGAGCAAATGTGAGGCCGGTTGGTTCATCGTTTCCTTCACCGCCGGCAGAAACAGCCCATGCCCATGTACCATTTTGCAGGTATGAGGCAAGGAAGATGTCGTTGTGCATGTCATCGTTTACTCCATCGAGATCGGAGAGGTTGTCATCGCCAATCACGATTCCCCCAGTGGTCGTTCCAGTTAACGTGATGTCACCTTGGATGTTCGTCACGATGCCTGTGGCCCGGTCAACCCCAACTCCGCTTGCGGTAGCAATGCTGCTCCAAGCACCGGAAGAAGAAATCAAACCTAGAAGCAGGTCGACGCTCTGGGATGAGGAGGTATAGTGGGCGCCGAAACTCGCATTACCAACGAATTCACCAACGATGCTCAAGCCCTGTGTTGGTGATCCAGAACAATCCCAAACGCGTTCTTCGTACGGACCTCCACCAGAAAGAGCCCACGTCCATTCGCTGCCTTGGTAGGCGGCAACCATAATGTCGGTCTCGCCTTCAGATATGAGCAATGCCTCACCGATGAGGATTTCACCGCGATAGGTTGCCGTCAGGTAGGTTTGACCAACGCCATCCTGGCATAGGCCGCCAACGGATTCAATTCCATCTTGAGTGGTGAGTTCAACATGTGACAGCGGCTCACCGCCTTCGTTGAATGTGGCAATCATAATGCTGCCTTGCTCAGCAGCGGGGAGAATCTCGCCCTGAAACTCCATCGAGCCTCTGTACAACACGCCAAGGTGGATTTCATTGTTCGGAGTCACGAGCATATCAAAAACGAAATTGTCGTAAGCGTTGCCGACTTGAACAGACCACAACCAAGTTCCTTGGGCGCTTAAACGCGCTAAGAATACGTTTCCATCATCATCTTCATCTTCTTTGTCGAGTGGGTCAAGATCGCCAAGTTGGAGTTGACATGGGAACCCGGGGCTGTTCAAACAAAAATTGCCTGCAACGATGAGATCGCCATTGTCCAACAGGGCTATGGCTTCCACAGAATCAATCGCATTAGAACCAAACGCTAGACTGGCGTTCCATGTCCCGTTCGGGTTGATCCATGCAATCATTCCATCCCGGTCGCTTGATCCGCCAATCGCCCCATGGCCATCGATTTGGTCCCGGAATTGAATGTCGCCTTCGAAACTCCCTGCTACAATGAATGTCCCGTTCGAATAGGTTTCAGATTGTGAGATAAAATCATCCAATGCCCCACCAGCACTTGTGGCCCAACCATAGACCAAATCAGTCGACTCATTGCCACTATCTACGCTTTTCACATGGTTCTGACCCGTCAACTGAATGGGATCTTGGACCAGCCCAACACCCATCGATGAAAGCACAAGAAGCAACGAAAAGAGTGCAGTCGTAGCGCATCGCATGCATCAACGGTTTGACTTATTGCATTTGAAACCCCGCCTTTTTCGTACCCTATATGTTCAAGGATGAACCACACCACCGAGGCTCATGGGCCCTCCTAAAGGTGTATGGCGTCAATCGCTTTCACCCTCTGAGAGTGAACAGGTGATCACCAACCTTCTTGATCTCGACCGATGGCCGTCATGGCACAGTTCTGCAGGTCGAATTCTCTCGGAAAAAACGGGAGTGCTTAGTGAAGGGCAGCGTTTTGATTTGCATCGTCTTGAGCGGCAACGGCTGATTGAAGACATGTGGTCCGTGAAATCCATTCGTTCGAGCGAAACACCTCGATTTCTAGAGATCGAATTCCTGTGGCAAGGTCAACAGAGGGAAGGCAAACCCCTCGGGACTGCGCTTTCCAACCTTAGCATGACGGTTACAGTCTGGGCTGAGGAAGGAGGTGGTGTTGAAATTGCCTCATGGTGGGACGTCCCTTGGTGGGCGAAATTCATGAAGGGCCGCGTGAACCGCCTCCCCCGTGCAATGGCTAAACAATGGCTGAAAGACGCATGCAGTGGCGCAACCCGACCAATCTTGCCATCGCAAGAGGCCTTTCTCACCGAATCAGAATAAAGCGAGTGTTCATGGAGCCTCGACGCGGTCAGCAGCACATGAGCGGTGAAAGTGGCGACGGCAATCGTCCCAATTCCTCCAAAAAGCGTGGAAAAAGCCGCGACCATTCACGAAGAAATAGCGGAAATAGAAACCGCAATAATCGGCGACCAAAGCGGTATGGAGGCCCATCAATATCCTCGCTCAAAGAACGCCATGCTGAACGAATCACAGCAATGGACCAGAAAGCAAACCAACGGTTTGAGCAAAGCGAACGCCCTATGGGTTTCCCTGAAGATTTGGACGAACCACAAACGTTCCATTTCACTTGGGACACCAATCCAGTGCCTCTCAAGGACGAGGAAGCCTTGGCCAAACAAGTGCTCCGAAAGGGAGAGTTTGGCTGGCTGGATGATGCACGTGTTGACGAACTGGCTCAAATTGTCAAAAACCATAACATGACCCTCGACCAAGCGCTTTCGCTGCGTTCGGCACTGATGCAACAGAAAACGGTGTATGGCCATGGAAGGTTGCGTTCTCGAGCCAAAGACATGCTTCGCCTTTATCGAGAAGGCGTTTCTGTTGTTGACATCTCTCAACGCTTCGATGGCCCTCCAATGAATGTGTTTCGATTGATTCTAGCTGAGATGCGATGGTCGAAAACCAAAATCAAGGAGAGTCTTAGGGAACCAAGTCGCCTCAAACAAAGGGAGCGCGACGAATTTGAAGCAGCAGAAGCAGCAGACCGAGTTTCAAACGTGGACCAAGGTGAATCACAAGAAAAAGCCGACTTGTTCGAAGATATTCTTGCGGATTGGTTCGAAGAGCAGGGAGTTCGTCTGCGCCGTCAGCCAGAAATGGTGAGGGAACAAAAACAGGAATTAGGCCGCCCGGTTCGCACGCCAGACATTCTGTTCTTGGACCACGTGCACATCAACGGCAGTCCGGTTGCATGGATCGATGCCAAACATTTCTACGGTGCGGATGTCGAATTCCAAAGAAAGAAAATGGCCAAGCAAATGGACCGCTACATCGAGGAATGGGGCAGCGGTGCTGTGGTCTACCGTCACGGCTTTAGTGCGAATTTGTTCATGGCAGCCTGCACCCTTTTAGACGCCAATGTGCTTGATTTACAGCCATTGGATAGCGACGAAACATCAGCCTGAAATATTTGTTTCCCGAACACCAAATTCAAGGGTTCTCAGGGCATCAGCGATCAGCGTAATTTCTTCAGATTGAAGCGGTTCATCAAGCCGTCTTGGAAGCACGGCAACCGATACACCAAGCATGCACAATCGCACATACACCCGTGTGTGGAGGCCAATGCTTCGTAAGGCATCCAACACAGCGCTGTTGAGGGACATCCGCTCTGGCTCCTCTAGGAGTCCAGAAGCTTGGGAGAAGTTCCTTGATTGCAACATCAAGTCACTCCATGCATCAGCGTTCCATTCGTTTAATCGAAGGGTGCGAACGGCCTTTTCTCCCGCTGCAGAAATGGTGCGTTGCCATTGAGGGTCATCGATGTACTTCGATGTGTGTCTGGCTTCATCAGGTTTCCACACCAAGACAATTGGTTGTGAGGAAGGAAATCCAATGGCCTTGCCGCCAGCTCCAGGCGCCCCTGGTTCAAGCCTCAGCTCAATGCCTTGTGCGGCGATACCTAGCACGTCACCAAGCCCGCCGCTGTGGATTCGCTCGATTCGATGGGCGACACGAAGGTATTGGTCTTCTCGACCGATCTTGGAATGAGCGTGAAGCGCTCGAGCGACAGCCACCAATCCTGCTGCAGACATACCAAAGCCTTGGCTTGTTGGCAGAGCAAGCACGACCTCGATGTCAAACGCCTCTGCTGGATTGAGCAAACGGGCATCTCGCAGCCCTTCGATCAAATCGATGTAGAAATGCTCGGAGTGTTCGATGGGTGTGCCTTGCATTGACACAATGTTCAATCGAACATCGCCTGGCTCCACTGTGCTAGGGCGTCCGTCAAGACCTGAGCCTTGGGATAATTCAGCAGGTCTGTCTGGTGCATTCGTCCCCACATGACGTACGGTCGCTTCAACTCCATCGACGACGTTGAAACCAGCCCCTCTGCTGCCTTGAGATCGAGCAAGCCGCGCTTCTTTCCAAATCGAGAACAGCAACGTGATGTGGCCGCCGCACGATACCGTGTAAGAGGCCATACTGGTCCCTTCAAGACGTAGAACTTGAACGCTTGGGCGCTCTATTTCAATCAAAGGGTGTTGGTTGGAACAGCGCCGTATGCGTTGTCATGGGGTTGTCCATCGGATACAAACCAAACGAGGAGCAAAATACCGCCCACGATCGGAATGAGGACAACGAGGAACATCCAACCAGATTTGCCAAGATCGTGTAATCTTCTGACAGTGACCGAAAGCATTGGTAGGAAGAACGCGAGGTAAGCAACCATGGTCAGCATCCCCATGAGGCCCATAAGAGCATCGAGAACAAAGGCGGAAACAATTGTGAGAACGGACATTCCTATTGCTGCGACGACGAAACTCAGGTAGAAGAACCAATATTCAGAGCGGCTGGCTCGGCCGCTGAATCCAACATACTGTTGGAAACATGATTTCGTAGCGTCCATGAATGACATCATGTTCGCAGGTCGGGCTACGTGTGGCATACCTTGCATTTGCGGTTGCATGGTTGAAAATCAAATTGCATACTACTTAGTCGTGATACCGGCAAAGAAGCCATACAAGTTGTTTTGAGGGGTGGTCTCCTCGTTGGCCCATGACCCTCTCCATTGGACAGATAGCACCGGCCTTTGAATTGACCAATGCCAACGCCACTGTTGGCGAACAGACGATGAATTTTGAACAATCTGCTGGGCAGAAAGGGACGGTTGTTGTCTTCGAGTGCAACCATTGCCCGTATGTTATTGCCAGCATTGAACGAATGGAATCGATGGCCTCATGGTGCAACCAAGCAGGCATTGGTTTTGTTGGTATTAACTCAAATGATCCAGTGGTCTACCCAAACGATTCGTTCGAACACATGGAAAAGCGAGCCTTATCCATGGGCTATGCTTACCTGCACGACGAGACACAAGAAATCGCTCATGCTTACGGGGCAAAGCGAACGCCGGAGTTTTTCCTCTTCGACGCCAACAACCGCTTGGTCTACAAGGGGCGTATGGATGACGCTCCAAGGGATCCAACCAAGGTGACAGCAACCGAGCTCAAGGACGCGGCAGAGGCCATGTTGTCTGGCCAGACTCCTGCCATCGAGCACACTGAATCCATCGGTTGTTCGGTGAAGTGGAAGGCGTGAAGTGGTGAGTCGATGAGTGGTTGCAGGCGGCAGTGCGATTGGGACGACAAAATGGTTTGTCGCAGTTGCGGTATCGATTATGGATTGCCTGCGCCGAGTGACAAGCCAAAGGTGGAGACGCCACCGGCAGAAGAGGAATAACTCAGTATTGCTCAAGCACCAATTCGGTGGTTGTTGAAGCGATTTCATTTGGGGCTGCGAGCCACATTTTGTCAAGGAGCGTTCGCAATGACATGGTGTCATCAACGTGGACCAGGGCGACCAAATCGGCGTCACCAGACACTTCGTAGATGATCTCGATGCCATCCCAACCTGTCACTTCAGATGCGAAAGAACCGATTTCTGCACCGGGTGAAACCTTGATTCGAACCAATGCAGTGAGTCCAACGCCACCTTCTCGCACGGTGTAGCCTCGAATGGTCCCCTCTTCCTCCATTTTGCGCACGTGGGTGCGGACGGTTCGCTCTGATGCGCTGACCTCTCGGGCCAAATCGACATAGGACATCCTTCCGTTCTTTCTGAGTTGGGCGAGGATGGCACGATCGATTTCAGCAACACGAGGCATGTCGCGCCCTTCCGCTTTGAGTATATCAAACCTGCTCTTTCCCCTCCATGCGGAAAAAAAATCAGATTTTAGGGGCTAATAAAGGCCAATTGCACCGTTTTAAAAAAATTGGGTTTTGATGCAAATGGGACCGAGGGTAAAAACTCTTCTTTCGCCAATATTGGCCACAGTCCAAGAAAATCCGAAACTATCGCCCTGTTCATGTTCCGCTTGATTCAAAGGTTGTCTTCGTTTGGCAAGGTTCGGGGAAGCCAATGTCCGGACACATCACAGGTCTTGATGCTCGAATGATTCTTGATAGCCGCGGAAACCCAACCGTCGAAGTGGATTGCTTCGTCGACGGTGTTTTGCTTGGCCGAGCAGCGGTTCCTTCCGGTGCTTCCACAGGAGCCTATGAGGCTTTAGAAATGAGGGACGGCGACGCCACACGCTACCTTGGAAAAGGCGTACAATCTGCCGTTGACAACATCACAGACCGCATAGAGGAAGCTCTTGTCGGTCTTCCTGTGGATGAGCAACGAGTCATTGATGAAGTCATGATCGAACTGGATGGAACACCAAACAAAGCAAACCTCGGCGCTAATGCCATGCTCGGTGCATCCTTGTCATGCCTTCATGCAGGCGCAGCGGTTCATGAATTGCCGCTTTGGAAGTACATCGGCGGTGTCGCTGGCGGATTGATGCCAGTGCCTATGCTCAATATTCTCAACGGCGGTGCCCACGCTGCATCAAACGTTGATGTTCAGGAATTTATGGTCATGCCACACGGTTTTGACACCTTTGAAGAGGGGCTGCGAGCAGGCGTTGAAACATACCATGCGCTCAAGAAGGAACTCAAATCTGACGGGCTTCTGGGCGGAGTTGGCGATGAAGGCGGCTTTGCACCAAATCTTCCAGCCAACGAAGAGGGCCTGAAGTACATGGTCCGCGCCATTGAAGCAGCAGGCTACTCCACCGAGCAAATGGGCATCGCACTCGATGTTGCAGCCACAGAATTCCACCACGAAGATGGATATCACATGGATGGGAAGGTCCTGTCTAGCGAAGATTTGGCGGATGTGTATTCGTCTTGGCTCGATGCGTATCCTATTCTGTCCATAGAGGACGGGTTTGGTGAAGACGATTGGAAGGGCTGGGCTCAATTCACTAAACGTGAAGGCCACAGAGTCCAGACGGTTGGCGATGATTTGTTTGTCACTCAATCAGAGCGACTTGCTCAAGGCATCGAGATCGGCGCTGCGAATGCCATGCTTGTCAAACTCAATCAAGTTGGAACGGTAACTGAAACCCTCGAAGCAATGGATCTTGCTTCATCTCACGGATTTAACAACGTCATTTCTCACAGAAGCGGCGAGACAGAAGATGTTACGATTGCAGACCTTGCCGTTGGAACGCGAGCGGGCCAGATCAAAACCGGTGCGCCTGCACGGTCTGACCGAGTGGCAAAATACAACCAGCTTCTGCGAATATCTGCTGATGTTGATGAGTATCGCTCCCCGTTCTGAGTGTGGAAATTAACAGTCCTTTATATTCCCCACCTGCACGGAAGAACTCCATGAAGAGAGCACTTGCTACACTCATACTCGCCAGCCTAATAATGTCCACAATGCCTCTCAATGCAGCGGCTGATGAGACACAAGACATACCCGCAAACGCTCAAGCGACAGGCGTTCACGACACCCTCGTGGAAGCCCTGACCCAAGCCAACCTCGTCGGTGCCCTCCAAGGCGCTGGCCCGTTCACGGTGTTTGCTCCAACCGATGAGGCATTTGAAGCAGCAGGCATCGTTGTTGCCGACTTCGACACTGAGGAAGAAATCCAGACCCTCACCAACATTCTCCTCTACCACGTGTACGAAGGCGCAGCAGTCGCATCCGCAGATGTGACCGACGGTCTCACCATCACCATGTACAACGGAGACGACGCCACCTTCACTGTCGCTGATGGTACCGTTTCAATCGAAGGCGCAACCGTAACCATCGCCGACGTGACCGCAAGCAACGGTGTCATCCACGCGATCGACACTGTCCTCACACCGCCTGTCCCAGCAGGACCTGGTGACATCCCAACCGTTGCTCAAAGCACCGGAGAGCACGAATCCCTCGTTGCCGCAGTCATTCAAGCAGGGCTTCTCGAAACGTTGCAGAGCGAGGGTCCATTCACTGTGTTCGCACCCACTGACGAGGCATTCACCAATGCAGGAATCAATTTGGCAGACTTCACGACCGATGAAGACAACCAAACCCTTGCTGACATCCTCACATACCACGTTCTCCCAACCGCAGTAGCAGCAGCCGATGTAACTGACGGGTTGACAGCAACCACCGTCAACGGAGCAGAACTCTCGTTCACTGTCGCTGATGGCATCGTCACGGTCGGAACCGCAAAGGTCACCTCCGCAGATGTAGCGGCCTCCAACGGTGTCATCCACGTGATTGACACTGTCCTCATGCCCCCAGTTGTCCCTGAAGAACCAACGTTGAACATTCCTGAAACAGCCCAATCCACAGGGGTCCACACCGCTTTGGTTGCAGCACTCGCTCAAGCAGGCCTCGTTGAAACCCTCCAAGGTGAAGGCCCATTCACGGTCTTTGCCCCAACTGATGCTGCGTTCGAAGCCGCAGGCATTGATCTCACCACCTTTGACACCGATGAAGAAAACGCAACCCTCGTGGACATTCTCCTCTATCACGTGTATGCAGGAGCCGTTCCAGCTGCCGCAGTGACTGACGGCCTTTCCGTGACCATGGTCAACGGCGACAAGGCCACATTTGCTGTGAGTGCCGAAGGGGCAGTCAGCGTTGGAACCGCAACCGTAACCGGAGCTGATGTGTCAACCACCAATGGCATCATCCATGTGATTGATCAAGTGCTCACCCCACCACCGGGTGACATTTGCTACAACATGGTGTCTCACACCATTGTTGCAGGTGCTACAAATGTTGAGTGCAACTCTTACATGTACCTCGAGAACTACTCGATGCAGGGTCAAACCATCACCGGTTGCTACAACACTGTGACCCACGCGGTCTCGACAGTGAGCGAAGCGGAGTGCGCCGCATACATGTGGACGCCAGCAGTGAGCATCGCAATGACAGCAGGTGCAACCACCATTCACTCCTCGTTGGTCGCTGCTCTTGGCACCGCAGAGCTCGTGGCAACCCTGAGCGGAACGGACGAATACACAGTGTTCGCCCCAACCGATGAAGCGTTCGCCGCAGCAGGCATCGATTTGGCCTCCTTCGACACACCGGAGGAGATTGCAGTTCTCGCAGACATTCTGCTCTACCACGTTGTTGCTGGAACCACAATGTCATCCGACCTCACAGAAGGCATGACCACCGTCAGCGCAGCAAACGGCGACGATCTCATGATTCATGTCGTCGGCACTTCAGTGATGGTTGGCGAGCAAATGGCCAACGTCACGCTGGCCGATGTTCCAGCCTCCAATGGCGTCATCCACGTGATCGACCAGGTCTTGTTGCCTCCAGCAGACGAGCCAGTGCTCCCTGATTGTGACGCAACCGTTGGCATCGCACCAAGCGGATTGAAGTATTCACCAGCAACCGTGACCATCGCAGTTGGCGACACCGTCTGCTGGCAATGGACCGACTCAAGCATGGCCCACAACGTGCGTCAAGTTGACGGAGAGGAATCCACAACCTACACACAAGATGGAATCACCTCAGGAGCAGCTGCTGTTACAGTGGACTTCCGCTACACCTTCACCGAAGATGACAGCACCTTCTACTATGCTTGTGAGCCACACATGGCCGTGGGCATGTACGGAAAGGTGATCGTCGGAACCGGCGGAGATACCGTCGTTGAGGAACCTGCGGCACCGGTTGACAGCATGGATGATGATGAAAACACACCTGGCTTCATGGCGACAACGCTCGTTGTCGCTTTGTTGGGTGCAGTTCTTATCAGTCAGCGCCGTAAGAAGCAATGAGCGGGATACCAATGAACGTGAAGCGTCTGCTTGCCGTTACAACGTGCCTTGTGCTCGCAGTAGCGGCAGGCTGGACCTTTCTGGTCGTCTCTTATGAGACGGATCTCGGTACAGACAACACGATCCTCGTGAGCAACACGGGCGAAAACGCCACTGGTGCAAATGACGATTCGCTGGTTGTTCTGTCGTTCGATTCAGGGGCAGAAGACTTGGCATGGTCCTCATTGCAGTTGTCCATAGCCACATCAGAGCAAACGTACACCTGTTCGTTTGGAAGTCAATCCACTCAAGTTGACGACTCGGCGCTGGTCAAAGCCTCTTTGGGTGCAGACGGTGCGACGTTCACGACTGAAATTGATGCGACGGATGAAGAATCATTCACGCACCTCGACCTCCCAGGTCAGAGGCACTCCGATGAACAAAATTCGACCATCCGCTTCTCCAAAACTGACGCGTTCCTGGCAGACAATGTGCGATGGGCCTTTGTTGAGGACGCGTCGTTCCAAGAGTTGTTCGAGCACAACAGCACAAGTTTGTCCAACCAAACAGAAGATCGTTTGGAATGGTACACCTACGACTTAGCAGAACACCGAGTTCAACCAAACGACGGTGTGTACGTCATCGAAGTGGATGGCATGATGTTCAAAATGCAATTTTTGTCCTACTATAATCAAGACGATGAAAGCCGACATCCAACGCTTATGATCGCTGCATTGAACGGTACGCAATTTCCTGCGCTAGAAGACCCTGAACTTGTCGTCCCCTCCCCATGCTTGATCGTTGCACAAGATGGTAACACCACCGTTTGGGCGAGCAACACCAGCATCACCCTGATGGAAAACGGCGTTCAGATCTGCGATGGACCTTGCACGATTGAGATTCAAGCCACGTATGAAACCATTGCAGTTGATGTTGAAGGCGAGCGCACGCTCGGTTAGGTCTGTGTGGGCTGTGATGCCAAATGAAAAGGTTGAGTGAGCGCCCAAGGAGGCTGTGGCTCATTGGCAAGCAAACAACCCGTTAGAATCTTGAGGAATGTTTTTGATTGATTCTTGACTGATGAAACCATGCGAACCAAGCCCGCATTGGCTCTTCTCTCAATTGGCTTGCTGCTGGCGCTTAGCGGCTCTCCATTGGTCACGGCGCAAGCGAACGGAGAAACCACTCCAGAACTGATGACCCGTATCATGATGTTGCCCCCTGAGGCGGAGGTGACAGGCATGCACATCGATGCAAATGGCAACTTCTTCGTCAATGCAATGCATCCTGATGAAGACAGGTACAAGGCAACCATTGGCGTCATTAATGGAATCGATTGGAACACCCTCCCCGCAACCGTTCCAGAACTTGACTCATCGAGCAGCGAAAACGACATCTGGCATGGGATTCGAACGTCTTATGGAGACTATCAGGTGATTCTACAAAGCGGCGATGCACTCTCACAAGGAGGTGTTGCTGGTGGAATTTATGCCGCCGATGATGGAGAGCAACTGCTCGTCAGCAAGAAACCAGACTACAACGCATTCGTCCCTCTGAACGACGATGGTACTCGCGGTTACCTCTACACAGCTTGGGAAGATCGCCCAGCTGGCCTCAGCCAAGTCGAACTTGAATGGAATGCCTCTTCCTCCGAATGGATTGTGGTGAGCAGCAGTATGGTGGACCTCAGCAGCATCAATGGCGGTTGGGTGCTCTGCTTCGGTAGCATGAGCCCGTGGGGCTCGCCACTTTTCTCAGAAGAACTCTATTTTGATAACACTCAATATTGGAACGATGAAGGGTTTAGGTACCATTCAGATCAACTTCGATTGGAGAATTACCTCGGGTTCTACCCTAATCCCTACGATTATGGCTACATCGTGGAACTTGAAAACGCAACAACATCCGAGCCCGATCTTACTAAACATCTCGCTATGGGCCGCTTTTCTCATGAAAATGCAGAAGTCATGCCGGATGAAAAAACAGTTTACTTGACTGATGACGGATACGACACGGTCTTGTTCAAGTTCGTTGCTGATGATGTTGGGGACCTCAGTGCGGGAACGCTTTACGGTGCAAAAGTCACCCAAGATAATTCGAGAGACTCCGCCACGACGGGGTTCGATGTTGAGTGGATGGAAATGGCCGCCTCGTCAAACGCTGAAATTCAAACTTGGATCGATGACTATGATGGAATCACACCTGACGATTTCATCACGGGTCAGAATTCGTACATTTCAGATGAAGAAATTAATGATTGGGCTGAAGGTCGTTTGAATCAAGATTTGAATGGTGACGGAGCGATCGGGTTTGCGTTGGATGACCGAGTGGCGTTCCTAGAATCTCGTAAGGCTGCAGCTGCCTTAGGGGCCAGTGATGAATGGAATAAGATGGAAGGTGTTGCCTTTAATCCAAACGCCCCCGAGCACCTCTACCTTGCCATGTCAAGGATTGAATCCGCCATGACCGATGGACAGGACGATATCGATGTGACACAGAATTCCTGTGGAATTGTCTACCGAATGACGGTGGCTGAAGGATGGAACATCAATCGAATTGACCCCGTTCTCTCAGGGGGCCCATACATGTCGACAGCCCAATACAAGTGCGATGTAAACAACCTCGCTGGGCCAGATAACCTCCTGGTTCTTGATGATGGTCGCATCCTCGTTGGAGAAGACACATACCACCATGAAAGCAACATGGTTTGGCTTTGGGGTGAGAAAATTGAAGCGAGCAACGTGGATGAAAACCTCACACTGAACCATGTCAAGTTGGTCAACGCACCGACCGGCAATGACTCGACCTGGACCTATGGGTACCAAACTGAAGTCAACGACCTCCAGATTGGCCTGACCTACACTGCCTTCATGACCGTCAAGGAAGTTGGCGATGAAGATTTGAAGGGCTTCTGGCTGTGGAACGGCATCGAGACCAACGGTGAGCAGTACGACCAGACCTTTTCATTGCAAGCAGGATGTTATTCCATCAATGCATCTCTCTACGAAAGTGACGATCTGAATGCAGATGCAAAGAATGCATCATTGGTGTCATACGCCCACTCCGACTTCGTTGTTGGAAATGGAACATGCACCAATGGTGAGTACGCTGATGGGCCAACAGAACCGCAAGCGGAGACGAAGGAGGTCGCGGATGTGGGCATCCCCGGCTTTGGATCGCTGCTCAGCATCACAGCTGCCCTCGGAGCCCTCCTCGTCACATCTCGACGTAGCCTACGAGACAATCATTTCGAGTGAGGTACACAAGACCATCGCCTTACGTGTTTTTGTTCGCTGCTTCGGTCTCTCCATCCGATGCTCAGGAAGTGCATTAGAGTCTGTAAAGAAGGATTCAATCATTCAGATTCTGTGCTCTTCGCTTGTTCTTTGTGGAAGACGTGGCCTGAGAGCAGGACTGCAGAACCAAGACAGCCGGCAAGAATAAACAGAATGGCCCCCGACATTCCAGGACTTGCTATTGCTACACGTAGAATCACTGTGGATAGAATAAATCCGGTGTTTCTTGCAAGGTGAGCAAATTCCGTGATGTACTGATAGGACACCAGCAAAATCAGAATATCGGCCATGATCAGCACGGTAAAGAAATCGAGGAAGAAAATCGTTCGGTTGGTACTTCCATCGCCCTCAAACACGCCATACGACCATGTTGAAAGAGAGTAAATTGCAGTTAAGATGTAGACGCCCAACAGCAAGACTGCGAGTTGTTTTTTCTGAGAAATAAACTTGTCTAATTCTTCCCTATCACTCGAGATTGAAGTGGTTTCACGGTGGGCTCTGGAGAACAACAACGCGGTTCCAAAGAGAATCAGGAAGGCAAGGCATTCGGCCGCTAAAATCGTGATGCTACCGTCAACAGTCGAGGTGACAGAGGCGTCAATGTCCGACAAGCGCTTCAGGATATCCCTCACCACCAGCAACGTGATGATTTCGAATTGCTTTCCGATGGAATTTGTGAATGAATCTGGAATTGTACGGATCAGTTCGTAGACTTCGTATGCTAAAAATATCGAGAAGGGGGTGTAAAGTGCGTCAAGATAGGAATCGAACAGCCCGCTGGTTTGCTCACTGAAACTTATCCAATCCAGTTGATAGAAAAGGCACAACAACAAGTGCACCAGAAACCCAACGATGGCCGCTTGGACGGACAAACGGCGCAGCGTTTCGTCCGCTCTGTGACCTAAGAATCGGTCGTACAGCGTAGTGACAAGCATAGCGATTGGTTGTTTGTGCTCCTCAAATAGGTGCGTTCTCAACCATGAATGAATTTACGGATGCATTTCTTCTCCGCTTGAAAACATCCCATTATAACCAATACCTATTGATTTTAGGAATATGAGAACAACAGTCGCCTACATTATGCTCGCCCTTCTTCTTGCCGCCTCCCTGCCCCTCAACGCCAGCGCTGACGAGACCCAAGACATTCCAACGAACGCAGCAGGAACAGGCATTCACGACACGCTCGTGGACGCTGTGGTTCAAGCAGATTTGCTGGCCACCCTCCAAGGAACTGGACCGTTCACGCTCTTCGCACCAACCGATCAAGCATTCAGTGATGCTGGCATCGATTTGGTTGCCCTCGACACGCCAGAAGGGAAGGTTGTGTTGCAAGACATTCTCCTCTACCACGTGTTCTCTGGGGAAGTTCCCGCCAGCGCCGTTACCGACGGTATGTTGGCCAACATGGCCAACGGCGACAACCTCAAATTTGGCGTGAACAATGGAATGGTCACTGTTGGTAACGCAAACGTTACTCTGGCTGACGTTCAAGCCTCCAACGGAATCATCCACGTCATCGACAGGGTTCTGTCACCGCCTTCGCTTGACGTTCCAGCAACGGCTCAAACCACCGGCATCCACGACACCCTCGTTGCTGCAGTGATTCAGGCAGACCTTCTTGCCACTCTCCAAGGAACCGGCCCCTTCACCGTGTTCGCCCCAACCGATCAAGCCTTCTCTGATGCAGGCATCGACTTAGGCGCCCTCGATACTCCTGAAGGAAAGGCGACCCTTTCCGACATCTTGCTCTACCACGTTGTTTCGGCAGAAGTCGCCTCCTCGACTGTCACAGATTGCATGTCGGCAAATGCAGCAAACGGGCAGCCATTGTCCTTCACCGTCGATGCCAACGGAGTGATGGTCAACGATGCGACGGTCGTCGCTGCTGATGTCATCACGAGCAACGGATTGATTCACGTGATCGACACGGTTCTCAGCCCGTCTGACACGCCAAGAGACATACCCCGTACCGCACAGTGCACTGGCGTTCACGACTCACTCGTGGCTGGTGTTGTCCAAGCAGAATTGCTCGAAACGCTTCAGGGTGTCGGGCCGTTCACGCTCTTCGCTCCAACCGATCAGGCGTTCACTGATGCAGGCATTGATCTTGCAGCCCTTGACACTCCAGAAGGTAAAGCAGCCCTCAGCGACATCCTTCTCTACCACGTCGTTGCCGGTGAGGTTCCATCCTCAGCGGTCACTGAATGCATGACAGCACAAGCCGTCAATGGAAACCCACTTTCCTTCACTGTTGGGGCCTCTGTGATGGTCAATGACGCCACGGTGACGACAGCCGATGTCGCTACCAGCAACGGTGTGATTCACATCATTGACAAGGTGCTCACGCCTAGCGTGACACCCAATGACATCCCACGCACCGCACAGTGCACGGGCATTCACGACTCGCTTGTCTCTGCTGTGGTCCAAGCTGAACTGCTTGAAACATTGCAGGGCTCTGGCCCATTCACGCTCTTTGCACCAACCGATCAGGCGTTCGCTGATGCAGGCATTGACTTGGCCGCCCTCAATACCCCAGAAGGCAAAGCCGCTCTTACCGACATTCTGCTTTACCACGTGATTGCCGGAGAAGTTCCTTCTTCTGCGGTAACTGAGTGCCTGACAGCAACCACCGTCAACGGCAACCCAGTCGCCTTCACTGTTGGTGACGGCGTGATGGTGAACGATGCCACGGTCACTCTTGCTGATGTCAACACCAGCAACGGTGTCATTCATGTCATCGACAAGGTGCTCACGCCTAGCGAGACACCCAATGACATCCCACGCACGGCACAGTGCACCGGAGTTCACAACTCCCTCGTATCCAGTGTGATTCAAGCAGAGTTGCTCGAAACCCTTCAAGGCGATGGTCCATTCACAGTCTTTGCACCAACCGATCAAGCGTTCCTCGATGCCGGAATCGTTCTTGCAGACCTTGACACACCAGAAGGAAAAGTCGCTCTTGCAGACATTTTACTGTACCACGTTGTTGCTGGTGAAGTACCGGCTTCTGCCGTTACCGACTGCATGTCAGCAGAAACTGTGAACGGAAACCCGCTTTCCTTCACCGTTGGTGATAGCGTGATGGTTAACGGAGCAACAGTAACAGCTACCGATGTGGCGACCAGCAACGGGCTCATTCACGTGATTGACAAGGTGCTCACCCCGACTTCTACACCAGACGACATACCACGAACCGCTCAATGCACAGGCATCCACGACTCGCTTGTTGCTGCGGTGATTCAAGCAGAACTGTTGGCCACGCTCCAAGGCGACGGACCGTTCACCCTCTTTGCACCAACCGATCAGGCCTTTGCAGATGCAGGCATCGACTTGACCGCCCTTGATACACCTGAAGGCAAGACAGCGCTCACAGACATTTTGCTCTACCACGTTGTTGGTAGTGCCGTCCCCGCCTCAGCCGTTACGGACTGCATGAGCGCAACCGCAGTCAACGGACAACCGCTTTCCTTCACCGTCGGTGACGGTGTCATGGTCAACGGAGCGAACGTGACCCTGGCAGACGTCAACACCAGCAACGGAGTCATCCATGTCATCGACAAGGTTCTGACCCCGTCGGCTACACCAGACGACATACCACGAACCGCTCAATGCACTGGCATCCATGATTCACTGGTATCAGCCGTGATTCAAGCAGAACTGTTGGCCACGCTCCAAGGCGACGGACCGTTCACCCTCTTCGCACCAACCGATCAGGCCTTCGCAGATGCAGGCATTGATTTGGCTGCGCTCGACACGCCAGAAGGCAAGACTGCACTGACAGACATTTTGCTTTACCACGTTGTTGCTAGCGCAGTACCATCCTCGGCTGTAACAGAGTGCATGACAGCGACCGCAGTGAATGGTCAACCTCTGGCCTTCACCGTCGGCGACAGCGTCATGGTGAATGGTGCTACGGTCACTCTAGCGGATGTGAACACGAGCAACGGAGTCATCCATGTCATCGACAAAGTGCTGACGCCAACCGATGCCCCAAATGACCTACCACGGACCGCTCAATGCACAGGCATCCACGACTCATTGGTGGCGGCTGTGATTCAGGCAGAACTGTTGGCTACGCTCCAAGGCGACGGACCGTTCACCCTCTTCGCACCAACCGATCAGGCCTTTGCAGATGCAGGCATTGACTTGGCCACACTTAACACGCCAGAAGGCAAAGCTGCACTGACAGACATTCTCCTCTACCACGTCCACTCCGGAACCGTTTCGGCGTCGGACATCACAGAGGGAATGGCCCTGCAAATGGTCAACGGCGACAACGCAACGCTCTCGCTTGTAGGCCAAGCCTCAATCGACGGGGCCAACATCACGCTCGCTGATGTGATTGGCTCAAACGGTGTCATTCACGTGATTGACAAGGTCTTGACGCCACCTGTTGAAGAAGTCGAAGACTCAAACGATGACTCTGCTTCATCCTCTGACGATGAATCCAACCTCCTCGCCATCCTTTTGATTGTGCTCGTTGTGATCGGTGGCGGTGCTGGAGTTGTGCTCTTCATGCGAAACCGTGGAGGCGAAGAAGAATCAGCAAAGGACTTCGCTCAAGGCGGAATTATGAATCAATTGCAGACCGTGAATCCAACCGCCTATGCAACGCAATCCATTCAGGCTGTTCAGCCTGTTCAAGCAGTTCAGGCCGTTCAACCGATTCAAACGGTCGAAGTGATCCCACAAGCGGTCGCCGAGCCGGTTGTCTTGCGCCAGTGGACCGATGAAGCTGGCTACACCTGGAGAGCAATGGACAACGGTGAAACCTACTGGTGGACCGG
>Ga0209603_1001135_pt1 | contig 28461 bp, 40 predicted proteins | sample COGITO_mtgs_1206_FD_184812 | JGI IMG/M metagenome (GOLD analysis project Ga0209603, IMG submission 184812) | Pelagic marine microbial communities from North Sea - COGITO_mtgs_120607 (SPAdes) (version 2) | ecosystem: Environmental > Aquatic > Marine > Epipelagic ... | reverse complement strand
CATCGTATGCATCACCAGTCTCAAATGCTGTTGCAAGTTTTCCGATGTGAATATCTGCTGGATCAATGACCAGGAGATGTGAATCTTTTGATTGCTCTCTTTTAAGTTTTGGATATACTGGAGCAGCTGCAATCATCTCATCCTTTAGCTCGTCAAAGATCTGCTGATATGTTTTGCCATGGTTTTTGACAAACATTGAGATGTGTTTTGATTTATGCCAGTAGTGTTTGACATCTTTGGCTGGTATTCCTAGCCTCTCAGCTTCCTCCTGGAGTACTTTGTGGTCATCACCAAACAAAACCCCCAAGTCTTTTGCTGTGAGCTGACTGATCTTGTTTCTGTATGGATCAAAGTGCTTTGGGAATCTATAAACTTTTGTATCTCTGCTCATCTTATTTATTTAATTTAATACCTAATTTATCAACTGATCTCGCTCCGAAATATCCCGACAGGACCCACACCAAAAGATCAGAGGTGTCTCCAGTCTCTAGTCCATAAAACCATCCGATCACATATGCGATCACCAGGATCAAAAGCACAGCAGGGCGAATGTTTCTCGCCAAAGCACTTTGACTCCTGGAGTCAGAAACCCAACGCCTGGTGACTCCATCGATCTCAGCTCTCTCAATGTCAAGCTTTGCAAGTGCAACTGTTTTATCTTCTTGTGGAATTGGTGATTGCTCAATTAATGCCTCAATGACATTTCCGACAATTGTGTCGTCAGCAATTTTTGCGAAAAATGCTGGAGCTTTGTCCAGGAGAAATTTTCCGACTTTGGTATTTTTAAAAGGTTTTTTTTCTTTACTCATGATTGTTTATTTTAATTCATGAGCGTCGATCCAGCGTTTTCTGTTTAATATGTCCAGATGACATTTCCAGGTTTTGATCCATCGCGATCACCAATGTCTAGATGAATGAAATTTGAACTGATTCCAATCCTGGTGATTGAATTTTCAATTGCTACATTTACAATTTCCCATTTTTCGGAGCTGCTATTGACAAAAATATCAACCGCATTCCCTCGCAAATGTTCACTGTTTTTGCTGGCTTTGTACCCTCTTTGAATGAGGCTTTCGTTGTGTTCTTTTGTTCGATATCCACTTGAAATCCGAATCGGCCTTTTTAGACTTCTTCGCATGTTGTCCAGGATTGAAACCAAATCTTTTGACATGTTGATTCCTGAGCCTGGCAAACCAGGACAATCAAACTCACTAATTTTGAAAAATTCACTTTCCATCATTCATCTTTTTGATTTGCCAAATTGAAATCACAATGGACAACACCAGGACAAGGGTTTGAAGAAATGAATTTATCTCAGGAACTGAGGAAAAAATCAATGCGAATATGTTCAAGAATAAAGGCTTTACATCCATTTTATTTGACTTTTAAAGCTGACCGCAATGCAATCACAAATGATTGATGTCCGAATTGAAGCTGTTCAAGGTTGAATTTTGCTTTTGTGATTTTTCTATTCATTTTGATTTATTTTAAATTATTGTAATACAGTTAATCCATTCTTGGTTTTCTTCGTCCCATTCGCAAATAGTATTATCGTCTGGGTGGGCTACTGGCGATTCCCATTGACAAGTAGTTTCGTTAAGTACCCAGCTATCATAAGGTTTAAAAGGTATAAAGCCATCTAAATTTGCTCTATACTCATAACCTATACCTGCAAAGTTTTTTCTAAAACTAGCACTATAAGATGTTTGCTTCCAAGTAGCAGAACCAAATAGAGAATTTAAAAACTGCTTTCCTTTTAACTCGCTTTCTGTTCCGTCTGCTTTAAGCATTACGCTATTATTTATAGCAACTATATCAATTACTTTATTATCTGAATTTAATTTCGCGAAATGTGCCATATTTATGCTGTATAAGAACCTGAACCTGTGAATTTTATTATTGTATCTGAACCGCTAGTAGAAACTGACGGACTACCCGTAACAGTACCCGTATAGTTTGCAGTTGGCATTCTAAGAATAACTATCCCCGAACCACCTGAATAACCTCCAGAACTAACTCCACCCTCTCCTGATGCGGCAGCACCATCTCCTTCATTAGTAGCTCCATTAAACCCACCGCCTCCGGTGCCGTTCGTGGCTCTACCTCCCGAAGCGTAAGTTGTACCGTCTAAAATAGCAACAGCTAATCCTGGACCTCCGTTTTTTACACCTGCTCCGTAATAGTTATTAGCGCAACCTACTCCATTTGTACCAGCACCAGCGGCTCCTCCACCGCCTCCGCCTCCGCCTCCTCCGCCATTATGGGTTTTAGAGCCGTAGCCTCCTGCATAACCTTGATTTGCTGTACCGTTTCCTTTCGTTAAACCAGAGCAAGCTCCTGCCCCTGCTCCTCCGGCTCCTGAACCTCCGTTAGCTATTGAGGAATTATGAGGTTCTGTCATACCCATTCCTCCACCGCCACCGATAGAAGTGATTGTTGTTAAACCGCTTCCGCTTATATAAGAATTACCACCTTTTGCCGCTATGCCAGAGGTTCCTGCAGGTGCGCCTGAACCACCGCCACCAACACCAATAGTATATGTAGTCCCAGGAATAAAATTTATGCTATTTTCTGATGAACTACCGCCACCTGAAGTAGAACCGTAAGAAGTTCTAAGACCTCCAGCTCCACCTCCAGAGCCTCTTCTTGAACCGCTTCCTCCACCACCTGCAACAATTAAGAAGTCAGCCGTATAAGGTGCAGCGCCTGCTGAAACTGGAAATAAAAATCTTCTATTTAACATAAAATAAATTTAGATTGAACTATCAGCAGCAAAAGTAGCTACTGAATAAAAGAAAACGGGATCTGTTGCTGAATCGTCCACACATTCGATTTGCAATAAACTAGTGACTGAATTATCATAATCTGATTCTGCTATTTTATTAAATGTATTGGTTGCACTTCCTTGTGCGGCCAGAGTTACTGTTTGCCCTTTTAAAGGAAACACACTGATCACCTGGCCTTTCTTGTAGCTGCTTAAATTGATTGTAAATGCACCCGTTAAATCGCCGCTTAGTTTAAAAACAGAAGCTGTTGAACAGTCAAAAGAAACATTTCCTGTTAATGTGCTAATTGTAGATGATTCTGTAAATCTATTTTCAAGCTTGTTATGTGTCACAGAATTATCAGCAATGCTTTTAATATAACCCAATGCATCAATTTCAGAATCTGTCAGTTGGGTGTCGGTATATGTTTTTATATAACCCAATGCAGCAATTTCAGAATCTGTCAATTGAGTGTCAGTTGAGCTAATTTCACCATTTGCTGAAATTGCAACATTTGCTCCAGTCGTAAAAAATCCCTTATTTTGCAATTCAACCCAATTTCCAGCATGTGCAAAATAAGCTGCTCCAGTTTCATGCACATGAGCAAACATCCCATGATGATCTGCTGCTGCTGGTAAATCAGCCAAAGTCGAAAACAAAGGAGTCACTCCCTTTGCATAAATCTCAGACGTGTTTGTCTGAATTTTTTGCATTGCAGCTCTTAAGCTGTCCCCAGTGGAATCATTTGCCTCTGTTCCAAGATTCAAGTCAATTTGTGCCATTTTAAATTTTTAAAGTTTGATCAATTTTTGTTCTTATTGATGAGATCATGATTTTTGTTGTGTCGATTGTTAATCTGACAAGTGCCTGGAGTCCTAGAGTTGCAGTTGCAATGATTGATTTTAAATGCTTTGCAGGCTCCTCTCCCCAATTTGAGACAACATATGTCTCCCCGAAATTCACGTTGTTTGCCAATTGTTTTTATCATATTAATCCAGAACAAATCCTGTGAAATAGCTTGCATGATCTGGGTACATGTCACTTGAGCTGTTTGACAAATATTCTGGGAATGTTGTTGTGTTGTTTCTTATATAATCGAGAAAGCGATCAGCGTGAAATTGTGCAGCTGATCTTTCTCTCTCGATCATGTCGTCAATCTCGTCTGCACTTGCAGTTTCCGAGTTTTCTGATCGGTGCTTGAAAATCCCTTTGTTTGATATTTGATAGGCGATTCGAGGCAACATCTCAACCATTGAATAATGGATGAGAACTGGTTTGATATAATCCTCTAAGAGCGATCTATATGGTCCAGAAAGGGTGTCATTTTCAATGTCTGTTGTCAGTCTTTCATACAAATCAGTCCCCAGCATTGATTGAATGTGAGTGATTTGTGCGAGATATACTGCATTGACATATCTGTCAACATCAAGGTTGCCATTGATTGACGTGAATGTTTTCACATCTTTATCATTGATAAAAAGTGCTTTCATTTGTTTGTTGTTATTTATTAGACGACAAAATCTTCAACTGTTATCCTTTCCAATTTGGATGATGACCCTTGTCAGCCCTGGTTGAATTTGCTTGAGAGACCTCTGGTGGGTTCTTTGGTAGTTTGAAACCTTCTCTCACAGCTTGATTCACATTGACATAATTTGTCCCAGCTAAAGCATCACCTCCCCAGAGCGTTCCATCCTTTTTAAATCGCTTTCGAAAGATGACTCGCTGGAATACGTGACCACAGTTGACACCGCCTCCAAAGCGGAAAAGCGAATATCGTCTCCCTTTGTGACCATGGCTTTTGTTTATCCCTTTAAAACTCATCTGAGAAATGTCCTCTTTGCGATATAATTTGTCAAGTTTCAGCATTTGTTTGCAGAACTCTCTGGAGCTTCCTCCCTTTGTTGTTCTGTTTGTTCCTGAGACATATCGATATCTCACTTTGTATCTCTCACTGTCTTGAGCTGAATCCTGGTTTGCTGAGAAATTCATTCCGTTCAAATATGCCTCAACATCAAAATCCTCTGGCTCATCTTCGGTTGTTTCAGCTCCGATCATTTCATACTCATTCGAGTCAATGTCCTCGCCAAACTCCTGGAGCTGTTCAAAGAGGTCTGAGGCATCATCATCATTCAGATATGGTCTTTCATCTTTTTTTTTACTAAGTCCAACAGAGAGCTCATCTGTGTCCTCAGCATCCTCATCAGCCTGTGTGATCACGTTGTTTGCTTCTCTAAATTCTAAAGGCTCAAGAGTTTTAAAATACATGTCCAGGGACAATCCATTGACAGCCATGATCTCATCAAGAGCATCGATGATCTGTTCCTGATATGGTCTGATCGTGACGTTTGTGAATAGCCTTGAGGAGTTGATAATTTCATCGGCATTTGATCCGAGTCCAGAATTTCCATCTCTCAATCCAATAAGCAAAGGAGAGGTCACTCTGTGTCCGATCATGATTTTTCTGGAACACTCTTCGCTGAGGTATTCATATGTCTGAGCAGCATCCTGGATCGGCAAATCAATCACCTCTGGAGCTGTCTCTTTGCTTTCTGAAAATGAAACAATGATTTTGTCTCCATGCTGTGATGTGAGTTTTCTGACAACATCGTTTTTTATCTCAACCATTTTGTTTCTGGATGGAGTTCCATTTGGAAAGTTGATCATTTTACTCGCTGAAAATGAGTTGTTTACAGTGTTCAAAAGATAGTCTGCAATGTTTTCCTCGAGTTCACAATATGCTGCTGACCCCATCCAATCAGGGAGGGACAAATATTTCATTGATGAAATGTATCTTCCAAGGATCATGATCTCATTTGAGGCACCTGATCCAAACACTGGAATCCTTAAGGGCTTGTCATTTCGTTTTGCTTTCTGCCAGTCTGGATGATAAAACCAGGCTTCGATCTCTCCTTTGTCATTGCATTTCTCTGGTCTCAAAGTTTCCATCGGAAAATGTGTGACCTGGTCAACTCGTTTTCCTTTATAAGTCACCTGAAGAGCTCCCATTCCTAGGATCTTGAGATCCAGGATTAATCTCTTGAGATCTTTCTTTTTGAACATGTTGATCATTGCTGCATATTCATCAGGCTTTTGTGATTTGTCAAAGGCATCAAGACCCTTTCCATACACCTGAGTAGCAATCGAGTTGATGATTGTGTGGTTTGTGGGAGAGTTGATGTATCTGTTAATCAAATATTTCGGAAAGTTATTGTCATCACCAAAGTGAATCCAGTCTCTTTGTTTTGATTCTGTGATTTCTGGTCTGGTGTATGCCGATAATTCTATGACGTGAATGTTTGAATCTTTCATGAGTACATTTTGAATTTGTTTTCTGTTGAATTGTTTTGTGTGGTTTTGTATGTGTAAACCTGGTCATTGACAGAATAATTTCCTGTCTGGTTTGTCACCAGGATTCTGTCTTGATAGATCAGAGTGTTGTCATGTGTGATTTCTAGTTGATATGTTGTGTCAAGTCTGAAATTGAATGCTGCTGTGTATTGATAAAAATATTTTTTAGCAGTGAGTCCAGTGACAGTTGCATCATGGATGACCTCTCCCTCTCCCTCTGTTGTGATTTTGATGTTATATTCTGCATCAATTACATGATATCGTGGGATGAATGAGATCGTCTGGTTGTCTGTTGTTTTATCAAGTTTGATCATGGGTTCTGTTTTAATTAAAAAAGGGGCAAGTCAATCAAGACCGCCCCTCCTCCTTTCACACATTAAAATTCAACTTACACAGATGAATGTTGTTTAAGAGTTAGTCCCCACAGTTGTGGTGATTTCAGTTTCTCCAGCAAATGGATCATCAGATGTTGCACCTGACAACACAACAAATCTAGGAGCTGTTGCTTCCTGAGCTGTGAATGTCAAATTGATTCCTGTAAAATCTGCAAATCCCTGTCCAGAAGTGATCGAACCGCCTGAAAGCTCAGCTCCATATTTTTCGCCCATCAACAAAACGTCTCCATTTCGTGTTTGGATGAAAATTCTGGGTCGAGAGTAAGCAAGCATTTTTATTTCTTTTAAATCCTCTTTTGTTGTCTTTGGCAATTGCAAAGTCAAAGTTGATTCAAAGAATGTTGTCCCAGATTCTGGGCTGCTGTTGATTGCAGTTTCAAGACCATTGGCTCCCTTGACATCGTATTGAAAAACCTCGATTCCTGTCCCAGCTATGTCGGTGACTTCATCCTCAGCTCCAATTGTCAACGCCCCTAGAGAATCGGTGGTGAAGAAAATTTTCTCCACCCCTCCGATTTGATCTTTGCAATTCAGGGCTCTGCCCTTTGTTAACTCGCAATTTGGCATAATTAATTGATTTATAGGTTATTAAGCATTAACTCTGTACACGATCTCTGATCCAAGTCCATATTGAACCCCAGCAGAGAAGCGAGCAACGAAACGAACATTGTCATCTCCTAGTGTTGCAGACGTGTCGATCACTTTGATCTCTTGAGTGTCGCTTAATAAACTCAAGCCATAAAATAAGTTTGTTGATTCAGCAGCGATCACAGTGTTCTCAGCTAATCCTGGAGCATGGAATAAAGAAATTCCATCGAATTTCAATCCTTGTCCATCATACCAAAGAGAACCTTTGTTCTCGATACCAGCTGCACCAGTTCCATTGCTTGCAAATCCTCCAAGGCTTCGAACATACTTTTGCATGTCTTTGCTTGATAAATAGATTTTCATGTCTGGGCTGTAAACTTTGGTTCCTGGAATTGCATTTGCAACCTCAGCAAGTTTGTCTAAAATATTTCCAGAGGTGATTGCGTCAGATGTCACATCGATCACATCAGAATCAGCAGCTGCAAGAGTTGAAAATCCATCAAATTCACCAGCGTTTGCATTTACTCCTCCCCAGATAGTTCTTTCCATTTGGTCAGAGATTTTTCCTGCAAAGTATTCGATGATGAACTTCTCGAACGTATCGGGCATAGATCTGTGGCTTGAGAACCCGGCTTCTGCAGCCAGCCAATCATTTGCGAACGTGCTTTTGCAAATTTTGCTGTTGATCTGGAAGTCCTCAACCTGGAGGATTCTTTCGTTCATTGCCACATTTCCACTGTCCGAAAAATCACAACTTGCAGATGTGATTAAATTTCCAGATGTTGAAACTGTGTTAAGTACTTCTTTGTGAAGTACGTTTGCTTTTACAGTGACACCGCCATTTGCGACTGTGTCATTGCTTAAAAGTCCCGCCGCTAAATATTCGCCTGCGTGTTGACCTGAATAGCTTGAATTGTTGATGGTTAGTGCCATTGTTTAAAGTTTATTTAAGATTGATTTGATTCGTTGGTTTCGGTTTTGTCGGACATTGTCCTGATAAGCAAAATTGAACTTTGCTGTTTCTGCTTCGGGATTGTGAGCAATTGGTTGAACAGACAATGCTGCCTCAACTTTTTCTGCTTCGACTTCAATGTTTTCAGCAGGGCTTGATAATTTCTCCTCGATCATTTCTTTGATCTCATTGACTGCTGCTGCAAACTCCTCTTTTGTGACATATTCTGCCTCAACTTTTTCGTCTGCTGGAGCTTCCTCCTCTGCTGCCTCAACCTCTTCCTCGGCTGGAGCTTCATCTTTTGAATCAGATGGATCTTTCATCTCAGCGATGATTCCCTCCTCCTCAACAACTAGAGTCTGGGAGTTAGCCATTTCATATTCACCAGGAGGGAGAGCGATGTCTCCATCTTCGGTCACTATGAACACAGCAGCTCCAGGAACAAACTGATCATCTGTTTTGACCTCTGTCCCGTTGCTTAATTTTTCCACAGCAAGCTGGATATCATCTTTTGGAGTTTGCTCGCTGAGGTCGATTCCGAGAACAGTCTTGATCTCAGATAGAATTTCAGTTGCTTTCATATATTTTTTTTTGCTTTTATGTTAAACGACAAATTTCTAAAGTGTTATTTTTAAGCCTCAGTCTGTCCAATTCCTTGAGCATACATTGATCCATCACAGCAGTCTGGGTGATATGTGTTATCTGGACAAAGACATGGTTGTTTGCCTCCCCTGGGAGATGTTTTGGAATCTGCTCTCCGATCCCATCCCTTTTTTTTCAATTGTTTACTCATCTTTTTTTGTTTTTTTTGGTGGGTTGATCTTTGTGTCAAAAAGAGTTGTTCCCAGAATGGACATGTTGTCGATCAGAGATTCCTGCATTTTGATCAGCATTGATTCCAGCTCGTCTTTTTGTTTGATTAAAAAATCTATTTGATCAGCCTGGCTTTCAACTTTTTTGGCTAGGGCATTTTCTCGATCTGGATCACGTCCAACAATCACAGCGATGATTGCTCCGATTGTTCCTGTAATCACTCCGACAGTTGAAACAAAAATGTCTTTGTTTTTTGCTGGAATCTCATTGAATGCTAAGAACATAAGTAAGAAGATGACCAGGAGAAAGACTCCGATTGCTCCGAGGTAGTGTCTCAGTTTTTCGTTTTGCATAGTTTTGGGGGTTTATTGATTATTTTTTTGAATGATGTCTCTCACTTTTTGCAGCTCGTTTTCAGCTTCGATTTCATCGCTGTCAACACTGAGTCCTAGCTTTGCACGATCCATGAAAAATCCTTCAATTGAGAAACCTGAAACCAGTCCTCCTTTGACTTGATCCTCCCAGATCTCTTCGTCATCAACTTTCATGCTGATCATCCAGGTTCCCTTTGGAAGATCCATCCCGTACAATTTTGATTTGTCGACCTCGGGATCCTCAACGATCCAGGACTCAACAATTGTCATTTGGTCCAGGGGGGCATCGTGCTCCAGGGTTGCATTGATGTGGTTGCTTTTAATGAAAAACAACTCAGATGCTCTCCTGACTGTCGCCTCAGAAAAATGAACATAAAATCCATCCTTGTCCTTTCCTCCATTTCGATAAATCATCCGACCAGGAACAAGAGCAGCTCCCATCAGAATCCTTTTTTCAGAGTCAACCTCAGCAAGTTTGATCTCTTGTTGTTTACTTAATGCGATGAACGATTCCTCAATGGCTGGCTCAGACACTATTGAGACCGCTTCGATTCCAGCGTTGTCCATTTCCTCGTCAATAATTAGTTCAATGATTTCCATTTTATTTTGATTTTAATTTGATTTTAAATTGATGCATTTTCCACAATGTTTCTGTCCATTGATTGAGCCGATGAGACATCATTGCTCACGACATAGGCTTTGACAGGCTTTTCCTCTTTGTTGCTGATCGTTTCTGCCAGTTGTGATGTTGCACTGGCTCCGACAACATTGAAAGCAGGAGGAGCAGCTGGAGTGCTTGCAACTGATGTGTTGATGCCTCGTCCTCCTCCAGATGATCCTCCTCGTCCTCCAGGGATGTTCGGCTTTGGAACTGCTGTGATTTCTTTCACAGTTTTCAAACCAGTTCCCAGGACAGCTGCAATCGACACGATTTTCTCGATTGTTGCAAATGGTTGAGGTAAAATTGACTTGTTTGCCAGAACCTCTGTGACACCTTGGTATGTGTTGATCGTTGCCTGAGCAATGGCCGCGGCTTTTCCTGCTGCTGAGTTCTCTCCCAGGATCCCAGCGAGTGCTCCAAAGGTTTGAGCTGTCAATGCAATCTTTTGCTTTGCAACTGCTTTGTCTCTGGCTGTTTGTTTCTTTGAAATGTCATCATCAAGTTTTTCACCTCTTTGAGCAGCATCCTGTTGAAAGTCTAGGAGCTGTTGTTCTGCATCCTGTCGAGCTTGAGTTCCTATTTTGTATTTTCCGATCTGAGCCTCAAGCCTTGTTGTTTCAATCTCTTCCTCAATATCCAGGTTTTCTCTAAGCTTCTCAAGTCTGGCAATCTCATCAGTTTCTCTTTCAGCTGCAAATGCTTGAGCATTGAGTGCTCTGTTTGCCTCAGCCTCAGCTTTGGAATTGATCATGTCAATCTCCTCAACTTGCAAATCTTGACTGTTTTTGATCTGCTCAGACTGGAATCCTGAAATGTTTTCTCTCACATCAGCGACATTTTTCTCAGCCTCCAGGAGTTGGACTTGCAGATCGACATTGTCTTTGTTTAATGACAATTCAAATCGTGCCTGCTCCTCTCTTTTTTTAGCGTTTGCCAGCTGGAGCTCCAGTTGTTTTTCAAGAACAATCCCGAGCTCATCATTTGCGGTTTTTCTGTCTGCTAGGGAGAGAGTCACATCATCTCTGATCTGTCTCTGGAGTTCTGCATCTCTTTGATAAATGAATTGCAGTTTGTCATTCTCAGCGATTGCAATCTTTGTCTGGTTTTTTAATTGAGTCAATCTGTCCTGATTGGATGCAGTCTGTTTGACGTCAATTTCTTTGATCTGATCAACAGCAATAGTTGTGACCTTTCCGATCTCATTGATTGCCTCTCCAAAATTGTCAGCGATTTCTGATCCTGCTGTTTTTAATGTTTCCCAGGTTCCAGATAAACTTTGTTTTGTTTCATCAATTTTTCCGTTGAGTCTGTCAATTGTTGCCTGGTCTTTGTCTCCAAAGAAAGACTCCTCCCATGCCAGTTGTGAAGCATACACAGCGAGCCTGATCCCATCAATGGTCCCCTTGAATGTTGCCAGGACTCCATCAACTAAGCCTCCCAGGACTCCCTTGATTCCCTCAAATGATTCACCTGTTGATGATACTTGTTTTGCTGCATCTGCGAAAGCTGTTCCCACTTGAGTCATCACTGATGAGATAGTTCCAAACACAACAGAAATCTTGTCAGCGATCACCTGGTTTGATGCAAGTGCTGATCCTAGCATTTGGACAGCCTTGACAATCACAGTCAAAATCGCTGCTCCTTTTAATACTTTGAAAAAACTTTTGAATCCTCCCTCAGCTTTTTTGGTAGACTTGAGGAGTTTTTTGTTTGCCTCCTCATTTGCTTTGTTTGATTTCTTTATTTCATTAAGAGCCTCAACCTGGACATCGATCAGATCTCCAAGTGCCTCTTTTGTTTTTTCAATGTTTTTGTTTGCCGACTTGACATCGACAGACATGTCCACAAGAATTTTCTGGCTCATAAGCGTTTGATTTTTTGTTTTAATTCATGGAAAGATTCGGGCATCTTATGTTTTCCCAGGGCAATGTCAATTGATGATCCAGACCATTTTTCTGTCCTGGCAATTTTTAAAAGTTCAAGTATTTCTTTCATTAATCTTCATTAAGTTTTTCTCCACCACCGCCAGCACCACCGCCACCACTTCCTGATGAGGTTGTTGTTGAGGTCGTCGAAGTTTGATTGATTGTTGTTGTTGTTGTTGGAGCCTGAGTGGTAATCCCTACAATGTCAGGAGTATATTCATCGTCAGTGTCAACAGTCACATCATCCGAATCAGATGTACCCAGGTCAGAGTCAATATATGTATAAAGCAACGTGTCATCAGCTGCATTGATCTGAGACTCTGGAGAGTTTATCAATTCAAGTTTTGAAATACCAGTTGACAGATTGGTTTCAATTGCGTTTATTTTGTAAAGCCTTGAAAACACAATCACCAGATCATTGAGTTCATAGTTCAACAAAAAACTCATGGGGAGTCTGGCTGTAAATTTTGTCAACCTTCTGGATTGATCAAAAGTTTCTGAAATATATTTTGAATAATATTTTTTAAACAAAGTTTGATCGAATGTTGTCGCTGTGTATTCATTGATCTCAGCTTTAAAATTTAGATTTTCAGATGAAACATTTGGATCCAGGGACAAGCTATTTGATGGAATGTAATATGTCGAGACACTTTGATGAGCTGTGGGAGTTGATCTCACTGCAATCGGTGTTGAATTTGACTGCTGTATAGGATAAAACAACAGGGGTTTTCCCAGGATTGATTGCATGTTGTCATCAACAGACCACCCCCACTGAATGTCAGTTGCTGTTCCAGAGGATGGATTGTATAGTCTCTCAAATTTGTGATGCTCAAATGGAATCTTGATTCGATAATCTGCCCCAGACAAGAGCTTGTTGTCATCACCCCTGTATCTTTCGACACCATGCTCATAGTTGAATAAAGCATTGTGATTTTTTGCAAAGAATGACTGTTTGCCTTCATAATCAAAAAGGATTTCTCTATATGGTAAAGCAGTGTCAATTGTGCTTTTTGTTGAGTCAATGTGCTCAGTGATGTCAAAGGTGTTGTCACTGGATTGATACCAACTGTCAAGAGTTCTGACAATGATCTTTCCATCATAATCAACATAGGCAACCAGGTTCCACATCTTAAAAAGTCCAGATAAAAAATCAACAACTTTTATTTCTGGAATTTCCCTAGTTGAATCAAATGTGAAATCTGGAGCCAGAGTCAATGATTGTGAATCAAAGACTTTCCACTTTGTCACTCCATAATGCTGCTCAGCAATCACACTGATTCTTGTTGGGAGAAAGCTCATTGTTTGATTTGCTTCAACCTCAACAGTGACGTTTCCATTTTCCCTGTGTATAATTTGAACCAATTTGGAACCTTCAACATCTTCAATCCTTTCAATCAATCTCCCATCAATTTTGATCACTATTGCATATTTTAAAGTGGGATCATTTGGCACAAAATAGTGTCTGACTGTGTAATAGTTGACAGATGTAGGTGGTCGCTGTGACCAGTCAAATTGATCATAATTGTCTTGATAGCCTGAATAAGTTGGAACTGATGTGATGTTTCTCATTGTATACCCGTACGGATTTGTCATGAAACCATTCCCCCACGTTTGATTTTCAAAATTGAAAGCATCGATATAAGTGTCAACACCTTGAGCAGATTCATTGATCTGTCCTTTTTTTCTATGCAGCCACATATATAAATCCCAATAAGCTGGATTTGAATCATTAAAAAAATGATCTGAAAACTCAATGTCATACTGTTTCTCAATCGCTCTGATGATATGATCAATTCTGATTGCTGGCTTTAATTGCTGCCAATCAACACCACCAACTGTCTGGGAGTTGTATGCAAGATTTTTGTCATCTGGTGATCCTGGATCATAAATGAGTCGATCTTCATGAGTGATCAGTGGAACAACAAAAGCATCTGGATGATTCACTCCATCAATCGAAACGTCTTTTCCAGTTGACAACGCATTAATGACAGCGGTGTTTGAATAAGAGAAATTGAAATTTTTCAACCAGTAAAGTGCATCAAGTTTGTCATTTCTCAGCTTGTCTCGGAGGGTCACAGTGTTTCCAAAAAAGGTGATCTTGTATGAATCAGCTTTGTTGTTTTTCATTTGTACCCCATCCAGTTTAATCTTTCCCTTTTCAAACCTTGAATGATTCAGATCAATTCTTGCATCAACTCTCACTCTGACATCAATTGCATCAATGATGCTTGAATTATAAAAGTGCTTGAAAATCTTGTTGTTTGTTCTGCTAGCTGGAACAGTGAAACTCCTGGAAAAGGGAGTGAACACCTTTCCAATATCTTTAACATTTTGAACAGTCTGAGTCAAGACAATGCTCTCGTCTTTGTATAGCTCAACACGTTGATCCTCGATGTATAGTTGAATTTGTTTCATTTATCTGATCAGGTTGAATTTGTCAAAAGCAAAATCAAAATCAAAAGAATAATTGATCAGCTTGTCATTGAGGTTTGTTTTGTATTTCAGACTTTTGGATGTTGGAATCACAGAGAGAGTCTGGTTTTTGTAGTTGATCCAGATGTCCTCTGATAAAAGCATTTCCTCGATCACCTGGTTGAATGACTCATCAACAAATCCTGTGTTCATTGTGATGTTTGATTTTGCTGTGACATTGTATCTCTTTGATTGACCCCTGCTGATTGAGTAGTTTTCAGATGCATGATCGAGAGTGTTTGATCGAAATGTTCTGTCTTTGATCTTCATGGTCTTGTCGCTTCTCTTGAAAAATGTGATTTTTTGGAGGGCTCCAAATTTATTGATGAAATGAATGTCATGTGTTGTGTGTAGATTCTCACAGACATGATTGATTGTGATTGTCCTTTCTGTTATCGAATCAAAAACTGCTTTGGTGCAATTAGATGGAGGAGAAACAAACTGGATCTTTTGATTTGAATTTCCATTGTCTGTGATTGTCTGTGATCCGATGTTTGTGTTTCCATTGTAGAATGTAATCTGAGACAAGCTCTCAGCAAAAACAGGGATCTGTGCTCTTTGTCCATCCAGGACATACATGATGTCATTTGATTGCAAAACATGATTGTCCAAATCAGGATTGATTCCCTGTTCAAAGGTTCCAAAGCCATCAACTGCTAGATAATGAAATGATTGATCATCCTGCATGTCTGTTCCTGTCTCATCAAATAATTGAGCAGCTGCTGTCACCCACTTTGTTTTTGACTGATATGTTGATCCATCAAAAGTGTTTTCAACGTGGTCTCTGACTAGCTCTCCAATTTCAAGAATTGCTTTTCCTTGATCACCGATCACATCTTTTGTGAGTCGATATTTTAAATCATTTGCTGTGTAAACTCCGACAGTTCCATCATAAATGAAAAGATTTATTTTGACAGTTTTTAAGGGCATAATTTTACTATTTGAGGCAGCTGGTTTTTCCTACTTTTTGGACTTTTGCCCAGTAATAAGAGCCAGCGAGATTTTGATTTATATTTAATTTTTTATCAAATGGGAGTTCATTGATAAAATCTGATTTCATCATCAGACCTTTGTGTTTTTTTGTGACTCCTGCATTGTGATAAATTCTGTTTTTTACAATGTTTTCTTTTGGATCTGTTGCCCAGGTGAAATCAAGTTCCTTTGGACATTCTGTTTGATATCCCAGGAGCCATCCATTCCAAAGATGTGCCCACATGCATGCAGTCCAGATCTGGAGCTCATGCCACTCAGGATCCTCAGCTTTGATCTCCTGGTTTAGTTTTGATCCTTGAATGTAGATCTCAACACAGTCTCTCTCGACTTTCTCCCAGTAATGCTCAGTCAATCCTTTCATGATATATTGAGCACCTCCTGATCCCTCCTGGTTTGCTTTGACAACCTCTGGATCAATTTTAACGATACCACAAAAGAGGTCGAGAAAACGTTTGTCTTTTTTGACGATGTAGTCGTGACCGATGTATGATTTTGTGTCTGATAGAAACCATGTGCTTGAGAGTTTAAATTTTTTTGGTATTGGTTTGATTAAAATTGTGTCTGCTTCCATATAAAAGATGACCTCATCCTGGAGCTCTGGATGCTTCCTCCAGTGTTTTTTGTTGAGGTGTGGTCTAATTGATGGAATGTATTTTCTGGAGCGATCTGATCGATTGTCATGATAAAATGCCCAAATGATCTCAGGATATTTTTTTTGCAATAGATCAAAGCCAGGAGAAACAATTCCATTCTGCATCCCAGAGACAATGTGAATGTCTCCAGGGTCAACTCCATTTTCCAGCAGTGAATTAATTGAAATTTCAATTTGCCATTCATAATATCTGACAGCTGGCTGTGATAAAAGATATTTCATTTTTTTTTTTTTTAGCATGACGTTCCTGTATCATAGTATGTTATATCGGGATGTGTAGACGTGACAGATTGAGCACACACATAAACTGTTTGTCCAAATGCTAGATATCCTGTTTGCACAGTTCCACTGCAATTAGTGTAAGAATAATCACCATCAAAACCGCTGGGACTATCTGCTTCATTGCTTATTTCCCATTCAGTGCAACTCGGTGCAGCGGTCGTTGACGTGGTCGTTGCTGCTTGAGTGGTAGTTGACGTGGTTGTCGTCGAAGCAGCTGTTGTCGTTGTTCCTGAGCTTGAGCAAGCGGCTCCAGTGAAGATGCTTCCATATCCTGATGTCTTTGTTGGAATGCTTTGTGCACAAACAATTTCCTGATCACCACTCACACCAGACCATGTCATTGATGTTCCTTCACAACTAACATATGACCAATTAGCAGTCGTTTCACCACTATCAACAACTAGAGTGTAAGATGTGCAAGATGGAGCTGCTGTCGTTGTGCTCGTTGTTGAGGTTGTTGTTGTTGCCTCAGTTGATGTGCTCGTTGTTGCTGCTTGAGTTGTTGTTGTTGTTGCTGCTTGAGTTGAGGTGCTCGTTGTTGCAGCCTGAGTTGATGTGCTCGTTGTTGCAGCCTGAGTGGTCGTTGCTGCTTGAGTGGTAGTTGCAGCATCTGTCGTTGTTGAGGTTGTTGTTGTTGCCTCAGTTGTGGTTGTCGTTGTCTGTCCAGGTGTCGGTTTGACAAAAAGATAAAATGGAGATCTGACGTTGATTTTTCTTGACATGATTTTAATTGAATTTTTGAGCTTTCTCAGCTGCAATTTTGAACTGATCACTGATTGAATCTTTGAAAGCTGTGACATAATATTTCGCCACATCCTCTCCATATGCTTGAGTGATGTATTTAGGTAAGATTTTAAAATACTTTTCAAATGGTCTAGTGAAAAAAAGCGTTTGTTTGATGCCATATTGTTGGATGTTTTTTGCGATTGCAAACTTGAGTGATTCCCTTTTTACAAATTGACCTTTTGCATTTCTGGTTGCTTTTGGCAGTTTTTTGATTGCCCATTTATCCAGGGCATATGTGGGAGGCATTTTATTTCCATACTGATATGGCGATGATCGTCTCCCATCTTTGAGGATTCCTTTGTTTCCTCTGACCCCTAGATCGACAAAAGAGGCATATCCTGGAGTGAATGAAATCTTTATTGAGTTTTTTGATGCTTTGACCTCAGAATCAATTGCAGATGCCAGGTTTGAATCAGATCCAAACTCTCGTGCTGCATTGGATCGTGCATCCTTGACAATTAAATTTGCCCATTCGCTCAGTGCTTTGTTTGTCTCTTTGATGTTCATTAACAACTGGTCATTTCATTTCTCATTGCTACTGTGAAAGACAAAGTCCAGCCAGCTGCATTGTTTTCAAATCTTTCAACAAAGGGCTCACAGTCGATTGATCCCTGGAGCTCATAATCATTCCGATACAATTGTGATCTTTTCATCTCAGCATCGAATCGAGCTGAAATTGCCAAAAGGCTGTTAAGCACATCCTGCTCATTGTCTGTCCCTTTCTTGTTAAAATCAACCAGATCCATCAGGATGATTGAAAAGTTCATCAGGATCACTCTGTCCTGGATTGTTGCATTTCCTGGAATAGAGTGAGCGAGTGGATAAATGGTTGTCTTTGTCAGATCAACATCATCGATGTTTCCATATGAGACAGTGTTGATCCCTGGCTCATTTTCCAGGATCCCTTTTATATCGTCAACTATTTTGTAAAGTGTATTCATATCGCTTTGATAAAAATTGGTGTTTGCTCTCCTAGATCATGACTGATGTGATCCTCTAGCCATTCGATGACCTCATCCAGATCCATGTCTCCATCTTCTCTCATAAGTATGTCAACAGCTTTGTAATAATCATAAATGACTCTCTTTGGATGAATGGCTGTGATTCCGATAATTGCATCATCAAAACCATTTGACAGCAACAATTGATCATTGTCATCCATGACTCCGAGATCGTATAGTTTGTCAATTAAATCAACTCTGTTTTCCATTTCTCAACTGTTGTGTTTCTATTTCGTTTTTTTCCTTTTCAAATGCCAGAAAGGTCAGGCAGGTTGTGAGAGGTAATCCTGTGACATAGTCAAATTTTGCAAGGCTTCCTCCAGCACAGTGCCAGATGCTCGGATACCAGCTCCATTTTTCTGCAAATCCAGCCTTTGCTGAGGTGTCAGATTCAGAGTTGTCTGCTCCAAATAATTCAGGGTATTGTTCAATAATTCGTTCTTTAAATTCAAAAAAAAACCCAGGGCTCCCAGTGCATAATATATCGGCATCGATTTCATTTTCTTTTTCGTGCCTGGATCATAGTCCTCAATCAAATAATGATCTGAAAATTTTTGTTTGATTGGTCTATATAAAACAGCCATGGCTTTGTGCAAGTTGTTTTCATCTGTGAGAAAGGTGTCAAGATCAACGTATTCACCAAATGAGATGTCATCAAGTTGTGGGATGAATCCATACTCGATCCCATCCATGACAAATGATCTTTCAAATTGTGGATCCTGCTCAAATATATCAGACAAGGCAGCACACATGTGACTGACTGATTGATACTGAATTTTTCTCACTGTCTCCAGGGGAATGTTGCAAAGGATCTCGACTGTTTTTTCCATCAAGAAAACCTCATCATCAACAATGTCTTTTGTCATTGCTGTGAACTTCATCCACTGGTCAACAGTGATTTCTTTCATGCTTGAGGGAATTGTGATTTCTGCTTGCATATTTGTTGAACGTTTTTTTTGTTTAGTGTTATCTAGGTAAAAAGATGATATTCTCCTGCTCGTTTGTTGTTTAGTTGATAGGTGACTGCATATCTCAGAGCATCAATGATGTGATCTCCCTGGAGAGGTTTGGGCAATCCTTTGTCGAGCCAGATATATCCTTTAAGCTCTTTGATCAGGTTCTGACCTTTGACAATCATTTTGTAGTCTTGCATCAGTGCAATCCCGAAATTGACTGAGTCTCTCCCTTTGATTGATTCTGCCATGTTGAGTCTGGGCTCTCCATGTTTGAGCTCATGGATCAATCGTTTCTCAGCGACATCACCAACAATCAGAGAAGTCTCTCCAGCATATTTGTGATTCAGTGATCTGATCTCTGAGGTTGTCAATCCTGTTTTGTAGAAACACTCCTCTGCATAAATGATCCTCCGATCTGAATCGATGCATGTTTTCACCAGGGTCGAACTGTCTTTGGCGAATCCATAATCTTGACCAAACAGGACAGTCCCTTTCTGGACAAAGTCTCCCTCCTCCCAGTTTTGGAACACAGCTCCCTGGAGCTTTCCTGGTAATCCACGACCATAGACATCATAGAAATTCCTCCAGTACTCATTGCCATTCTCTCCCTTGATCCTGGCTTTCTCTAGTTCCTGGACAGCTGACTCTGGAGCTGCCTCATTGTCTTTGTATGTTAGTGTCAACCATTCAGCATCTGGATCATTCACATACTCCTGATGTGCCCAGAACTCTGATGTCGGATTGAAATCGATTATTGTCCAGGCTGAGGTTCTGATCCGTAATGCATAGAATGTCTCAAAGTCAATTCGATTTGCCTCATTCAAATAGAGGATCTGTCTCCTGGCACCCCTGACTTTCGCCTCTGAATCTGCTGAGAAAAATGAAATGGTTGATCCATTGGTGAAATTGTATGTCAGAGTCGTCCTGTTGAACTGCTCCTCTCTCCATCTCTTTGTCCATTTGAGGATCTTTTTGAAGTCGGTGACAGCTCCTCTCCTGAGCATGGGAATATCTGATCCCACAACATCGATCTCAGAGTCTTTGTTTTTGATTGCATGATCAATGAGCAATGCCAGGATCCCGAATGTTTTGGATGCTGATGATCCTCCTGGGATGATCCTGAGAGGCTTTGTGAGCCTCATGAGTTTATTGATCGCTGTCGTCCTCTGAAACATCTGGAAAAAGTGGTTGTTCAATAAATTGCTGGATTGAGTGTTCTGTTCTTTCGACATAGCCTCGATCCTTGCATTTTGTTTTCATGTAGAAAATAATGGAGGGCACATTTCCCTCAGAGATCTGTTCATACAATTTGGACTCGACAAAATCTTTTGCCTGTTCGGATGCCTGGGTCACTAGCTCCTGGAACTCATCATCTTCTCTCATCCATCGATAGAATGTTTCTCTGGATATGTCTGCCAGTTTACAGGCTTGAGTGACAATGCCCATGGATTTCTCCATTGCGTTGATCACTGCCTTTTTTTTAGTGTCATATTTTGTCACATTATTTCCCACAATAATCACATTTTTCTGTTTGATCTTTTGTTGTTTCTCCTCTGTCTGGATCAAAGTCCAGGTCATTGGCATCAAATGCAAACTCAGGAAGTTTCATCCCCCAGTCCTCCAGTTGAGTCATGTCAAATTGATTTGCAATCATGTCCATGTTCCAGTCACCCGAGCTGTTGTTGTCTTTGATCAAAAACTCTTTTTGCTGATCCTCTGTGAGATCGACAACCTCAACCTCAACAAATTTCCATTCGAGTTCTCTCACAGCCTGGAGACGTTGATTGCCTCCCAGGACAACATGATCCAGGTTGCACACAATCGGTCTGATCTTGAGCATCTCTGGAAAGTTCTTGATCGATTCAACCAGATTGTCAAAGTCTTTTGATCTGATCCATCTGGGATTGTCTGGATGAGCTTTGAGCAGCTCAGTCTTGATTCTTTTCCTCATCCTCTTTGTAGTTTTCCCAAATAGCTTTCATTTTCTTGTGGAGTGTTCGGATACATGATCCACATGAACTCATCTCTGTTCTCTCTCTGTAAATGCGATCAGAGATGTTTCTTAGACGTTTCTGCATCTCCATGGTGATAATATCCCCTCGCTCTGTGAAAATGACTGTGAGCTCTTTATATTCGTTTTCAGTGAGACAATCATATGGTTGTCGTGTAAAGGGGACAAGTTCATTCCATCGTTTTCTCCTTTCATCACATCCGCAATCCAGACCAGCTGCATCAAATGTCTTTTTGACCACCTTGTCAATTCCTAGAGCTGAGGTGACTGCATGAACTGCATCTCCTAGTCCTTTGATTCTCTCTTTTTTCTTTCTATTCTTTCCCATAATATTTGAATTTTAATTTATCGTTGATTTTTTCTTTGCATCTCTTGACTGTTTCAAACACTTGAACATGTCCGATTTTTGTCGCCTGTGAAAGTTTTCTAATTGATCGAAACTCATATCGATAAGCATTGAAAAGAAGTTTGTCAAAATGATAAAAGGTTTCAACATAGTCGTCAATGCTTTTCATGATGACATCCAAATCCTCTCTTGTTGGTTCTCTTTGATCCTCCAGATTTTGAATATCACCACTTCTCAAATCTCCAGTTCCTGACCAGGCATGTTTGAGAGGATCCCAGGCTCTTTTTGCATCATCGAAACAGATATATTTTATTGTGTTAAAAAAATAAGTGTCATTGATTGTTTTGCCTTTGTTGTTTCTTAAAAGGACAAGTATTTTGATGTAAGCTGTTTGGACAACATCCTCAGTCTGCATCATGTTTGACTTTGTTATGTATTGACGTGCAAAGCCGAGCCAGAGCTTATGACGTTTGAACAATTCCTCGATTGTTTTCTCTGGGGTCATTTGCTTTTGTTTTTTTCTTTGTACTTCTCAATGGTCTCAATCAGATAAAAGCGATCCCATTTGAATCGAGTTCTTTTGCTCATCTGATTAATCATTTCAAGCTGATCAAATTGATCCTGTCCGATCCTGGAGATCAGTTCTGTTCTGTATGGGAGGAGATTTCCTGAGAGGAAATAGTTGCATTTTTTGCACTGACCATGCACATTGTCCTCATTGAATCTGGTTTCTGGAAAATTTCCTGCTGAATAAAAGTGACCAGCCTGGAGTGTTGTGTATTTGCCACAGGAGACACATGGTTTGCCTTTGTCTCTCTCTCTGATAAATTTGTGGAAGTGTCGGACAGCGGTTGCCTTGAGCTGGCTCAGTGTTTTTCCTTGATACTTTTTTATGTTCATGCTCGATCATTTAAAATCGAACGAGTGGCATTGTAAATAAACAAAAAACCTCATCAACAATTCGGGGTCATTTTTGGTCATTTATTAACCAAAAAACCCCAGGATCTCTCCCAGGGTTCTCATCGATTAACTAAATTTAAAATGAAAAAATTTGATCAGTAAGGTTGATCAGTCCATGTTTTAAAAAGGTAAATCCTCCTCTTTGTTCTTTGGTGGGTTGTCTGCATAAGCGTTCTCAGTTCCAGACAAAAGTTCAATTGATCCTTTGACACTGTCATCCCAGTCATGTGATGTTTTTTGAATGCTCGCCAGTTTGTCCTGGTTGAATGTTTTAACAACTCCCTGGGGGTTTGTCCATTGTCGTCCTCCAGCCCAGAAATCAACTGTGACTTTGTCTCCCTTTGATATTTTGTCTAGGTCAACACATTTGTCCTGTGTTGCCTCAATCATTCTAAATTGAGGATATTTGTCCCCATTGTCTGTGATGACGAGTTCTCGCTTTTGGAATCCATTGGATCCGATTGTCTGTGTTTGACCGACAGAAACAACTGTCCAGCCTTCGATTGATAGTGGTTTGCTCATATTATTATTGTTTAATTTTATTTCTATTTTTATAGTTCCACAGATTGATGATCATTTGTCGATATTCTGCTGTCGATGTGCAATGATGCATCTTTGAGTCTTTGTACATTGTCGCCTTTGCGAAAAATGCTTGAACATTAATCTTGTATTTTCGACTCACCTCAGACATTGCCGCCACAAATGAGGTAGCTCTTGCAGCATGAAACCACCCAGAGATCGATTCACAACCCATCAGGATTGTCTCAGCGTTTTTGTAGGTGGTCTCATTGATCTGGAGATGTCCCTTTTTGAAATTTGATGAGGTGCATCCGACTGCTTTGTTGATTGCAGGAACAGAGAATCCATTGAAATGCACGACAAGATCATTGAATCTCTCATATCCCCAGTCATTCTTTTTGACATAAAAATTTAAATAGTCTGAAAGCTGCCAATTAAGTCTCACTGTGTTCATCTCGATGATGTTGTCCTGGTCGCTGTCGGACACATAATACTCAACCCACTCGCCCAGATTTTTGAGGGCTGTGAATCGATGTTGTCCCTCTTTGATCACTCCTCTGGAGTCGACTTTAATGACCTCGAGTTGTCCATACTTTTCAATACTTTTTGTCAGAGTGTGGACGTGAGCCAGATTTAATGGTCTGTTGTCAACACTGAAAGAAAATTTGTGATAATCTTTTGTGCGTCTGATTTTGCGATTGCTGTTCTCATTTAAGAATAAATTGAATTTGTTCATTGTGTGTGTGTATTAAATTAAAAATTAATGTTCTGATTTTCTAGGAACCCATGACTCTCTGGAGACGATCTTGTCGTGATTCATGTGTGATTCCTGTGCTGACATGTTCATTCTCTCCTCTGAATAGATAGCCAGCCATGACATGATCTTTGTGAGTGAGAGTGATTCATACATCTCACCAAACTCACCCTTGATGATCTTAGTAAAAAACAAAGCCAGATCTGTTGATTTGAGATAATAAAAATCTTCCATGATCATTCGGGCACACATCAGGATCTGAGCGTTTGTCATCGGTCTGTTGAGATCCATCATTTCATTAAGCTCAATGAGCCATTTGACGATCTGTCTGACAACCTCCTCTTTTCCAAAAGCTCTTCCATCATGGACAGTTCTGGACATTGCTGCAAGCGTTGGGACTTTTGCTTTTCTTGCGTCATCTATTGTTTTAATATTGTTGTGGAAATAATTATTGACCAACAACGAGCCCGAGTTCTGCTCTAAGGGCTGAGTAGTTTGTTTTTGAATTGCCATTTGATTTGTTGTTTATGTTATTTTCAAGAATCTCATCTTCCCAGCCTTTGTTCCTGAGATAGGTGTCTGGATTTTTTCGATACATCTTATCTGGGGTACTGGGGATGTATTTGTCCAGATGATCCACAATAGACTCTCTGTCTTTTTGTTTGATCTGTTTCCATAGTTTCTCACATCTAGGTCTCCCGACCTTTTTGTCATATTGATTCCAGAAGTCCTCAAAAGTTGGAAAGATTTCGACTTTGATTTTTTCATCTTGATTTTCTGTTTTATTTATAGTATCATTTACATTTTCATTTTCATTTTCCATATGTGGAACATATGATGATGATATGTTTGACATATGTTTATCAGGTTTTGATGCTCTGTTTCTCCTCCTGGATTCGCTGTATGCCTTGCGTTTGGTGATGCTTTCAGCAACCCAGGGGATCTGAAATCCATCAGAACACTCCTCCAGGACAGACATGATCTCTTCCTGATGATCATCATTCAGACGTTTTATGAAAAATTTGAGACGTTGCTGTGAAATACATATGTTTCTCATATGTTCACACATGATTCTGTCATATGCAACCTGTGACTCCTCAGAGAGCACCTGAGTGTCTCTGAGATAGTCTCCAGGATAGAACAAAAAAGCTGGATCTTTGCTCATGTCGTTTCAATTTGTTGCTTTTCCAGGATGAACTCCAGGCTGTCCATGATCCCTGGCTCATAGTTGATCATGTAGATATAAATCTCCTCAACCTTTGACAAGGGTGCTGCTCTGATATATTCAGCCAGAAAGTCCCTGAGCGTTTCATCAGGCTCATTGTTGAGGATTCCATCCAGTCGTGTACTGATTGACGTGTACTCGTCAACATATACTCTGTCATATGACGAAATGTTTCTGAATGTTTGGAGAGCATGTGTCACCGATGCATGATCTCGACCAGTAAACCATCCCAGGTCATTTCTGGTGAGCTTGTATCTGGTTGTGCAATAGCGAAAAAAGAATGTTCTCGCCTTGACAAAATCTGTTGTCCTGTTTCTTTCCAGGATGTTTTCAATCTTGAACATCTCATTCAATTCATTGAGAGCTGGAGTCAGCATCGAATTGAGCAATGCTTGTCTTGTTTTTGAAGGGGTTCTAACTGCCATGATTTTATGTTTTAAAAAAGGGAGACAAACAAAGCCACTCGCCCGATCTCCCTTTCTTTGATTAATGTGTGGACTTGATTGTCAAATATGATTTTCCGTTCTTTGTGACTGGTAATGCGATGAGCTCTCCATTTTGATCTGGAGCTGCCAGGACTTTCTGTCCATTGAGTTCCACGACCTCTGAATAACCATCAGCCTCAGCTGCCTTTCTCATCGATTTGAGGTTGTCTTTGAGTCTTTTGACCTCAGCCTCCATCTCAACAACTCCCTGGCAGTTTTTGAAATCCCAGGTTGTTCGACCCTGGACAACTCCGATCTGATATCCATGATGTGAAAATGTCTTTGCTCCATGGAGTTCAGCCTGGTCAATTGCCAAATCCTGGATTTCTTTGTTTGCAGTGGTCAATTGCTCAGCCATTGTTTTGAATACGATGAAAACATCCAGGGGATCCAGGATCCCATCTTCAACATCTTTGACTGCTTTGTCAATGAACAGCTTTCCAGCTCTTCGATGTCTCTGGAGAGTTGAGAGCTTTTCATGTCTTTGATCAATGACCTCCATTTCCTGGACTTCCATTTCTCTGATTGTCGTGGTTGTATCGATCACACCATCCTGGGATGCAATCCATTGTTCTGATGATCTGCTCATGCTGCTGTGTTTTCTGGTTCAATTACTTTGTCAACTGTGGCCATTGCGATCCACATGTCTCTCAGGGTGTCAATCATTTGATCTGTGAAATCATAATGTTTTGACAGATTTGATTCATATTGATCCCAGGTCATGTCTGCATACCTTTTAACCAGGCTTTTCTTTTCAGTCTCAAAATCCTTTGCAGCTTTGTCCTGTCTGGTGATTGCGTTTTGTACCTCATCATAAGATGCAAGTCCATTCGCTGGCAATCCGATTGCAGCTTTTCCCAGGGCTGTTCCAACTGCTGATGTGTAGCAATTCTCAAGAGCATGAGTCTGGTTTGCTCCTCTCCCTTTGTGTGGCTCAGATGCAATCCCATCATAAATTGATGGAGCAACGTCTTTGCCTTCAAAATAGATTGACACCTGGACAATGATTTTCCATTCGCTGATCTCTGAAATAAATTCTGATCCTAGGATCTTGACATCATAATCATAATTCTCAGCAACAAATCTGATTCGGTCTTTTACTTCTGAATAGGATTTCCCTTTCAGGTTCATCACAGGCAATTGTGTGAGCCTGTGCTTCATGTGTTGGTTGTGTGTGTGTGACATTTTATTTGATTTTAATTAATACTCGATTTTGACGCCATGATCTCCCTCCTGGCTGTTAAGAATTCATGAAGAGTGATGTCTCCCTGGAGATAAAGATTTTGGATTTGTGTGATAGTTGTTTCCATTATAGTTGTGTTAAACGTTTTATTTCTGTTCTAGGAATCAGAGTTGATCCTCCCAGGTTGACTGTTTTGATTTGTTTCTTTGCAATTGCCTGGTCAAATGTTTTTCTGGACAATCCCAGGATTTTCATTGCCTCTGATTTTTTCAAAAGCTGTGGTTGATTTGGATTGATGATTTTGTTGAGTTCCATGATCCGAGCAATTGATTTGTCAACTGCTGCCTCAAATTCTGAGATCGGTCTCACCCCATGCTCTTTTTCAAACTCTCGAATTTCTTCTGCTGTCATTCCCATTAATACGTGATTTTGTCTTTGATTAAATCTGTGACTTTTTTGTGCTGCTCTTGTGAAATTGAAATCGGATTTTTGTGATCACTATGATCAAATAATGACACAAAAAAGACGAGCTTTTGTTGTCTTTTTGTTGTTTTGATAAATCCAGATAGTTGAAAAACGTGTGTTTCGGTTTTGAATAATTTCCTGCGAAACTCCACTGTTGTTGACCCATCAGTGTTTTTCATTGGTTTTCCCTTGATCCTGATTGTTTGCAACTCTGTTAAATACTTTGTGACAGAATTGAACGCTTTTTTGTCCAGTTTTTCTATCTTGTTTGTAAGTTTATTTATCATTGGTCTTTTCTAATTTTGTGTAATAATACACAAATTTTTCCGAAAGTTCCTATAATATTGTTTTTTTTTTCACTTTTTACACATATTTATCATGACACGATCACCAGGCGAAAGACTGAAAGCATTTTTTGACTCCACAACATTGAGCGTCAGGGAATTTTCCTCAGAAATTGGAAATCCAGAGGGATATAGAACTCTTTATAATGTATTTAATGGAAAAAGAGATCCCAGTTCAAAACTTGTTAAAACCATCATAAGGCGATTCCCACAACTTTCATATGATTGGGTGTTTGTTGGTGCTGGAGAAATGTTGGCTGAGGGAGGAGACATGATGAGATCAGTTCATGATCATGAGCTTTCTGTCCAGGCTCGCTTTCAGCAAACAATGGACAAAATTGACAAAATAGAATATTCAATCAATGAACTAGCAAACAGAATTGACAGAGGAATGATCCATCAGACTGAAATGACAAATGTTTTTTTCAAAAAAATTGATGAGATGACATCACAACACATTGAGATGAAAAAGACAAACGAGAAAATGTCAGAAATTGTGACTGTTAATGGAGAGAGATCAGAAAAAATTGCCAAACAAGCAAAAGAGATGTCTGATGCCTATTGGAAATCAGTGGCATTTGCTAAAGATGCTCATTCAATGATGAAAGAAATCAAAGAAAAACTTTTGTCGCCTGGTCCATGACAGAATCCAGGTTCAATTTTTTATACTTTTTTAATGTCTTTGGATCTCTTATTCCAGTAATTGACATGATGATATGATCGGGCATTCCTTTCTCTGAGGATAGCGTGATGAAAGTTCGTCTGGCTGTGTGTGATGTGACAATCTCCCAGCGTTGGAATCGCTCGATCATTTTTTTTGACCCCAGATATTTTGTCTTTTTCACCTCATCTTCAAACCCTGCTATCTTGCAGATCTGTTGAATTGCCTTGTTGAATTTCTGTGATGATACTGTTCTGATTTGCCAGTTGTATTTGTCCAGGAGCTGTTCCAGTTTTGGATGGAGTGGGATGTATGAATTTGTCTCAGTTTTTTCAGCTCTTTTGATGATCATTCCTTTTCTGACATCAGCTTTCTCAAAAACAGAATAATCTGAAAACCTTTGTCCAGAGTACACACCGATCAAAAACATATCCCTGAACATGTCCAGTCTGTGATCGAGCTTTATTGATTCCAGGATCTTGACCTCATCCTGAGTCAGTGCGATGTCATCGGTGTCCCTCTTTTTGATTGTGACATTTTTGAAA
>Ga0209603_1001131_pt1 | contig 28547 bp, 32 predicted proteins | sample COGITO_mtgs_1206_FD_184812 | JGI IMG/M metagenome (GOLD analysis project Ga0209603, IMG submission 184812) | Pelagic marine microbial communities from North Sea - COGITO_mtgs_120607 (SPAdes) (version 2) | ecosystem: Environmental > Aquatic > Marine > Epipelagic ... | reverse complement strand
TTGTGTAGAATCATAATCATTACAAGAAACCTTAGATTGTTCTAAAATTTTCAATATTTTATTAATATTTCTAATTTGTGATGCTAAAACAACATCATGAAGTTGATTTCCATTATTACCATTATTAATCGATGCGTATAGTTTTCTTCGTTTACCATTAGTTTTTTCGTAATTCATAAACAATATAATAATTATAAATTAATAAGTATTTAATATTTCTTATTTAATATATTATTTTTAATATATTAAACTATATATTAATACCCCGCAAGGGGATCGAACCCTTGACCACGGGATTAAAAGTCCTGCGCTCTACCGACTGAGCTAGCGGGGCAGAAAATGGCGCGTTCTAGTTCCACACAATATATATAAAGAAATTTTCTTTAAATAATTTTAAAATATATTTAAAAAGTATTTAATTAAAATGCCAAATAAAAAATAATATATGCTAAATAATTAGAAAATATTATTTTCGCTCCGTGTTGGGATCGAACCAACGACCTTGCGGTTAACAGCCGCACGCTCTAACCAACTGAGCTAACGGAGCATATTGATACAGGATGCGGATTTATAATCATTAAAAGTGATTATATAATTATTTATTTGCTGTAAGCATCCTTAGAGAAGTGATATTATATATCCTTCACAATATATAGTAGCAAAGTATCTTTAAATATATTTTATGAATATAATATTAAATAAGTATTAAATAACAGTTATCAACGATTTTTATTTTTAATTTTAACTTGATAAAAATTATCTCTTATTAATTTATCCGGGTGAAAATGATGATATTCATCACTTAAAGAAATAGTCTCAATAGTTTCAAAATTATGTTTTAATAATATATCTTCAACAAATAGTTTTCTCTCCCAAGTAGGATAATCATTTTCAATTATTATTTTACAAATATTATTCAATATATTTGGAAATGATTGAATAATGTAATAAAAAGCACCTTCACAATCTATAATTAATGTATTAAAAATAATATTATATTTTTTATTTATTTCATCTAAAGTAATAGATTCAACTTTCTGTAATTGTGAAAAACTTTCATCATCAAGTTTTTTTGCTTCATCAATAGTATAAGTATTCCATCCCAACTGATATAAATCAATATTAGATAAAGCTTTATTTTCAATATTAAAATGTAAGTTATTTTGTATTTTATTTTGTAATAATTTTTTATATGATAAGTTATCACATTCTAATACTAATAAATTACGTCCATTATCTATAATAGTAGATAATAAACAGCTAACTCTTCCAATGTTACCTCCAATTTCCAAAATAACATCAGTTGAAGATATATATTTCATAGCAAGATATTGTTCTACAAGTTCTTCGCGAAAATCACCATAAGAAATATTAATTCTTTTATGATATTCACTAAGACGCATTCTAGTATCTTGATAATGAATACCATAATTTTTATACCAATATTTAATTGTTGGATAAGTCATAATAGTATTAACATTTTTCTGTAATATATTCTTTCTATTGTTTATAATTTGAATAAAATCTTTTTTAATATTAAATTTGTCAAAATTATCTAGAACATAGTGAGCAGTATCTATTATTTTATCAAAATCTTCCCATATAACATAGTCTTTTATATCTAATAAATCTTGAAATAAACTTTTATCACTAATTATAATTTTATTAGCAAAAATCATTCGATCACATCTTATATGCTCAAATATATTAAATACATTGAAATTATGAACATTAATAATAATTTTACATTTTTTAATTAATAAATCTCTCTCTTCGCCCCATCCTAAAATATTAATAAATTTCCATGTCTGTTTTTGTATTTTTTCCCAAATAATATTGCGTTTATATATTATACTATCTGAAATACTATCATCGTGTTTTATAAATCCATTAATTATTCCAATATCATATTCATAATTATCATCATTATTTTGAATATTATAATTTTCTATAGAATTAAATTGATAGGGCAGTAATAATAATTCATGTTTATAATCTATATTAAGTTCTCTAATTTTACTTTTCAATAATAATATATTACTTAAAGAATAATCAATAACAGGCATATTGTGTTTTATATGTAGTAAAATATGGTCTAATCTTTTAGATTCAGAAAGTTGTTCTACATTAAAAAAAATAACATTTGTAGATTTATAAAAAGATTCTTTTTGTTCAGGTAACCACATTTGTCCAAAAATAAAAATATCATTTTTATTATAATATTTATTAATATCATCAAATTCAATAAAATCATAAAATATATTTAATGAATTAAAGTAATCTTTTAAAAGATGAAAACTATGTTTATATACAAAAAAAATTTTTTTGTTAAAAATTTCTATCATAATATTATATAATTATATAATTTGTATATTTTTTTTAATAAAAGTATTTTAAAAAAAATATATATTTTGCTGGAAGTGGGGTTCGAACCCACGAGGCTTTCGCCATACGATCTTAAGTCGTACCCCTTAGACCACTCGGGCATTCCAGCTTAGCGAGTGTAGCAGGACTCGAACCTGCGCGGGCATAGCCCAACGGATTTCAAGTCCGTCCCCTTAACCGCTCGGGCATACACTCTAATAGCTCCCACCCAGATTCGAACTGGGGTTGGAGGATTCAAAGTCCTCAGTGATAACCTCTACACTATGGGAGCAAAGTGCTCACGGCCGGGCTTGAACCGGCGACTTTCGGCTCATAAGACCGACACTCTAACCAACTGAGTTACGCGAGCTTGATGCAGAAGCACTTTTTTTCATGCTCCTTTTACATATAGTATAGACAATATCTTTTTAAATTAATTATAGTAAAAAATATTATATAAGTAATAAAATACTAAATTAAAACAATAATCCAATAATTTATTATATTTAATATAATAAATTCATTTAAGATATAGATATATTATTAAAGTCAATTATCATAGTATCATCCATAATATGAGAAATTCTTTGATTACATGTTTGACAATAATTCAAATTATTAAAATTAATACTTTGACAAAAATCACAATTCCAAAATAAACTACCAGAAATACAATTATATGTTTTATTTTTATTCTCTAAATAAGAAATAATATTAAATTTTTCTCTCTCAATATATTCGCAAAATGTATAACTATTTTCTAAAATCAATTCAGTAGCAGATACTTCAAAGCCTTCTCCTCTTTCAAAATTATAAATATATTGAGAACAATTAGCACAATACCCAATAAAAATATCGTCTATACAACCATAATTTTTACAATTAATACAATGATTAGGACCAGTGCCATAATAATTATTACATATCCACTCATCAGGGAAAGTATAGAGATATTTAGTATTATTAATAAACTTATACATCATGATAATAATTTTATTTTCTCACTAATTTTGTAAAAAACTTTTAAATAAAATAATAAAATCAATTTTTTATATAAGTGAAATAAATATAATTTATTATTGTAATAAGAGAACTAAAATGATTTGCGGTATATGTTTAGAAACAATAAATAAAAGTGTAATGGGAAGCTGTAACCATCATTATTGTTATGATTGTTTAATAAATTGGCTGAAAACAAAAAATAAATGTCCAAAATGTAATAATATATTATATGAAATAAATTTTGATAAAGAATTTGATGAATTAATAAATGATTATAGAAAAATAAAAGGAGAGAATTCTCCTATAAAAAGATACATCACATTATATTCTGGGTTACAAGACAATAATTATAATTATCTGGAAAATATAATAGAAAAGAAAATATTAATTGATTTCAATAAATATAAAAATGAAGAAATAGGAATAACACTGACAAATAATACAAATGGTCCGGGTGTAAAAATAAAAAAAGTAATACAAAATAAATTAGCTTATAAACATAACTTGAAAAAAGGTGATATAATTTTATTTATAAATAATATACCATGTATAAACCATAAACAAAGCATAGAAACATTAGAGAATTTATCTCTCTCATATAAAATAGTAGAAGTAGTTTTACTTTAATTTTATAATAAAATTATTATAAATAAATTAAGATTTACAATAAGCATTTATCGTAATAATTTTTTCTGTATATTATATATTATAGTTATATTATATAATAATATGGGATTTCTTAGAACTATGGGTCCGGGAGGAGCTGGAAGCTCAAGATATAATGTAAATGTAAATATTAATACTGGTGGTGGTTCAAAAAAACAAGGTTTGCCAGCAACTAGAAATGTAGGTAATCGTTTTGCATTGAATGCTATTAAAAGAAGAGCATCATCTAATTCAAAAGCATTAATTATAATTAATCAATTAAGTGGTGTTGGTAGAAAAAAAAGTCAATTTTTATCTAATGCGGGTGGTATTAGAAACAATAAACTTAGAATGAAATATAACTAAAAATAAGAATATAATAATTGATAAAATTTATACAATTTATATAATAATTCGATAACAATTTATATTATTATATAAATTAAAAACAAAAATAATAAATAAAATAATACAGTAAAATAATACAGTAAAATGGAAAATTGTATAATAGGATTACCAGTATATAATGCTTCTCAATATATAAATTATACAATAAAAAATATAGAATTATTAGAAAAATGTTTCAAAAATACAAAAATCATTTTTATTTATGATAAATCAAGAGATAATACATTAAATTTATTAAAAAATTATGTAAAAGATAAGCAAAATGTAACAATTTATATAAATGAAGTAGAGAGAATAAGTAATAGAACAATAAATATAGCAAGAGCAAGAAATAAAATATTGGAATTTATTTATTCAAATAAAGATAATATAGATTACAAATATTTTATAATGTTAGATTGTAATTATAACAATTATAAAACAATAGATATAGAAATTTTAAAAAAATATTTATTGAGAGAAGATTGGGATTGTTTAACTTTTAATCAAGATTATTATTATGATATATGGGCTTTAAGTATAACACCATATTATTTAAGTTGTTGGGGATGGAGTTGTGGTCATAAAGTAAAAGATATAATGCAAAAATATATAACATATGTTCTCTCTCAATGTGAGAAAGATGATTTAGTTCCATGCTTATCAGCTTTTAATGGAATCGGTATTTATAGAAAAGATAAATTTATAAATTGCTACTATGAAGGAAACTATCATATTAAATACCTTCAATATCTAAAATGTAATTTGAATAATAATATAATTATTTTAAAAAATATATCAAAAAATGTAATAAAAAATTATTATGTTGGTTCAAAAGGAATACATAGTAATCAAGATTGTGAACATCGCAATTTTCATTTAATGGCAATTATAAAAAATAACGCTAGGATAAGAATATCACCTTTATATTTATTAAAATAATAATATGTATAAAATTGATAATATTTAATAATATTTATTAATGAATAATTATTATTAACTATAAAGATGGAAATAAATGGAAATATAGCTACGAAGTTGTCACAACATGATATGAAAATACTCCAAAGTATTTCAATAAGATTAAGAGGAATGAGTTTTCTAGCAGATAATGGCAAACAAACAATGGAAAATTATTTATTTATAGACTGTGGTGAAAAATTAGATCCAAATAATGTTTTACATGAATGTTATCATCAATATTCATCAATAACAGGTGAAGAATTAGAAAATTTTGCTTCAAAAATAGATAAAATTTGTTTTCCAAATGGAATAGATGAAGAGTCCGATATTTTTGATGAATTAACTATAAATGAAAGTGGAACAGATCTAACATATGAAGAAAAAGTAAAACCTCCAATAAATTTAAAAGGAAAAATAATTAAAAAGGAATCGAAAACCCAATATAGAAAATGCCCATATTACTACCACACAAACAATAATTATAAAAATAATGAAGAACAGTTTGGATATGACACAACAATATATAAATTAGGTCATTTAAGTATGAATCCAATAAAAGAGCCATTTTTGGGAGAGGATGCTTAAATTAATTGTAATATTTTATTATATTATAAATTTCATTCAAAATATTTTTTTTATTACTTGAAATAAAGTTTTCCGAAGCATAAATCTTATTTTTTATATTATCAATAGTTTCAACAATCTCTTTTATATTATCTTCTACAGTTAAAATATATTTATTTTGCTGAATAATTTCATTACTATTTTCATAATGATTATTTGCTAATAATTGTTGTAAATTATTATTATATAATTCAAATAAATCATGTTTTTCAATAAATAATTTTTCATGAGAACATTCATCTTGTTTTAGTGTAGATAACTTATTATATATTTCATTTATGGAATCCATATAAGATAATATTTTATCAAATATAAGAAAAGATATATTTTTTTTACTTATTAATATATTTTTTAAATAAGAAATATCTATTTCTTGAATATTATTTACATGTATAATATATATAATTATATCATATATTAAAGAATTATAATCTTCTATTAAAATTTTTTTACTTATAAAATTAGAGTAAAATTTTTTTTTTAATTCTAGAAAAATAGTGTCAGAATTATTTATATTATTTTCATGTATATTAATAAATGAATCAATATGATCAATAATTTCCACAGAATGTTCTCGCAATTTAATAAAATCAAATTTATTATTTATGATTTCAAAAGTATTTACAAGTTCATTAGAGATGGTAGTATCTTTAAAATTACTTAATACAGATTTTAATTTAGTTGTATCAAAAAAATCATTCAGAAAATTAAAATATGATTTTAGATTAGATAATTTAAATGAGAAAGGTATAGAATTTGTTAATACACTATGCGAGTAAGATATTAATTCTTGCGATACATTATTAAAATTATCAAAAAATAAATTATTAATATTGTCAATATTATTATTAAAAATAGGAAGTTTTGGTATTTTACTATTAAAATAATTGTAAAAATTAATATTGAAATATTTAAAAATTATTGAAAAATTATAAATATAATTATACACATTATTGTTAATAAGAATAATATGAGTAATTTTTTCGATATCATTTTCTAATAGTAATTTATTTCTAGAAGCTCTATTTTTAATTATCATGTAGATAAAGATATTAATATCTTTATCTACTTGATAATTAATTTCATTTTTTTTAGAGTTATAATTTATATTGTCATTTTTCATTTTTTCTATATATTCTTCTATTTCATCATAATATTTCAATTGTGTTGTATAAAATTCATCGTCTAATAATTTTTCAGTATCTATATTATTTTTGTCTTCTAAAATTTTATCATTATTATCATAATCATTATCCCCAAAATCATTAGTAAAGTCATTATCTAATTTTTTGTCATTTATAGAATTATTATCAATATCAGTAAATTCAAAATTATTTTTTTCTTTATCAATATTAATTTCATCTAATAAATTTTGATTTATAAGAGTTATATTATCTCTATAATTACAAAAATCGAATAATTGATCAATATAATTAATTATTTTATCATTTTTTTCTAATAATTTTTTATTAATAAGTATTTTATTTTCATAATAATTATTGCTTTCTTTAATTTTTAATATTATATTTGAAAAACAATTATATTGTGCTAATAATGAAATTAAATAGTTTAAATCTGTTTTCAAATGATTGAATTTATTATTTATAATATTATATATTGAATCTATATTAGAATTTATTGTTTGTGAAATATTATTATGTTTCTTTATAAGTAAAATATTTTCATTTTTATATTGCTCTATTTTACTAGAAATATCCTTATTATTTTGAAGCAAAGATTTAATATATATTATATCATTCATTAGTTTAATTTAATATTAAAGTTTTAATTTATATTTTTAATTTATATTTAATTATAAATATAATTAATAACTTCAAAAAATAAAAATAAAAAAAATTGAAAGAGAAGTAAAGATATAACTATAATTCACCAAACAAATCAACTGAGTATTCATGCCATTTTGCCGTTTCTGCTTTGATAATAAGATTGATGGACCGCACAATCACTATCTTCGGGAAAGCAAAGAACCTTCATCACGGGTAACATGCCCATTGCTATTGAATACAATTTGTCTGAAGTGTAATAAGAGGGGACATACGGCAAATTATTGTAGGCTAAAGGCAAAATCAAATGAAGTAAAAATGGCAAAAGAATATGATGAGGACGGCTTCATGGTTATAAAGAGTAGGAATCAAAAATCAAATAAAGAGGAAAAGGAATATATGGAAAATAAAAATAACTTCGCAATTCTTTGTGAAGATATTGATAGTGAAGAATCGGAAAAAGACGAACAAAAGGTCAACCCATTTGCGGAGCGACCTGCTGGTATGTCATGGGCTGACTGGGAAGAAATGGATGATTAGAATATAACTCTAATCATAGCAAAGTAATTGAAAAATAAAAATAAAAATGAAAATAAAAAAGCATAACCTTACGCTTTTTTATTTAAAAAAGAAATTTTGCATGAAGTGGGGTTCGTACCCACGAGGCTTTCGCCATGCGTTCTTGAGTCGCACCCCTTAGACCACTCGGGCATTCATGCTTCATGGTGTTTGTTATTATTTTTAAATTAATTAATTATTTTTTATTTTAATCTTTAACGACCCGTAGAACCAAAACCACCAGCACCTCTAATAGATTCTCCAAGTTCACTTTCACTATCTACTACAATAGGATAAATAGGATAAGTTAAATTAGGACTACAAATTTGCACAATACGATCCCCGTTTTCAATTGTATAATAATTAAAAATCACATTTTCAACCATTCCCTGTGCCTTTCTCTTAACTTTATCGTGATTATCTAATAATGCCCCAAGCTCGCCCCGATAACCAGGATCAATAATACCTACCGAATTAGAAAGTCTAAGAGGAGTTTTTGCTCCCATACTAGAACGAGGATATAGATAATATCCACTGAACATGCCACTAAAAGTCATCGAACATTTAATTCCCATAGGAACTTTGTTAGATAAAGTCGAATTTTTAATTTTTACATCATTTGGACAAAATAAATCAATTCCACAATCAATATTAGAAGCATTAGCTCCATTGGAATTAGTATATTCGTCTAGATTTTTTTGTTTTTGCGCGCACATTTTACTATATTTTTCTCTAAGCTCTACGTCATTATTCATAATATAGATTTTCAGAATATAGTAAGGAGGAGACATTGTTAATTAGATTAATAAAAAATATTTTAAATCAATTTAATATAATATAAAAATAAATTATAAAAAAATTGAAATAAAAAATAATTATTAATTAAAAACAATAATTATAATGCTTAGCCGCTCAGACGAAACCTTTATTAATATTGCCAGCAATGAAGCTGAAAAATCATCACTACTTATGAAACATGGTTGTGTCGTTGTAAAGAATGGTAAGATTGTAGGAAGGGGATATAATAGCCCAAGAAGCACATCGAGTGACAATTTTATTAGCAATTCTTGCTCATGTCATGCTGAAATGGCAGCATTGAGGCAATTTTATCATAGGTCCCTCACGAATACATATGGAAAATACAGCGATTCGATAAAAGGCCAGGCATAATATGAGACAATTCAAAGACATAGTATTGTATGTTGTAAGACGCGATGCGTGTGGAAAGTTTACAAATTCAGCACCATGTATTAATTGTTTTAAGGTAATAAGTGAATTAAATATAAAAAAAATAGTATATAGCATGGATGGTAATGAATTCAATATGTGTAAGCCTTGTGAATATGAGACGAAGCATGTAAGTCTTGGAAATCGTATTTTACTAAACGAATTGAATGCCATGAAAGAAAATAGAAATCCAAATAAAAAAAAAATAAATAAAAAAAAATAAAATATTTACTGAAAATAAAGAACTATAAAAAAGGCACTATATAATATTTTTTATTTTATGCAGTTTCTTGTAAAAATAATTTTAATAGCGTAATTAAATCATGAAAACACCTAATGATTGCTGTTAAGAAACTTACAATTATAATAGACATAATCTCTTTAAATAATTTAAAATATTGTATAAAATATAATAAAAAATTGATATTATTATTAATAAATATATAAATATATAAAGCATATCTCATAGAAGATGTCGCGGTTTGAATGTCTAAATAATAATAATTGGCAAACAAAAAAACCAAGAAATGAGAGAAGTGAGAGAAATGAGAGAAGTGAAAGAAATGAGAGAAATGAAAAACATTATAATAAGAATAAGAGAGAATATGGTAAGAAAGAAAAAAAGGTTCCAATAAATAATGTAAAAAAAGATTTGAACATTCTAGATGAAAAGTTATTTCCTTCTCTAGTAAAAAGTGAAGGAGTAAAAGAAAATACATTAAAAAATTATATAGGGATAGTAAATCACGAAATAGAGACAGAAAAAATAGAAGAAAGAGTTCCTCCGGGATGGACTATGATTTACAAAAAAGATAAAAAAATTATTATGGAAAAAGGAAAATCTATTTATAGCTCATACAATAAAGAATTACAAGAAGAAAATGAAAGATACATGATAGCAAATGAAATTTTAGATAACAGATATTATGAAAGATTAGAGCTTAATGAAATTTTAGGTGATATATCACCTTATTTGAATATGGATGAGCAATATGAATATGATACTCGCGAAGATGAAAATATTGATAATAATGACACAAGTGATTCGGAGTATGAAAATGAAGAAGATTTTTATTGAAAAAATTATAATTTAATTAAATACAAATAAATTATAATTTGAATAAAGAAATATTTTTTTAATTAAATGGAAAATATAGATTTTGACTCAGAATGGATAAAAGATTATGAAGAAAAAGAAAATGAATACAAAAAATTTTACAAGGAAGAAGTAAATATTATAGATCTTATTTTTATATATATAAATGATGATAATGAAATTTATAATGTAAAAAATTTTAAAGAATATATCGCAAATTCTCAAATTAATTATGAGAGAATTATAGAAATAATTAAAAATTATCAAAATAATATGGATATCAAACATAAATTAATGTCACTTTTAAATTATAAAATAGATATAGACCTAGAAAATATAAAACAATTATTCAATTACAATATAAATCCTGGAACATTATATTCCATTAAAAATATAAATAATATTAACTTTGATAAAACAATTAATTTATTACAAGATTTGAATAGTCTTATTTTTATTTTTAAAGTAAACAATATAGATAAAAATAATAAAAATACTACAACAAGAAGAATAACTTTAACACATAAACAAAAAAAAACGAAACGTAAATATACTTAAAGATTATAATTTTATTAAATTATAATGACTGAGTTAGTGGCCGCACTAGATAATTTACAATTAGGAGAAAATATGAATTGTGAATATAAATGGTCATCAAACAATAATATGAATGAGCTATTAACTCAATTTTATTTTCAATTAGTAAGAGATGCAAATCAAGAAGCATTAAAAGTAAAATATTATGAAATGTTAGACTATGTATTTAATACAATTATAGATAGTGATAGAGAATTATATGGAAAATATATTTATAAATTAATTGCTCATATGAGAGATATTCCAAATGGAAAAGGAGAATATAATTTATCATATTTTTTAATTAGCAATCTATATAAATACAAAGATACAAAAAATGGACAGAAATATGAATTTATTATCAGTAAATTAGTAGAATTTATAATTGAAAAATTTGTAATTTTAGAAAATGAAAATTTACCATATGGTTCATGGAAAGATATAAAATATCTTCTAGATTTTCATATAAATGAAAATAGTAAATTAAAGAAAAAATATTATACTCCACTAGAGGTTATTGAAGGATATAATGATATGATTGTCAAAAAATGTATTAAATTAGTTTGCGAACAATTACAAAAAGACATAACTAAAAAAAACCCATCGTTATTATGTAAGTGGATTCCAAGAGAGAAATCAAAAAAATTTGGATGGATTACTCCAATATTAGCTTATAATTATTATAAAGAATGGATTATAACAGCTAATACAAAAGAAACAATTGATATTGCTAAGAAAAAATGTTTAACAAAATTCAGACAACTAATTAGTGGTATTAATAATAGAATTGAAACAACACAAATTTACCAATGTGATAATCGATGGGGAGAAATTGATTTTGATAAAAAAGTAACAAGCATTACAATGAAAAAACAATCAAAAGCATTTCTTTATACAAATAAACATACAACAGAATATAATAGCGAATACTATGATCGTATGAAATGTTCTGAAAATTATAAAAATTACATTACAAAATCAGTAAATAATAAGACAAATATTAAAGGAAAACGAGTATCAATTATTGATTTTGTAAGAGATGCTTATTATTTAGATAATAATTATTATGAAAAAGAATTAATGAATTCACAATGGAGAGATAATAGTAGTTTGAATCAGGAATTAGGAAATATTATTGCTATGGTAGATACGTCATTTTCAATGCATGATAATAAGATGATTCCATTATTTTCGGCAATTGGGTTAGGGATAAGAATTGCTGAAAAATCGAAATTTGGAAATAGAGTAATGACATTTAGCACAAATCCAAAATGGGTAAATTTAGATGATGTAAAAGATGATTTTGTAGAAAGAGTAAAAAAAATCTCAAAGGCAGAGTGGGGTGGTAGCACTAATTTTAGAAAAGCATTAGATCTTATTTTAGATACAGCTATCCAGAATAATATTGATCCAAAAGTAATGGAAAATATGAGCCTAGTTATTTTATCAGATATGCAAATCGATTGTGCTGATAATACAGAGGATATGAAAACAATGTTTGAAATGATGAAAAATAAATATTATAATGCTGGAATTAAAACAATTCACAGAACACCATATAATTTACCAAATATAGTATTTTGGAATTTAAGACAAACAAATGGATTTCCAAATACATCAATGACAAAAAATACAGCGATGATTTCGGGAAATAGTCCTATGCTATTAAATGAATTTGCCACAAAAGGTATTGATTGTTTAAAAGAAATTACACCTATTATTATGATTACTGATATTTTAAATAACAAACGTTATAATATTTTAGATAAAAAATTTACTGAAATTTGGAATATGAAGAAAGATTTTGATTCAAAAAATAGTATAGAAAACATGATGGTTGATATTATTTAAATATAATTAAATATATATTATTTAAATAATGATGTTTGGAAATGTTGTATATACAACCACAAATACACATACAAATGATATTACATATTTTGATAATATTATAGAAGAATTGCCAAATACTTTATATAATATGTTAAGAATCTTACCAAATAACTCTATAGAAAATAATATTTTAAATCAAAGCTTATATGATAAACCTAAATATAAAAAGGTTATATCAAAAGAAGACATGGATAAATATTTAAAAATTTCAAAATACAATAGTGATAATAAGGAATTAATCAATACGTGCTGTCCTATTTTTCAAGTTGATTTTAAAAACGAAGATGATATTATAAAATTACCTTGTAAGCATTGTTTCGTTCCAGAGGCAATTAGTAAATGGTTAAAAGAAGAGAAAAATGAATGTCCAGTATGTAGATATGAGTTTAATTATGAAGAAATTGTAAATAAAGAAGCTATTATTACTCATGATGATGAAGAATCTAATATAAATGATAATTTAGCAGGTTCATTAATAAGAAGTTATAGTTTACCACAAGATGATAATCTTTGGAATACACACCCATCAACAGTTAGACCACATAATATATCATTAATAAATGTAATAATGAATGAAATTATAGAACAAGAACATCAATATGAATTACAGCAAGCACTACTTAATAGTTTAGATGAATAATTCTAGAAATATATATTATAAAATATTTATATAATATATATGAATCCTTGGCTTAAACACTTAGCGGAAGTTAGAAAAGCAAATCCTAATATCAAAGATGTAGGAGAAATCGCAAAATTAGCTAAAAAATTATACCAACCCAGTGGTAAAACAGAATGTGTTAAAAAATGCATAAAAAAATGTAATAGAACAAGAAAACATAAAAAACAAAGAGGTGGTGATGAAGGTGAAGAAGTTCCCTCTAATACAGTAGCGCCTGCTTCAGAACAAATTGAATCTGGTGCTTCACAAGAAGCTCCTGTTGTAAGCAGTGAACCAGCTCAAGTAGGTGGTAAAAAATCACGTAAATCACATAAATCACGTAAATCACGTAAATCCCGTAAATCCCGTAAATCCCGTAAATCCCGTAAATCACGTAAATCACGTAAATCACATAAATCACGTAAATCACGTAAATCACGTAAATCACGTAAATCAAGAAAAAATAAAAAAGGAGGTGGTCCAGGTTGTGGGACATGCCCAGGTTCATTACCTTAAAATTATTTTAATAAAATAATAATTAATAAATACTAATTATTATTTGTTGTATATTGAAAGTAGCGATTCTTATAAGTCTTTTTAATTTTTTGTTTTATTTCTTCTAAGCTATAATCAGTAGTTTCTTTAAAATTCTTAATTTCTATATTAATAAGTTCTTCATATAATTTTGAGAAATTATCAAAACCATTAGCAGGAGAATAATCATCAGTATCTATATTTCTTTGAATATGAACATCCATAGAATCAATTATCTCTCTATCAACAGCTTTATATTCTCTTCTTTTTGCTGGCTCTTTTTTTTCATCACTCTTTTTTCTAAAATAATATCGGGCTGATTTATACATTTTATCTTTGATATTACCTTCATAACCCAACGCTAATAAACGTTCAGTTTCTTTATCAATTTCTTCTTTATTTTCATTCAACCATTCATCCCATTTTTCTTTATACTCTTTTTGACAAGTATATTTATGTAGTTTACTAAAAGTATCGAGTATCTCTACAATTTCATTTGAAAATTTAAATCTATATATTTTATCAGTTTGCATATTAATTAATTTTTAATTACTAATATTATATTTTATTAACATCAATTTTTATAAAATTGATAAAAAAATATTATATAATATAAATTATTAAATGGAAAATACTATGGAAAACACAAGTGAAAATTTAGAAAAATTATTTAGTGAATATATAAATCAATTAGATGAATTAGAAAAAATAGCATTAGAAGTAGCAAAAGAACAATTAGAAAGTTCATTTTCAATAGAAAAAAGTATAGGATTTTTAAAATGGAAGGAAAATAAGAATAAATAAAATTAAATATAATAAATGAAATAATGATTTATGTAGTTTTATAGGATAACTAAAAGAAATAGATAAAAAAAAATAGAATATTTTTTATTATTTTACTAAGCATTTTTATTAATCATTTTTTTTTATCATATTTTTGTAAGCTTTAAAATCAATTTGTTCATATTCTTTTAAAACAGTTTCTTGTGATACTTTTTCTTTTAATATTTTTTCATAATCATCTAGATTTCCTTTATACTTATAATGATTGCTATTTTCAGTTAATATATATTCCTTTGTATTTGTGTCAGTATTATTTTTTGTGCTTTTATCTTGTTTATTATAACTTTTAAAATTAGCAAAAATATTTTTCTTTTTATTTTCTACATTATCTTCATCTTGTTTTTGTTCCTTTTCTTTGATTTTATTTTCTAATAATTCTTTTCTCTCTTGTAGCATTTGCTTATATTTGTTTAATCCTTGAATATATTCTTCTTTATAGTCAACATAAATATTTAAACATTTATTATCAATAACATATTTTCTAGCAACAGTTTCTAGATATTTATAAGGTATGTCTTTTGTTTTTGAATAATAAATATATGATTCAATTGAATTATCATAAGCCATATAAATTATACCTCTTGGGGTATTTTCCTCAATAAAATTATCTTTTAAGCTTACTAGATCTTCATTTTCTTCATATGGTTCTGTATCTTCACTTTCTTGCTCTTCATCTTCTTTCTCTTCATCTTCTTGCTCTTCACTTTCTTGCTCTTCACTTTCTTGCTCTTCATCTTCTTTCTCTTCATCTTCTTCTTCTCCCTCTTCTCCTTCAAGAAGAGTTTCTTCTTCTTTTAATTTTAATTTTTTATCTAATAAATCATAATAATCTTCTAGATATTTGTATTCATAATATTCATTCTCATCAGTATCACTTTCATAGTTATCTTCATCAAAAGGTTTATATACAAAATAAGAAACAACAAAAATACTAATAGATGTTCCTATAAATACTATATTAAATAAATTAAAAAATTGTGTTAATCCATAAATCATTATAGAATTATTATAATGATTTATAATATTATTTTTTTAGATACTTTAATTAATATTGTTTATTCTCTCTTGAAATAACAATGTAATTTCCTTTTGTAAATCAGGAATTTTAATTAATTTATATGATTGATTGGAATTATCAGGATGTAAGCAAACTAAATACATGTCTCTAATAATTTTATCATAATTTTTTTCTAAAATCCATTTATAACCATTCAATTGAAAAGCATAATGCCAATAATTAGTATCTGGTATATGTGAAATAAGTGGATTAAGTGCCCATTTATTAAAATTATTAACCTTCTTTATATCTTTACATCTTTTCCAATCATAAATATCAATTACTTCCTTATCGTTAATTATTTTTTCTGGTTTAGATTTAAATATCATATCTATAGAACCAGCAATTTTAATTTCTTTATCATAAACAATCCACTCCGTTCTATAAGGTTCCAATTTATCTTTATAATCTTGATAAAACTTCATGAAATATAACCATTCTATACTTTCGTCAACTATAGTAGCACCATTATAAAATTTTTCGATATTTAAATGCATATTAGTACCATTTTCTGAAGCATTAATTTTATTTTTATGCCACAATTCTTTAATTTCTTCTCTCGTCATTCCATAATATTTACTATTCACCCAATTTTTTGAATTCATCATATTTGTAATAATTTTATCAGCATCAAAACTATTAAATAATGAATGTATAAAAGTTGTCATAGATGTAAAATCATATTCACCTTGAATATTATAAACATGTGTTTCCTCATTCAAACTAGTTCTTTTATCATTTTCATGAGAATTTTTATTTTTCAAATAATTAATATCAAACGAATCCATATTAGTTATTATAAATAATTAATTTATTTTTATAATCAATATTTCTAATAAATAGTTTAAAGTTTATAAAAATAATAATAAATATGTATAGAATTATTCCATTGCGTATACTAAGAAGAACTCAAGGTGTAAAATTTGATGAAATGGTGCCATCAGATATTCCAAAAATTAGCGGAATTGATAGAGTAATACATGGACCAAATTCTATATCTCCCGGTCCAGTTGAAGATATATCAGTTCCAATAAAAAGACCTTGGTATATGCATCCAGGACAAGATGATAATTTATTAGTTCTTCAAGGAACGCGTTATATAGATATTTTTGATCCAAAAACAATAACAAAAGCTTCATTCATTGTAACACCAGATAAAGTATATAAAAATGATAAATTATATTATGATGGACCAGCAATGGTAGTTTGGCCAGCTGGAATTTTTCATAGAATTATAAGTGGTATAGAAGGAAGTATTAGTGTTAATTTTGCTGCGAGAAGTGATAAATTTGATATAAAAGATAATTTTAATATTTATAAATTATGCACAGATACTGGAAATTATGAAATAATTAAAGAAGGTCATGAAGATCAACCTGATTTAACATATAAATATCCAAGTGAAGAAATTAAAACACTATTTAAAGAATTTTAATATTAATAAATAATTAAATATTTAGTAATATTAATGGAGACGTTATATACTGAGATTTTTTATGATGTAAAAAAAAATAAAAGCATTTCAGAAATTAAAGACGAGTTATCAAATATAGCGGAAATATATGGTGCTGAAGATAATTATAATCTCCACGAAATGGAAGGGACACGAAAAACAATAACAAAAGATATTTTAATAAGTGTATTTTTATTCAATAGTAGTAATTTATCAAAATATATAGATTTTTTAAAGTATATCAAAAGAAGAAATTATTTACATGTAAATGTAATCTATTACAATAATGGAACAGACAAATTAATTTATAATATTGATAAAAGTAAAAAAGATATAGTTAAAAATAAAACAGAAAAAAGAGAGACAACTGATACAAATTTTATAAAAGAAATAGTTAATTCATTATTATAGTTATAAATATAGTAATTACAATAGCTAATATATAGTATCGTTTATAGATTCTATTTTATTTTTAATAGAACTATTTTTTTTACTTCTTCTTTTTGATAATGTTTTTGAGTTGCTTTTTTTATTAGTTATTGGAAAATCATTTAATAATCTTATATCTAAATTAGAATTATTATTAGGCATCATCATTAATTTTGATAATTCATCATTACTTAATTTTGTATAATAAATAGTATTATTATCTTGATATTCAGCTTGTAATTGTTCTCCATCATAATTAGTTTCAAAATTTTTATAATCAACTAAAACACCATTTTCATATAATTTATTAGTTGTTAAAGTAGAAGCATAAAAATCCATTTGTATTTATATTTTATAAATAAAATATAAATTTTATATATATGTATAAAATAAATAATAACTATAAAAAAAGAACTATAAAAAAAGCACCAAAAAGAGGTGGTATGGAGACCCTGAAAAAATTGAAAAGTAAAAAGAAATTAAAGATAATAGAAGAAGCACCTATAAAAGAATCAATGGAAAAAAATGAAAAAGATAGTAATGAAAAATCATATAATAAAGAATTTATTAAAATATTGGGTGAATTTTATGATATTATGATGAAAAAAGGTGAAGCTTTCAGAGCACGAGCATACAAAACAGCACAAGAATCAATAATGAAAATGAAAGAACCAATAACAAATGTATCTCAGTTAAAAGGATTGCCTGGAATAGGAAGCACAATATTATCAAAATTAGAAGAATATGTTAAAACAGGAAGAGTAGCAGCATTAGAAAGAGAAAAGCAAAATCCATTGATTATATTAACGCAAATACATGGCGTTGGTCCAAAGAAAGCAGAAAAATTAATAGCAGAAGGAATAACTAAAGTTGAACAATTAAAAGAAAACCAAGATAAATTAGATAATGTTCAAAAGTTGGGTCTTAAATATTATTATGATATTATCGAGAGAATTCCTAGAAAAGAAATAATACTATTTGAAAAAGAAATGAAAAAAGCTTTTGATAAATATGCTCCTCCAGGTTCATCATTTGAAATAGTTGGTAGTTATAGAAGAGGTGAGCTTACATCGGGTGATATTGATGTGTTTATGACTAATAAAAATAATGATAAAAATTTATACAAAATAATATTAGATAAATTAAAAGAAGAGAACATTATTTTAGATTTCTTATCTAAAGGTGATGTTAAAAGTATGGCAGTTGTAAGAATTTTACCAGATAAACCAGCCAGAAGAGTGGACTTTTTATATTCTCCTCCAAAAGATTTTGCCTTTTCATTATTGTATTTTACTGGAAGTAAAGAATTTAATACAGCAATGAGACAAAGAGCAAAAGATCTTGGTTATACTTTAAATGAACATGGATTGTCGCACTTAGTAAAAGGAAAAAAAGGTGACCTTTTAGATAAAGATTTTCCAGATGAGAAATCAATATTTGATTTTCTAGGAATGGTTTATAAAAAGCCGGAAGAGAGAATAGATGCTAATTCAGTTGTTTTAAAAAAAACAGAAGATAAAGAAGAACTTCCTCCAGTAGAAGAAGTTCATCAAAAAGAAAAAAAGAAAACAGGTCGTAAAACATTAAAGAAATTAAAAATTGTTCAAATAGATAATAATTATGTTGAACGTTTCAAAAAAGAAGGAATAAATGTGTTAAAAGAAATGAATGAAAATGAACTAAGTGATTTAATAAGAAAAGCAAATCAATTATATTATTGTGATAATAATCCAATTTTTACAGATAATGAGTATGATATTTTACGGGAATATATATTAAACAAATATCGTAATAATGAAGCAGCAAAAGAAGGACATACTAAATGTAATATAGCTATTGAAAAAAATAGAGTTAAATTACCATATGAAATGTGGTCTATGGATAAAATAAAACCTGATACTAAAGAGCTAGCAAAGTGGATAAAAAAATATAAAGGACCTTATGTTTTATCATGTAAATTAGATGGTGTAAGTGGATTATATTCAACAGAAAATAATGAACAAAAATTATATACAAGAGGTGATGGAATATACGGACAAGATATTAGTCATCTAATCCCATATTTAAAATTACCAACAAAAAAAGATATAACTATTAGAGGAGAATTTATTATTAAAAAAGAAGTTTTTGAAAAAAAATATAAAGGAAAATCTGCAAATCCAAGAAACTTAGTAGCGGGTATTATAAATCAAAAAACCATTTCACCAGAAAAATATAATGATATCGATTTTATAGCATATGAACTAATAAATCCAATAATGAAACCTCTACAACAAATGTTATATTTTCCAGAATTAGAAGTTAATCATGTCAAATTTGATCTTAAAGACACGATAAGTAATGAAATATTATCAGAAACATTATTAAAATGGAGAGAAGAATATGAATATGAAATTGATGGTGTTATTGTTATAAATGATGAAATATACCCAAGACCAGAAGGTAATCCAGAGTATGCTTTTGCTTTTAAAATGATTATTTCTGAACAAGTAGCAGAAGCAAAAGTTTTAGATGTTATTTGGACACCTTCTAAAGATGGTTATTTAAAACCAAGAGTTCAAATAGAACCAATAACATTGGGTGGTGTAAAAATAGAATATGCTACTGGTTTTAATGCTAAATTTGTAATAGATAATAAAATAGGATTGGGTGCTTTAATACAGATAGTAAGAAGTGGTGATGTAATACCGCATATTTTAGCTACAATACAACCTGCAGAAAATCCAATTTTACCAGATGTTCCTTATGATTGGAATGAAACAAAGGTAGATTTTATTTTAAAAGATAAAGAAGATGATAAAACAGTTAGAGAGAAAATAATTACAGCCTTTTTCAAAACATTAGGTGTAGATGGATTAGGTCCAGGAAATATTAAAAGAATAATGGATGCTGGTTTTGATACTATTCCTAAAATTTTAGCTATGAATATAGAAGCATTTTTAACAGTAGATGGTTTCAAAAAAACCATGGCAACAAAGATTTATAATAGTATTCAAAAAGAAATAGAAAAATCAACATTGCCAGAATTAATGAGTGCTTCAAATATTTTTGAAAGAGGATTTGCCACACAAAGATTTAAGGTAATATTAGCAGCATATCCAAATGTATTAACTTCAAATGAAACAGATGAAGAAAAGACGACAAAATTAGAAAAAGTTGAAGGGATTGCGAAGAAAACGGCTGAAAAATTTGTCAAAAATATATCTAAATTTGTTAAATTTATGGAAGAAGCAAATTTAATGAAAAAAATAAATGATTATGAGAAACAAATTATATCAGATGATAAAAAAGAAAAACATATTTTATATGGTAAAAAAATAGTATTTACTGGATTTAGAGATAAAACTACAATGGAAACTATAACAAAATTAGGAGGAGAATTAGCAAATTCAGTATCAAAAAATACATTTGTAGTAATTGTGAAAGATAAAGATGAAGATAGTGGAAAAATAGATCAAGCTAAAAAATTAAATATACCAATTTTAACATTAGAAGAATTCAAAGATAAATATCTATAATTATTTTACATATTTTTCGCCGGCGGCATGTCTTAGTGTTTTTATACTTTTTTTCCAATAAAAACCAGATGCTTTTTCACTCATTATATACATTTTTTTTAAATAATTTATTTAAAATACTTAATTAAACAACTTAAAGGATTCACACTAGCATCTACAACCATTAATAAGTCCAAATTTGACTGTTTTATTTCCACGTATTGGTTTTATATTTGGATTCGGTATACCAGCTTTTAAGTTTCCAGCCTTTAATCTATTTAAATATCTATCATAAGAAAAATGTTTTATATCTAAGCCTTCTCCACCTGGACTTAAAGAACCGGGTCTAATTCTAGTAATAGATGATTTAGTTGAATTACCATTATTACCAGGATAATGTATTTTTTGAACAGAAGGAACAACTCTATCACTCATTTGATGCCAATTAACATTGTACCATTTTTTTAAAGGTTGTTTATTATCTAAAACATTCATTGAAGCTAAAGCATTTACATATTGCGATGAATATACACGAACTTGTCTTTGTATTATTTTTTGTGTATTATTTGATGTATCAGCAATACATGAACTTTGAGATTTTCCACCAGCACAAGCTCTACATTGAACTACACCATAATCTAATTTACCATTACAAGAACATTTTAATCCAATTTTTAAATTAGAATCAACAGTTGGAACATTTCCATCTACAATTATAGGCATATTATATATATAAATAGATTAAAATAGATTTAAAAATTGATATTAATAATACGTATAATAATAATATTAAGAATGGAAAATAATATGGATTTAGTAGATAATTTAAAATGCTGCTTTTGTCAAAAAGTTTATGTAAATAATACATCTTTTGAAAAACATAAACTATTATGTCAAATAAAACATGATAAATATGATGAAGAAAAAAAAATAGATACAAAAAATTTAACACATTTAGTTTGTTATTTAATTAAAAATAATCTAAAATTAGAAGCTGAATTGGCTGAATTAAAAAAATGGATTCAAACTAAAAAGAAAAAATTTGCTGTTTTAGATTGGTTAAATGAAAGTTATTTTCCATCCCAAGATATTGATAAATGGAAAGGTTCTGTAATTGTTAATCGTAAACATCTAAATTATTTATTTAAAAATAATTATACGGATGGTGTATTAAATGTATTTAAAGAATATTTACCTTTAAGCGAAGAGAATTATTTACCACTAAAATCTTTTGATCAAAAAGATAATACTATATTTATTTATCAAAAAAGCAAATGGATAGTTTTAGAACATTCGGAATTTGAAAAAATAGTTCAAACTATTTCAAAAAAAATTCTTACAGAATTTAAAAATTGGCAAGATGAAAATGAAGAAAAATTATATAATGATGATTTTTCAGTAATTTATATTGAAAATGTTAGAAAAATTATGGGAGGAAAACATAGTGTAGAACAACAAAACAATATTATTCATAGAAACTTATATAAATATTTAAAAATGAATTTAAAAAATATTATCCAATATGAATTTTCATATTAATATTTTATCTTTTATTTATATATAATGCAAAAATTATTCATGAATTTAAGAGGTAATACTAATAATGATCCAAGATATAATACTCGTATTGTTGTTCAACATGTAAATAGACACCCTTGTAGACAAGCAATGTTTAATGTTATGCATACCAAAGGAGGTGGATGCTCTTCATGTAGAGGTTAAATTATATTATTATTTTTTAATAATTATATAATATATAATGCCTTTTTTTATGACTCTTGGTGGAACTAGAGGTAGAGGAGCAACTATTCCTCCATTAATTACAATGAAATTTCCTAATAATACAATGATAAAATCAAATGATTGGTATCATAAACCAGGTAATACAGCTTCATGGTCTAGAACATCAAATAGAGCTCTTTTAAATCATATACGTCGTAATGTTTAAAGTATTTAATATTTTTAATATTTAATAAAATTGATAAAATATTAAAGATAAATTATTATTAATAACTAGAATTATGGAAACTATATATAAGAGAGAAAATACACATAATCGCGTTGAGCAGATGGAGAAAGTTCATAAGGAAGGATTAGATTTATTTAAAAAGAAAAATGCTGATTATGGAGATGCTTTTGCTAATTATGGAGCAATTGGTGTATTAGTAAGAATGGGAGATAAAATTCAGCGCCTTCAAAGTATTACATCAAAAAATATTAGTTTAGTTAATGATGAAAAAATTAGAGATACATTAATTGATTTACATAATTATTCAGCAATGGCAATTATGTTATTAGATGAAAACAAGGAAAAACCGGAAACGTTAGTTAAAGATAAATAAATAAAAAATTAATAGTATATTGTTGTTATATTCATATAAAAATATAGTATATTTTTATATAAATGAACTCATTAGAATTAGATATTACTCACTATTCAAATAGTGAATTAAAAGAAATATTTAACTTAAATAATTTTGCTACAAAAAATGAGATAGAATTTACAATAAACAATTATAAAGAAAATGTAAAAAATGAAATTAATATTAATCCAGTAAAAAAAAAATCATTAATTTTTTTTCTAGACAAAGCTTTAGAAAACTTATTAGGTGATATAAAAGATAAACATAAAAAAACTAAAAATCACCCCGATGAAAGTATGTTAGGAACCTTCTCTCAACCTTTTAATTCTATAATAGAAACTCAAGATAATCAAGTTATAATAAAAGACCAAAATCGCATAGCTGGGTTAAAAGCAAAATTATTTGAAGGAAGAGTTGTTGATTCTGGAGAATATCCACCTGGTTATATTAATCCTATTAATATAAAAACTATAAAACAGGCTGTAAATATAGATACTCGTTTTAGACCACAATATTTCAATACTACAAGCACAGATTTTGTAATTACATTACCAGAAAAATTTACAAAAGTAGTAAAAATGAGATTAGCATCATTAGAAATACCAACTAGTATTTATGCTATTAGTGAATTTAGAGATAATACTACTTTTTCAGTAGATGCAGTTTTTAATCCATTAGCAACCTGGGGATACGGAATGCATTGTTTAGATTATTTAGATTGTAAAACATTAAATACACCTTGTTGGGATCCCTCGGCAAATTGGGGTAAAGGTAGTGAAAATCTTGAAAATAATCCTTGGGCTAAAGCACAGTTTGATATGTTTAATAGTTTTTGGAAATCTATTAATAATAATTCTAATTTAACAATAGAATTAGCAACACCTATATTTGCTAATACTAGTTGTCTTGATTATCAAGGATGGCCTAAAAGCAATAATGGTCAAAATGCTTATTTAAATTTTGCGTTTGATACATCAACAAACCAAGTGGCTAATATAGCAGATTGGATTAATTGTTATGCGCAAAATTTTACTTCACGCAATAATACAAATGTAAAAAGACAAATAACTAATTTTTTTAGTGATGGACATTATAGATATTTAAGACCTGGATTGATAGAAGATTTAAATTACATCTATAAATATAACCCAAATACTCCTTATCCATCAGATTTATCGTCTTTTGATTCTTATAATACAATAGAAAAACAAACAGAATATATCAAAAATATTATAAAAGATAATATTTCCACATTATACAGTGATAATCCTCACCCATTCTTTTTCTTTCCATGGAGAATAAATAATTTAACTGTCAAATTACCAGCTGGAAATTATTCAAGTAAATCTAATAAAAAACCACATGCGGGTTGTATTGAAGATATAATTAATTCGGAATTATATAACGTTGGTTTAGACCCAAAATATACTATTTGTTATACAATTAATCCTATAGATGGTAAAAGTATTTTTTCAAGACCGTCTTCAATACCAAATTATACTATACCTGACGCCTCACTAAATTCTATAATTCATGGCAATTGTTCTTGTCAAGATATTATAGATTGTTCTTGTCATGATATTTCATGTTGTTCTATACCATTATCTTCAACAAAAAAAAAATGGATAACTGTAAATTCTGCTTTAATACCTTTACAACCCAATAATGATATAAGTGGTTCTATTCCACATGTATCAAATAATCCGAAACGAGGTGATTGGAAACTGGGATATGCTGATTACTGTACAAAAGCAGGTGTTCCATTAATCAGTAGTTTCAATATAAAATTCAATGTTTCTACAGATGGAACCCCTGATGTAGAACAACCTTTACCATTAAAATTAGGATGGCAATTAGGATTCAGAGCAGGTTCATATGGTTTATGCGAAGTAGCTCTTTCTGAAGGTATTTGTCTAATAACTGGTCCTAGATACATATATTTCTGTATAAATGATTTTACTAATGCTTCTAATAATTATTTTAGAGCAGCATTTGCCGAGTCTATATTATCGCCACATATTCTTGGAAGAATTAATTATTCTAAACTACAACAAGATGCTGGGGTATTTGGTTTGGCAGAAGATGATGACTATAATAACTCATTAAATAGAACTCGTGAATATTTTGGCCCAACAGAAATTCAAAGATTACATTTTCAAATTATAGATGAATATGGTCGGATTGTTAGATTTAATAATATGGATTGGTCTTGTGCTATTATGTTTGATGTATTATATGATTAATTATTTTCATTTTTTATATTTCTTTTCTATTTGTTTGATTCATGATTAATTCTATATTTTTCATAAAAATTATGAACTTTTCTATTAATCTTTATTTTTAAAGGATCAAAATTTTTTAAAAATAAACCCTCTAGACTAATAATTCTAGATAATGCCACATAACTTTGTCCAGCTTCAAAAATATTACTACCAACATCTATATATGCTTTTTCTAGTGTTAAACCTTGTGATTTATGAATTGTAATAGCCCATGCATATATAAGAGGAACTTGTGAAATACCTACATTTGTAATTTTTTCACTCGCCCATATATGCTTATTAATTATTCTTATAACACCATTATCAAATTTGACTTTTGGCATATTATTTTCAAAATCAATAACAATTCCTTGACTACCATTGACAATTGGTTTATCCGATTCCATATCTAAATTAGCAATACACATAACACGCGTTCCAACTTTTAAATTAAGATTTACTTCAGCCATCGTATTATTTTTTAAATAATCAATTTCATATTTTTTATCTTCATTACTACAATACTTATTTTCATCATTTTCTTTATTTTTATATTTTTCTGGTAAGTTATAAAAATCATCTATTTTATAAGTATATTCTTTACTATCAATCTTATCATATTCTGTTTTATTTATATTATCAACGTCTTTTCTCTTTGGCAATAATATTACAGGATTATTTTCATAATCTATTTTTTTCTCTCTACACGCTTGTAATATTTTACAAGAAGAACTATATATTTTTCCAATTCGCAATTGATTTAATATTTTATTATATTTCTCATCTTTTTGCCGAAAATTTGTTTCTAAGAAACACGGTTCTCCAAAAATAATTTCCCATAATTCACTCTCAAAACAAAACATAGAAGATTCTTTATCATTTTCATTACCAATTGGTGGAAGTTGATAAAAATCACCAACAAATATTAATTGAATACCCCCATAAGGAATATCCTTCTTCTTTATCTTTCTTCCAATCATATCTAAAATTTTGAATAATTTCAATGATAACATACTTACTTCATCAATTATTAATATTTCTACATTTACCCAATTTTGCCTCTTTATTTTACTTCTAATTACACGATTTACTATAATATCAATTTCTTCATTTGCTAATCCAATACCAGCCCAAGAATGTAGAGTTCGCGCATTACATTGAAGTAAAATAGAAGCACAACCTGTAAGAGCACAAATATGAATATTTTTTAATTTACTTTTCGCATCTTTTACAATATATTTTATCAAAAATGTTTTTCCACAACCGCCTGGTCCAGTAACAAATATATTTTTTCCAGAAATATATTTATTAAAAATTTGATGTTGTTCTTTTGAAAAAGTTTCCATTTTATTTATTATTAATACTCATTATATATTATCAATTTATTCTTAAATAATATTTCTTAATAAAGATTAATATATAATTAACCCTTTCTAGTAAATGTTACTATATATGTTCGTTGCTGTTTAAAATATTCTTCATTTATTGTAAGAGAACTACATACTTGATAATAAATATAATTATCATTTTGTGGAATTATCTTCAATATATCTCTCTTTGTAGGAACATTTAAAGATGAAAAACTATAATTTGTTAATTCATCTATTGATATAATTGATAAGGTATTTTTATACGAACAAAATTACTATTTGGAATATTATTAGGATGTTATATTTATGAATTAAAATATCGATAAGGAGTTCCATTAGAATATATTTTATCAGTCTGATTAGTAAAAAAGATTATATCTTTAAACATGAAATCTAAACCTCCATCTGTAACATTTCCTACATCCCAATTACTAATATCACCATTAAATCTGGTTGCCCCATTAAACATAGAAGACATATTTGTAACATTTCCTACATTCCAATTACTAATATTACCATTAAAACTGGTTGCCCCATAAAACATACCAGACAGATTTGTAACATTTCCTACATTCCAAGAACTAATATTACCATTAAAACTACTTGCCCCTAGAAACATAGCACTCATATTTGTAACATTTCCTACATTCCAATTACTAATATCACCATTAAAACGGGTTGCCTCATTAAACATACAAGACATATTTGTAACATTTCCTACATCCCAATTACTAATATTACCATTAAAACTGGTTGCCCCACTAAACATACCAGACATATTTGTAACATTTCCTACAACCCACTCATTAAGATCCTGATTAAAATTAATTGCTTCTAGAAACATATCAGTCATATCTGTAACATTTTCTACATCCCAATTCTCAATTAAACCATAATTATTAGCTACAGGGATTCGATTAGTTATCCAATTATTAACCGCATTACCTAATTGTTGTTTAT
>Ga0209603_1001128_pt1 | contig 28576 bp, 3 predicted proteins | sample COGITO_mtgs_1206_FD_184812 | JGI IMG/M metagenome (GOLD analysis project Ga0209603, IMG submission 184812) | Pelagic marine microbial communities from North Sea - COGITO_mtgs_120607 (SPAdes) (version 2) | ecosystem: Environmental > Aquatic > Marine > Epipelagic ... | reverse complement strand
GGTGCCGGTACGCCGCCCCGTCATGGGTGTTGGATCCCGAGAACCGTTGGGGTCTTCTTCTTAATCGAGGGATCACCGCCGCCTTCTTGGACGGTCGGATTGCCTCCGCACCTCCTCTCCCACTCCGGAGGGAGGGCCTCACGGCTTCTCGGAGCTGGCTCACCCGAGCGTGTTTGGTCTAACATATCAGGGACTTGTTCGGTACGCACACGAATGGCCTGCGAGGCCGGACACGAGGCGTGAGGCCCTAACAAACAGTGCGTGCGGGCAGAGGCGGACTCACCGCTGATTAGACACAGTCTAACGATCTGTCCAACTCCAGCGAAAGCCAATGAGACCACTGCCCCGAACGCTTGGAACGCTCTGCGGACTACGTGGAACGGTTCGCAAGTCTAGCTAGTTCGATCCCTGGAATTGGGGGCTTTTCTGTCTGTCTGCCTAGTAGATTGCCTATCTGGACCTACCCCGAAAAGCACCAAGTTCATTGGTGGTTCGTCTCTATGTGTGTGATTGGCAAGCTTCGACGTTGTTGGACATCGCCATCTCCGAGAGCTTAATTGCCATCTCCCATGATTGAGAGGAGGTAGATGCGTAGGTTTCGCTCGGTAGTGGTCCTAACCAGCGATACCTGATAATCCTCCTTAGTTATACCGCCCCATGGATATACCTAGTAGGGTCGTCACCCAAGGTAATGCATGGATGTTACGGTAGTGTGCCCGCAAGTGCGGGTAGAAAGGGCGTCTCCTGACGAGCCTCTCCTGGTTTTACCTCCAATACGCCGTTGCTGGATGAGAAGCCTCCCTGGGCTTCAACATCCCCCCCCTTAGGCGGAGACTCCGGCGACGTATGTTTCGGATAGGAGGTATTGGTAAAGTATGGAGCAAGTAACGGACGCGGATGGTTCGCGAGCACCACCGTCATTCCCTTATCGATTCCCTGTTGGGAACGACTCACTGCCGTCTCACACGACGATCGAGTGATCTCCATATGCCACGGGCAGGCCCAACACGGCCCCCCTTAGTGGTTTCATCATAGGTGTGCCTAGCTTTGACACACGGGTGGTCGTTCCACCCTGAATCAGATGGCATGCTCCCGGGGTACCATTTCCGGAGTTACCATCATAGAATTGCCTCTTCATTATCGTATAGGTGGTCGGCGGGCTGACCACTGAACCTCCCAGTACTGGAAAGGATCGCAAATCTTCTTTGAGGTCGGTGCCAAAGATATACTTCGCGGCGCCACACCCAGGGCTACATGGAGGTTTTACCCTCCGTCGATCAGCCCCTTGTGCCGGTTCAAAACACAGGGTGTGACGGGTTCAGATGTGGTAGCCGAGGTATCCCCATCAGCCGAGGCTTGGATGATGAGGCGTACCGCTCCGTTGGTTGAAGCAGGTGAGACCAACGAAGAACCGATATTTTCTCTGAATGACGGCGCGGTGGGGTTCCCACCGGCATGTGTTGTAGTTTGTAAAGGTTCAGGACCACCGCCCGTTCGGGGCGGTCAGTGAATGACAGCGCGGTGGGGTTCCCACCGGCATGTATTGTATTTTGTAAAGGTTCAGGACCACCGCTCGTTCGGGGCGGTCAGTGAATGACAGCGCGGGTTTACCAGAGGAGATCTCAGGGAGTGGTCCCTCTCCTGAGATCTCTGTGTCCTCTGGATACCGTAAGATTTGATGCTGGAGTTCTCACACGGTGTTCGTTGAGATTCCTATTCCAATGAATGCTGAGCAGACAGTGGAACAATGTATCGACCCATAGACCGGCCTAGGTGCATATGGGACGGGAAATTTGAAATGTTGCTGAGGACATCCCCATGAGCGCGCCACTTCACTGTTGGAGGTGGCGGGCCATCCGTCCCTTGCTGGATCATCTGCGGTTGTTCGCGGGCCTCTGAGCTAGAGAGCCGTACATACCACACGATCACCTGTTTGTAGGCCCTGTCGGGGGTAATCAGGCGGAAACGGTCTTGGCCGTTGTGGTCCAGGTTGAGAGCCCTTCGGACAAGAGCCTCCCACGAAGCTGGTAGAGTCACCGTATTGCTCAACATCCTGAGCGCGGCTTTGTTGGGCATGTCTTCGTCGTCCACGGTCATGTCTCCCCCGAAGGTGTCCATCCGCGGAATATCGGGGCGTTGGCTGTCTGAGCATCCAAAGGACAATATGTCCTCATTGGTGATGAACCATACTCTGACGGCTCTGCTTTCCAGGGGTTCCTCTTGGATGGTTGGTGGCGTCAAATCGTGAGCGACCTGAGCCTTGTCCGGTTTTGATCCAAAGGCGGCAGTAGCAGCTGAGGTTAGCTGACTGAAAATGGCGGCTACGTCTGGGTCATCCTGCGCGGAAGCTTCAGCTTCACGTCGCAGCCTAGCGAAGAGTTCAGACCCGATCTCATCGATCGTGTAGTGCATATCATCCTTCCACACGATTTTCGTGCGGGTCGTCCGGCGATCCCGGACCTTGCGACCGTAATGCCATCGCCCACGGATGAATTTAGCCGCTTCTGGTAGGTGAGCATTCGGCTCTTCGTCATCGTGTCCCATAGTGAATTCAGGCCCCGTCGGGGCTTCGGCCTCTGCCGAAGTGGAGGTAGGAACGTTCTTCCTTTGTCGGCCTGCCGCTTGCTTTCGGACGGGATGCGTTTTGTCGTAGTCATCCATCATGCCCTGGCAACGGCGGGACAGTTCCTCGCTCGAAGTCCAAAGGGACTCCTTTGCGGCGTAACCACGGTACTTGACTCGGTATTGCTTCTGCCCGTCAACCCACCTTCTGGCTAACAATCGCTCAACAATATACTCATCAGGCTCCAAGGGTTCGTCCTCCGTAGGGGTCGTGTAAATGCGTAGGTTGGAGATATCAAACTCGTTGAACAGCAGCTTGTTCTCCAGATCGCGGAGTCTGTAGCGCCCTTTTCCCAAAACTTCGGCAACTCGGTAGGGGCCGGCGTATTTAGCCTCCAAACAGTTGGCTTCATCATAGAGCCTTCTCACCACTCGGTCCCCTACCTGAAACTCCCGTTGTCCTCGTATAGAGGTCGCGGCCGTGTTTGACACGGTGGCACCTTGAGCTTCCCGGGTGGCTCCATACGCTGCTTTCCAGGCATAAACCAGACGGTTATGAAGACGCGTTGCGTAAGCCTTGATTTCCCCAGACGGGTCTTCACACGTGATTGTGGCGGGAGGCACATTGGGGTCGCCAATCTGAGCGGGCACCCTCATCTCTCTTCCGTATAGGAGCATCGATGGACTCTCTTTGGTCACTCGGTGCGGAGTAGCCCGGTAGGCCATAAGTACAAACGGCAGATGATCGCGCCAATAGGCGCCGCCGAGATTGCTTGCTCGAACCATGTTGAGCAGTGTCTGGTTGAATCGTTCTACCACGCCGTTGGCTTCTTTGTGTTCGGCAGTAGTCCCGTGTAGGTCTACACCAGTCATGTTGAAAATCGCACTGTTCAGAGCACTGACTAGATTGCTCCCTCGGTCGGATATCAATATTCGAGGGACACCGTGGCGTGCCACGATGTGTCCATGGAAGATGTCCAACAGCTCCGCGGCAGAGGGGTCTTTGTGAAGGGGGATTGCTTCGGCCCACCTGGACAAAGAGTCCACGAATACAGCCAACTTACGGTGTCCGGCTCCCGTGCTGGCGTCGTAGTCGTATGTGTTGGTCATGTCCAAGATATCTGCGTAGACCAGGTCGAACGGGTATCGTCCCACGGTTGGTCCTACAGGGTTACGGTTTCGGACATTCGGCGTCTTGGCCAGGGTGCACTCATGGCAGTCGGCTATGTGGTCAGCCACATCCTGAGTCAGTTTGGGCCAGTAAAACCGGCGGCGTAACGCTGCAGCCACTCGGTCCTTTGACGCGTGGCCCATTCTCTCGTGGAACGCCACCATCAATGGAAGCCTCAATGCTTGTGGCACGTAGGGCACCTTCTCACCCGCTTGCTCATCTGTCGAATTAGGCGTTAGCACGACCCTGTACAAAACGTCATTTTCCTGTACGATTCTCTGCACGAGATGGGAGGAAGCTCCGTCGGAGTCCTCCGAGGCCCTGCGATTGTGTCGGTTGCTAGTGGTATGCCTAACAGCGCGAGCTAACCGCTTCAGGTCCTCGTCGTTTGATATATCATCTAGCTCGCCCTGCAGGTAACGGGCCATTTCCTGGCATTCGGGGTCTCTCTCCTGTTCCAATCGAATTTGATGGAGGGAGGGTGCCCCCGTGGCCAGATAGCTGGTGTTGATTGCCTCGGGGGATTGCCGTTCCCGTTGCTCCCTAGCGACTGAGCGAGCTGTGGCGTGGCGGGGTCTTGGTTTCTGTGACCGACCCGAGGTAACAGCTGCTACCTCGTCAGCGTCACTTTCGTTCTCTGTCTTGCTTCCAATCAAAACTAGGGGAGCTTCGGCCTCTTCTTTGGCCATGGCTTCCGGGTCTCCTTGCTCGGGGCCGTCTGTTACGAGCCTGGAGATGGCATCCGCGTCTTTGTGAAGTACACCAGGCTTGTGTTCCACGTGGAAACGATATTCTGCGAGCTTCAAGATCCACCTCATAAGCCTGGATGAGGGTCCTCCCTCCACCGTGTCGCGCATCGTATGGAGCCATCTCAGAGCACTATGATCTATGACTAGCTTGAAAGCACGTCCCCACAAGTAGGATCGCCAATGGCGGATACAATCGACGGCAGCCAACAGCTCGATCTCAGTGACTGTGTAGTTGCGCTCATGCTTGGTGAGGCGGCGGCCGTGATAAGCCACCACTTTTTCTCGTTCTTCATCGTCTGCCTGGCTGAGGACGCCGCCTAGCCCTATTTGATTGGCGGCATCGGTTTTGACAACGAACGGTCGATCAAAACGAGGGGTGCACATCACCGGTTCGCTGGTAACGGCGTCGATGAGCTTCCTGAAAGCCGCCTGGCACTCCGGAGTCTGGGACTCAGCCTCCACATCTACTCCGTCTCGCGTGAGGTCAGTCAAAGGCGCCGCCATCTTAGAGAAACCCTCTATGAAGCGCCTGTAGTATGAGCATAACCCGAGGAAGGAGCGAACTTTTGTGACGGTGTTGATTTCGGTCGGCTGAAAGTTCCGAACCACCTCAATCTTCTTTGGGTCCATTCGCAACCCTTCTCGGCTAACCACATGGCCCAGGTACTCTGCTTTGGTGGCGAAGAGAACGCATTTGCTAGCCTTCATAGACAATCCGGCCCATCGGAGTCGTTGGAAAACTGCCTGTAGTCGGGTGAGCATTTGCTCAAACGAGTTGGCTTCCCGCTCCTTGGCGGTGGAACCACTCCCGGTACTCCACACCCCGATGTCATCAAGGTAGGGCATGCAAGACTCCCAGGCTAGACCTTGCAGTGCAGCATCCATGAGTCGAACCATGTAAGACGGCCCACTCTGAATGCCAAAGGGTAAGTAATTGAACTCATACTTTTGCCTATGGGTGACGAACGCCGTCAGTTCCTTGTCCTCTTCTTTGACAGGTAAGGTCCAAAACCCAGAGGCCAGATCCAACGTTGACAAGAACAATGAGGTAGGGCAACCCTCACCCGACGAAAGTCGGTCTAAAGCCTCCATCGTGAGAGGGATGGGGCTGTCCTGTAGTTTGAGCTTGGAGTTGAGATCACGGTAATCAACGCAGAACCGCACGCTGCCGTCCTTCTTCGTGACTAACACTACGCGTGAGCCCCATTCCGAATTGCTCTTGCGTATAATACCTCTGGACTCCATCTCTTCCACGTGTTTTTCGATAACTCGCCGACCTTCTTCTCCCACTCGACTGGCTGCATGCCGATGGGGCGTTGCATCGGGTTTCAGTGGGAGCTCTACCTCCATAAGATGAGTCTTGGTCGGGTTCTTTGGATCGGTAGCGAAAGCTTGGATGTTGTTTGCTACCATTCGCTTAACCCTTTTCAGTTGCTCTTCGTCGAGCCGTTCCTCGGGATCTATGGAAATTGACTCGAGTAACTCTCGCTCTGTCTCTGACAGGCTTGCCATTAGATTTTCCGGCCCAACATTACCGTCCCGTTGGGGTTGCGGCGTACCTTCCTTCAGTTTATCGAGGTCGAGGCAACCTCTGACGTAGTATTCAGCGTCCAGCTTAGCAAGTGGGCTGAAACCGGCTACTGTAATCCGGTGACGGGTACCGTTGACCAGCTGGACATCCACTTGTCCATCGATCACCGAGGCTAATCTTGTCACTACCGGGGGTGCGGGAATGAGTTTCGCGCTCTGGGGCAGCCCGGACAGCTCATCCCAATCATGGATTCTGTCAACGATGCATGTGACTGGAGTTGTCTTGTCCATCAGGGCCTGTGGCGCTCGTACCCTGACAGTCATTCTGCTCAACGGCGGCACCACCACCGGCGTAGTGGTATAGAGAAGGTACTCCGAGTTCTCCAGCTCCCATTCCGACTCCCCAAGCACCCCGTCGACTAACTTTTCTGGCTTCGGGAGAGGATCGGCCAATCTCTCAGGCTCTCCACCTTCCTGCTCCTTGACGGTAGGCGAGTTGGAAAAGGACTCTGTACCTTGTTGTTCATTGTCTGCCGTTACTGGGCATAAGGGTTCTGAGCTTCCAGGACGATTGGTAACGTCGAACTCATGGGTAATGGGGTCCCCTTTGTGATTCTGCGAGGTCAACGACACGCGTCCCCCTCCTTTGCCATCGCTATTCAGCTGAATTTGAGCTTTGCGCGGGGCTAGAAAATCATTCCCCAAGAGCACCAACGGCCGCCCTTGTATCACGGCGAACCGATGACGACACGGGGTTTTGCCCAACTCGAAATCGATGGTAGCTGTTCCGAAGGTGATCAGTGCTTTTCCGTTAGCACCATTGAGCGGACCCACCTGCGCACGGGCTTCCCGCGACACACAACTGTCCCTTGGCAGCTTCTCTAGCAGCTGGGTTGTAATCACCGAAGGCGCTGCTCCAGTGTCCGCCAGGATTTTTCTTGTTGGCATGACCACATGATTGACGGTGTACACGTCATCTTTTTGACTGCCCTCCGGTATGGGCGTCTTCCTACGTCTCACCCGGAAGTCGCTCACATATAGGGCGGAAGTAGTGTAGGCTCCCAAACTAGGCGTCAACGCCAAGTCCCCGCTTGGTTCAGGGAGCTGGTCTCCCTCAACGACGTTCACCTCCTGCGACGGGGCAGCGCGGAAACCCAAGCTGCCACACTGATCACGTGCAGCTGGTCGAGACTGCAGGTCCACCCATCGATCATAGGCCGCGTAGGCTATGTCCTGCTCCGCAGCTTCTTTATTGGTCAACGGCTCATAATGGTCCTGGTTTCGGTCGCCTAGGATGAACTTCGCGTGTTCGCCTCTGATAAACTTGAGCAACCGCTGCACTCCACCCTTGCAGCGAGGGTAACTAGTTCGGGGGCTGGGTGGTGCCTCTAGGGTTACCCCCAGTCCGAACTGTTGTTCGTGTTTAGTTCTCACGCAGCGATCCCAAAGTTCTCTAGCGTAATTGGGAAGCGTAGAATCGAGCTTCCGATGATGTTGCGCCCACCACGTCTCGACGTCATCCCTCAGTAGCTTAGCTCGGGTGTCTTCGTCTATCACCGCCGAGTTCTCATACTTCGGGGCGTTCCAGCTTACTGACCTCAGAGTGCTCAAATCCAACGGGATGTGATTCAACACAGCAGCCGCCTCATGCTCAAAACTTCTCGGTTGTGTTCGCTCCTCCTCTGGGACAGCCAGATCCGCCAGTGCGGTACACACCGCCGCTTTGTACTTGGCAAACTGACTCCTTGCAAATATACACATCTGGATAGGTTCTTCGGGCTTCGTCTGCCGGCTACGGAAACGTAACTCAGCCTTCTCGTCAAGCGATAGCGAATCAAGTGCTCGTCCCACCGCCTCAGCCGTAATTCGCGGCATGTCGGAGAAGTATGGCCCCGCAAAAGTCCCGCCCGAGATCGGGAGTAATCGTAATGACGGTACTCCAGAAGACAGCCATTCCTTGAGGACGTTCTGGTAAGCTCGAGTCAATTCTTCCATGATGCTTTCGGAAGTCAGACCAGACACGCGTAGATCCGGTCCCACCACGTGGATCACGTGGTACGGTTCGTAATGGTGATAAACTGCGTCTCCCGTAAGCCGTATTCGAGCTCTCACTGGGTCAGGGAACAGACTCTCACTTTTTAGACCAATTAGCTTGTAGATGGCTTCGGATGCAGCTTTGGCCCTTTTAGGACCGTGGCTCAGGATGAACGGTAACCCTGCTGGATCAGTGATGCACACCTCCCGCAGAGCATTCGTATCCTTGGGATTCCCAAGTATACTTTCGGCCGTGACTCGTAACACGTCATGCCAGAATCCAAGCTCGATTTCTCCTTCTTCCGAAGTCTCCACCGTTCCGGGCAAAGGTTTGAATGGCAGCCCCAGGTGCTGATCGAGAGCATTGCCAATCCGTGCAGGGAGTGGTCGCCACTCAAATAGGAGATCAGACGGTCTCCATCCTCGCGTATCCGCCCAGGGGTCATGTTCGTCGAACTCTTCCTCAGGAATTTCTGCTGGATCTCGCCGCTTGCCAACCACGTCCCACACCCGCCATTGGCCGTATCGGCGCCGGATGTGGCGCGGTGCTGGAGGTGGGGGCGGTAAGTCCTCGTGGTCTACCAACCACGGTTGCCTCCACGAGCTGGGGTTTAAGGTAGAATCCCGGTCCGTAGCCACCGTGACCACGTGAACATCAGGGTGAAACCAACCCTCGACTGTCCCATACTGTAGAATAGTTTGTCGATATCTGTCTTGAAGAGCTCCGTTGTTTTGATCACTAGGAGCCTGGAGGGACCCGATGGGGATCCACTTCAAATCGGTTCGGTTGATGCCTTTGTCAACCCTATCCGGATCCGTGCATAACTCCATGGGTGTCCGGATCACCCATAAATGACAGAGGGTAGGAGGGCGGTTTGCAAAGCGGCCATCTGACACTTCATAGAAGCTCCGATGGCCCTCAGGGTAATCCAAAAAGCCTTCTTCGACTGCTTGGTACCACGCCGGCTCAGCTTCCATCCAGGTTAGCAATTCCTTCAACATTTGCCCACTTTGGGCAGGGTCGTCCAGAGTTCTTTCTGGGAGGTCATGGCCTTTACCATTTGGAGATGGGAGCACTAGGACTCGGATGCGCTCGACTCGGTCAATTAGCGCTATACGTACCACCCGTTTGAGATCAGATCCCGCTTGGGCTACCAATTCCTGAGCTGTATGTGCGCTCCTCTTCCGGTAGGGCGACTGTATGTAACGTTGCAGCACGGGCGTCCACTGGGTTGCCATCGCGGCCGCGATGCCCATGTAAGTCTTACTCTTCCTCTCAGTCCGTAGCGAATCTGGCGGATGGCGTGACAAGGAATGTTCGCGCCCGTACACGATCTTAGTCGGTGCAATTGGGGGTAAATTGTCCAGGTAGAGAGCCGTCGGCTTTGTCTGTCCATGACCATGCTGCCAAGGGTGAATATACTGGGTAGGGGACTCACCCACAATTTTTCTCGCCTCTGGACCCATCTTGCTGTTCTCAATCGCCACGAATGGCGCTTGTGCATCCCGAAAGCGTCGAAACACGGCGGCATTCTGGTACATCTGTCTCCGCCGGAATGGGTTGTTTTTAAGCCATTTGATGCTCGCGTTACTGAGGAAGGTGCATGGAGGATGGCCTATAACCAAGTCCCACCCCAGATCTTGTATTTGAGCTGCATCTCCGCAGAAGTGAGGAATTCCTTCTGCAGTAGACCCCTTGAGGTCACATGTAGCGACGTCAGCTCCTGCATCTTGGAACATTTTAGCGACAAAAGGAGGTGAATCCTCTGAGCCTGACTCGCCAATCACTAGCACCTTTGGTGGCACAACCCCCCCCCGACTTAGTCTAAGCTGTTCGGCTTTGAGGGCCGAGAGCTTATCGACGACCTCGTCGAAGTGTTCCGGGGTTTCCTCGGCAGGATTTGGTTTGCTTTTGCGCTCCATACTTGTATCAAGGATCTCAGCGCTCCGCCGGACATCTCGATAGTGTACCAACGTTGAACCCTTCTGCCTTGCGAGATCGCGAGCTAGAGCTCTAATTCGTTCGAATTGTTGCTCGTTCCGCTCTTCTACATTCTCATCCAACATCGAGGGGCCAACCGTGATGGTCGCAACCATTTGTTCTATCTCCTCTTGGGCAGCCGGCGTAAAGCGTGCCATCGGAGGTAGCTCCGTGTGGGATTTACTCGAGAAGCTACGAACTGGCTGTGGCGGGGTACCCGCTGTACTGATCGCTGGTCCATCCCGGAGCTGCACTGCCTGTTTCTTGCGCCGCCGCGTGAGACTTTTCCATGCCGACATCACTTTGTGGGCAAAGAGGGGTACGCAACCATGGCGCTCGGCGGTCTCCACAGCCCGCTCGACCTCCTCGCATCGTGTAGGCGGTACCGCTCCGCCTGTGGAGATCTGATTCTGGTCACGTAACTGACGCAAAAATTCCGTTTGAATCATGTCCTTCCACGAGTCAGGTCGAATTCGAGCTACGTGTAGTGTGGTCACGGCTACTTGCCAAGATTCGTCAGGCATGTCAATCCCAGGTTCGCCTTCCACCTCCGGGTCTCCTTGCATTTTACGGGCCTGTAACAGGTTCTGGCATATCTTCTGGACCAAGTCCTCTACCGTGGTAAGTTGTAATTGACTCTCGTGAGCCGCTTCTCTCGAGAAAGGGGACCATAATGGTGTGGTCCCTTGAATTGGAGGAGAGGGGTACTTCCGGAATTCCGCTACCCAGCTCCTTGTATGATCACGGATACCCGGGAGGGTTATCCGTAACCATGTCTTTTCCGTTGTTGTCACTCGGTTTGCATCGGCGACGATCCCTATCGGCGCCACAGTCGAGTCGATTTCGTCACTCGAGATGTTGTGCCCCGAATTCTGGCCACTCCTCTGTCTGGGCTCAGATGAGGGAGAGGTCTTGGTCTGGGCCAAAGGGGCCCTTTGGTGCATGCTCATGCTCATGGATTCCTTCACATATTTCGACGATTCACCCTTATTGAACAAAGTAGGAGGAGGTTCGACTAGAAGGCCCGACGAGGGGGTTCCTCCAATCTTACCCCCCTCGTCGCCAATCTCCTAGCGGTTGGCGTTTCCAGAGCGATCGTCCCTCAACTGCTGACCTTCGCGACGGGGTCGTATGTAAAGGCAGCTCTGCAAATCTCTGGCCACATGGGACGTCTCGGGGTCTCCTCCCTCGGCCAGCCAGCGTTTGGCGGCGCGACAAGTCATGGGTGGGTGATCACCGCGGCCAACTCCCAAACTCCACGGAGGTAGGGTCGCGTGGTTCTGCGGCCGGAATGCGCAAAAAGCGCAACTCCCTGATGGCCATTTGCGCCATCCTGCCGGGCGGTCCCCTTGAGGCCTTTGGTTAGGTTCTGGAAGATCAATGGCAGGGGCACTCATCGTTCTATCTTGCGGCATGAAACGCGCCATGGCTTGCCGTAGGTCACGGTTTTTGCTAGCCAGGTGTAGTGCCTTCGAGTAGTTGATAAATGTCGAGTTCCAATCCGTAGCCGTCCACTCTTTGCCGTACGGATGACCTTTGGAGCCTGCGGGATGCTCGATGTCGCGTCCCCACTCCTGTGTCCTCTGATCTGTTCCTTGCTCCGTCCTCCGTTCATACCGCTGCGGTGGCGGTTCTTGACTGTGGGACGATGGGTTTGGGTTGCCCCTTGTCGATGGGCCCTGCGGGTGTCCTGGAAGGACCGTATCTTTATGCGGACGTTGAGGTTGAAGCGAGCGGGTACGACCGGGTGGCGGTGCAGGATTAACCGCCGCCACTGATGAGCTGGATTCACCGTAGTCCGTAATGGCGGCTACCTCCATGTTTGTATTTCGTTTTGCCCTTTGGCCCCGCGGCTCTCGTTGAGGTGGTTCGACGTTGGTCCTTGACCTCAACGTACGCGATGCCTGCTTTCCATCTCCTTCAGACGTCATGGAATCTCCCCGTCTGAATCCCTTTACATCGTTAGCACGCATTCTTGCCTTTCGGAGAGGGATTGCGGTTTCCACAATCTCATCGGGGCGCAAAGCGTCTCTACCTTGACGGCCCCTCTGCACTTTCTGGGTAGCTACTTCTACGAGCTCTTCGTATAGAGTAGCGTCCGTATCGCCCCGAACTGGATCAGAAGGATCGTTCTGCAAGCACAGGACCATCCGTTCATTGAACGTATCCAGATGATGGGTGGTTTTATGCACTTCCTTAGCGGAAACTCCACTGTACTTGAAGTACAGCTCTCCGAGACGCTTACGGAGCGCAAACATGTCTTCGCCTTGCAATCTGAAGGTTGCCTTGGACCACTCCAAGCGATGTAAGTCACCTCCCTTCTTGACCACAAAGGATTGATCCAGTCGGTAAATGAATATATCGGCTCCGAGGAGGGCGTAACCCCCACCGCGGGCCATGTCGTCACTGAGGAAAGCGACGTCCTGCAGAGCTTCTTGAGTCGCCGATAATATCCGAGGGCTACGCCTGCCGCCATCTGAGCAAAGGTGGCCTAACAGCTTCTGCAGTATATGCTCCCAGCGGCAACCGTGCCGGAAGCATTCCCTCAATGTCGCAATGAACCCAGGACGGAATTGTTGCCACCCTAGAGCCACAGTTTCGGGGCTGTCATTCCTGAGGGAGTTCGGGAAGTTCATCTTGGTGATCGTGTCAATGTTGTTCTTGTTTCGTACGTCGAACACTCGACGGTACCACGCACTCAAAACTTCCGGTGTCCAGAAGGCGCGGGTACGCATCTGCATGCCAGTATTGTCAGTGTCTGCGGTTATTACTTGAATGACCCAGCTCGCCTGGTTGGATTCTTGCAGCGCGTAATTCGTGTCTTCATTTTCTTGCTCGTACAAGCGGATGATAGGCGTGTCATCCACCCACCCTCGCATTCCCCCCATGAGGGCTGGATCTGGGAACGCCCATGTTCCCGATCCAGCTGGCACTCGTCCACCGGCCATACGAGTCATCCCGGATAGGGGTACTCCCGAAGGCATCGGGGGGGTCGGCCTTGTCGTGTATGTTTGTGCTCGCGGCCCTCCTGTTGTCTGGGGCACCCTGGACGTATGGGGGGGGGCGTGGCTGGTTGACCGCGATGCCCTCGATGTTTGAGGGGGCGGACGGTCAGCCGTCTGACTTCGCGGAGCCGTCTGGCTGTGGATGTGGGCAGTAGAATGTGGTTGAGATCTGACCTCATCCTCTGGCAACGGGGTGCCTCGGCCTGAAGGGGGAACTTCGCTTTCAGGGTAGTCCCACGGGTCCTCAATTTCACTTTGCTGCTCACGAGCTGCTGGCTCGGTCATCCCTGCGCCATTTCTTACTGAAGCAGAGGTCGACCTGTTCTCGGAGTGGGTCTCGTTTTCGTAGGGGAGTCCGCCGTTTTGCGACTCCGGGCGTCCACTTGACCTTGGGTTGGGGTCGCCAGGGAGCATCCATTGAGTCTCCGATGGCGGTGCGGCGTCGGCAGGAGCTCCCGCCTCTGAGAGTTCCTGACGAGTTGAACGCACCTGTTCAACCCTCGCTGTCATTTCCTGCTCGAACACTTCGAACTGAGTAGTCATCAGTTCTGACAGATGTTCTGCCTGACGTGCCATCTGGCGTCGCACATGTTTCTTGGCTTGCTGCATTTCCTTCACCACTTCTCCCATTCCTTGCATTGCCTGCCGCCACTCTTGGCGCATTTGCATCTGCAAGGCCTGGGGGGTGTCGAGCGGTCTGTACTCAGGCGTGTGAGGAGTTGGCCGAACAGCGGCCGTCGAAAGCTGGCTTTCGACTGGTGGATCTTGGCTGCCGCTTCCTCCAGCGTTAGTAGATCCGTTGGGATCATCCGGATTCGGAGGGTATGCGTAGAAGGCCTCTTGATAGCTCTCTGAGGTAGGTCTTGTAGCTTCCGGAAGCAATGGCGCTCCCGAAGGAGTTCTGCTGCGCGCGACTCCATCGTCAATGGAGGGAGGCCTCGAAGGCTCTGTCGCGTCTCCGTGGGATTCACACGGGTGCTCTCGGGCAGGTATCTCCGCCATTTGTCTCGGGTTCGGGACTTCGCTCAAAGCCCCTTCACCGTGTTCAGTCCGTGGCACGGCCTCTTCGGGCTCTGTTGCATGCACCGGCTCTGTTGCAACGTTCATTCTGTCAAACCCAGGCGGACGCGAAGTGTCTTCTTCTTCATACTCTGTGTCCTCAACGAAGTCTGGGTAAGCTCCTTCTTCTCCGCCATTCTCTTGTGAAGACCCCTCAGGGTCCCTTTCGTCCCCCGCGCTCTCACCTTCGTCCTCAGACTCCGAGGTCTCAGAGCCTGGGGCAGATGGTGGGGGTGAGGGCGGACAGCTAGGCGGAGGTCCTACCATTTCTCGCTGAGCAACCTCCTGAGTAGCACGATGTACCCGTTCGAGGCTGGGGTCTTCAGGGAGACACGGCACATGGGATCGGTCGCAACTTGAACTAAAACCTCCATTTCTCCAATGCGCCTCCTCACTTAACTGCCACCACGTCATTGTAATGAGGCGAGCTTGTGCCAACGCGGCTCCACACCGAACACAGGCGTATTCAGTGGCCGGGCGGAACGACCCGCACGGAAGGTTTGGGCATTCTGCCAGGATCGGGGGAAGAGCGGCCAATCTACCTAGTCCATCGTCCTTGTACCATCTAGGTTCGCCTCCACGGCTCGCCGTGTCATCATATGCCCACGTCTCTCCCTGTGCATCGAGGTATATTCTGGATGCAAGTTGTTTTACAAGTTCATGTCGAGGCTTCGGCATGGCACCGGGAGCGCTTCCCAGCAGGACTCGTTGCATATGGCGTCCCCAGGAATCCTGTAGCCCGTACATTTGACCGCCTTCTTCCTCTTCGCGCACCTTCCAGTAAGGGAGGCTATCCTGTTTTCTTGGATCGGTTAGATCGTAAGTGTGGACGGCGCCGCTTCGCAAAGGTTCCAGATATTGGACCCAATGGAGGGCGGTCCGTCGATGTAGTCCAAGCCTTTCATAAAACTCAATGGCTTGGAGCCACGTCTTGAACCGCATCGGCTTCACGTGTGCCTCCATTGTCATGGTTATGGCCGCTTGTTCTGCTACGGACAGGTCTCTACCGATGCCACATGCGTCGGTCAGCAGCTCTAGACGTGCAGCTGGAACCAGACTGGCGTCTGGCGAGCGATGTTTGAACTCGAACGCTAACTTCATGTATTCATCGCAGACTCCCTTGTCGTTGCTGTCCACTAGGTATCTGAACCAGTTGTCCGTTCTGCGTGGATGTGGAGTCGTTGATATCCACTGGCGTTGTTGATTTCCCGTTAGTATACCAGGTATCCGGATAATCTCGTCGAGGGCCGCTGGCCTATCCGTGAGGTCATGGCGTAAGGTTATCTCCTGAAGTGCCCTTGGCTGCAAAATTTCATGGGGATACAACTTAGGCCGTCTTTCGCTTGACTGGTTACCACCGGGCGCGGTAGTCTGTGGTTCCGTAGTCTCAGAAAGATGTGGTGCTGCTTCCGGCAGTTCTCCAGCTACAGGCAGTGCTTTGAAAGCTTGAGCCACCGGGATTTGCCCTTCCATGTTCACGTCAACATCTTCCTCATCCTCTTCCTCATCTTTGCCTCTGGGTGGCGACGGAGGGGAATCCGGCGGTGGAGTTCCGTAAGGCGCAGTCATAGGTGCCATCTTCCCCATATCTTTTGGCGGCATGGTAAATAAGTAAAGGGGCATACCCTGCGAGTAGAAAACCGTACCCAGCAAACCAACCTTTGCTCTCCAGCCCGTGTAGACCCAGCTGGCATTGCCCAGTAGGATCTTCAAACCTTCTGCCTCGAGACTCCCTTCCGCTTCTCTGACTTCAGTAACTGGCCCGAATTCGCGCTCCTCCCACTGTGGGAGTTGGGTAGGGCAGTAGATTCGGCCTTTGCAGTTCATTGACTGGTGCGGCGTCAACCTGGATGGAACTAATGACCATTGATCCAAGAAGAGAACGCTGGAATGTCCCGATGTCTCGCCTTCAGTCTCGAGGTCTCCTAACTCCTGGCGATCAGCCAATGCGGCGGCTGTCTCGTTCCTCTCTTCCCGACGCTCCTTAAGCAAGTGATATGGCGAGATATCGAGCGCCGTCGACTGGGGAGGCTCAGATGACTGTCTGCGTGGCTTTGGAACCATCAACTCAGGTGGTGGCGTCCATTGCGACGGCAAGGTCACCGGCGACATCACCTGTGCTGCCTCCGTTGACGGCGACGGCGGCGGTGACGGCGGTGGCGAATTCGGCGGCGATGGCGGCGGCGATGGCGGTGGCGATGGCGGCGGCGATGGCGGTGGCGATGGCGGTGGCGACGACGGCAGGGACGACGGCGGGGGTGACAACGACTGGTGTTGCCTTCTTTTCGCCGGGACGACCTCTTTTCGGCCGCTGTTCGTTCCATTGGTCGTATCCGTGGTTCGGGGTCTCAGGCCGTGCTTCGGGGTACCATCCGTGTGTTCCACCCGCAAGACAGAGCGTCTGTCGGGGGAATAACTCCAGCGGGGTGGGGTGAAACTCCACCCGTCTTCCCTCTGCGGGGGGTCCAGGCAGAGAGGCAGCAGCTTCCACCAACCCAGGACCGACCGAAGCGGAGTGGGCGGTGGCAAGACTCTCGGTCTCCCTTGATGCCAGTACCGTTCATACTGGTAGAATTCAACCCTGGTGAACATGATCTTCAGCCATTTGCCTCGTTCAGTACTCAACGGATCACATCCTAGGGCATCTGCGATCCCCTTTGACAAAGCCCGGGCGTACTGGCTGAGCCTTGGGTCGATGTAAAGTTGGTCCAGCATGGAGTCGTACGACTGTCCTTTAGTCCTCCAGTTCTGACCGAACGCGGTCAGGAATATGTCTTGAAGTCGTTCGACGCAGTGGATCAAAAGCTCGCCTTCCTGTCGAGGCTTTACTTTGCTCCACGCCGTGGGGGTAGGGCCCCCTGCGTCTCCTCGGGGCGGTTCGTTCGGATGTCGATACCAGTGGAATGGCACCCGTGGCGCCTGGACGGGGGATTCGGTTTTGAACGAACGTCGTAGAGGGAACAGTACCCGGTCAGTCTTCCCTTGTTTGACAGGGGTTGACGCTGCTCCCCCGCCTTCATGCGTTTTTTTGGTCTTCGAGTCGGCGTATTCCAGGTAGGCCGCCGTTCTCCAAGCGTGCAAGTCGGCCTCACTCCTCACTTGAGAGGCGCCTACTACAGCGTCTACTCCACACCTGGGGCAGACGATGGTTGAGAGGTCGATAAGGGTGACGTGCTCATTCCACACATCCGGTGCCTTTAGGCATTGGAAGCAGCGAGCGCCCTTTTTGTCTCTGCATATCGTCGGCCAATTGTTTCTGCTGTACTTGAGGCGGGCCCTGACGATTTTCTCCTGGGCCACTAGGGGCGAAATGTCGATTACCTTTCCACTTTCGTTCCGAGCGGGCTCTTTTTCCGTAGCCGGTGGGTCGGATGACTCGAAAGTCACAGGCCCGCCATGTTGCCTCGAGGGCGTGGCCTCGTGTTGGTCGGCAAGAGGGTGAGAGTGAGTTCCACCCTGGCTCGGGGGTCGACTCCGACCTGGCGAACGGGACGAGCTACCCGGATCGTCTCTGGCCGGTAAGTCAGGAGTTTTCGGCCGGGACGACTGACCCGGGCGAGAAGAGTCTTCTTCGGCGCGTCCCTTCCGGTTAACAGGGAACCTTTCCAAATAGATCGTGCTCTTGGGCTCCAAAAAGTTCAGGCGGAGACCTCCTTCAAGTAGCCTTTCCCGAAACAAGAGCATCTGTTGGGCAAATGGAATCGCCAACATCTTTGCAAGCTGAGTTTTCAACTCGTCGACCGTCATCAGACGTCTGATCATTGGTGCGACGGTCCGCACCAGCCCTGGTATCCTTGATTTCACGAAAATCTGGAACATCTCGTGCCGTCGACTACGACGTCGCTCTCTGGACGTGGTCGACTTCACGGTGGGGTCTGTCGGGTTCGAAAAGACGGGGGTGTTTGAGTTGGTTTGAGCCGGCCCGAACTTGGATAGAGAGAGGGTAGACAGGATATCCTTCATTTGCGGGGCTGAATGCGGGTATTTGATACCCCTCAAAATGTGCACCAGCGGCTTTATGAGGATAGATACTCCCTCGATGATATCGTCGGGGTGTAGGGTTTCCCTGTCCTGGAGGCCTCTTTCCACGTTCATGGTAGCGATCCCTACGAGCTTGTCGTATAGGGCGGCCTCCAAATCTCCCCGAATTGACTCGGAGGTGTCATTCAATAAGCACTGGACCATTCGTTCGTTGAACTCGTCCAAATGCGGTGGTATGTTGTGGATCTCACTGGCGGGAGTTCCACTGTATTTGAAATACAGCTCTCCGAGACGCTCTCGGAGTGTCAACATGCCTTCATTGGGCCATCTGAAAGTTGCCTTGGACCACTCCAATCGGTATTGTCGCTGAGCTTCCCAGCTTTCTTCCCAGCTCTTGGAGCGGTCAGTATGGATTCTCATTGGTTCTACCGAGGCTCTGGGGATGGGGTGCTTCTGGTGGGATCGCCGCGGATGTTCTGGAGTCTCGACCCACTGGTCGCATCTACTGCCATACCCAGATGCTGGAAAGCCGACGTCACGTGCCCAATGGGATTGGATCTCTAGTGGGTCTGGTGGGTCTCCAGAAGAGAAGTAGTCTCCTTCTGCCCGCCTTCGGTTTCTCTCCGTCGGGGGCGGCGACTGCGGCGGCGATGGCGGCGGCGAGGCCGGCGGTGAGGGCCGCGGCGAGGCCGGCGGTGAAGTCACGGGTGGAAATGCTTCGGTTGGGAGTGGTGTGATGAACTCGGGTGCGCAGCGCACCGTCGTCTGCACATGCTGCAGCGGTGGCGACTGTAAGGTTTCGCACAATGCCTCATCTGAGGTCTCATAGGTCACCGGCGTGAGCAACTCATCGCTCGTCCACCGCCGCCAGTGCTGCACGAGTCCATCGGTCGACGTGTGAGCTGCGGGGGTGCTGCCGTTAGGCGGCGTCGAGGGTGGCCCAATCGGTCGAGGCGTGTTCACTGGCGAGTTCGGCCAGGAGGGCGGCATCAGCAATGAAAGTGACGGGGCGAGTTCAGACAACGACTTCGGTGGTAACGCCCGAAGTGGGGGTGGCCGGTCATCTACCCCGAGGGCATCTATGACATCCCTCAGGGGTTGAAGTGTGATCCCCATGGCATGGGAGGCGAACCACTTTGTTGCGAGAGGTTCCGGGTTTGTCGTCGGCGGCGATGGGGGCGGTGACGGCGGTGGCGTAGCGTCTGACGTTCCTGCGGTCGCTCGTCGCTCCGCTTCCTTGGACGTAAGCTTCTTTTTCCTCTGGGGCCGCTCAGCCGCTGTTGTTTTAGTAGCTGCTTCCGGCCGTTCGGGCGCCGATGTCGTAGCTTTTAATTCCCTTGGTTCCTCCCTAGTAGGGACTGGAGCAGCGGGCGTAGCCTTGTCAGTGATATTGAGTGCGGTCTGATCAGTGGCTTCGATTATAGACCTTGTCAACTCAGTCACCCTGGGATCGATCGTGATAGGTTCCTGTTTCTCTTCACCACGTTGCGTTCCCCTGTGTTTTTGCATACTCTGGCCATACGCGGTGGAGTCTTTCCCTTGACAACCCTCGCACTTGAAAACCAAAACTCCGGGTTCTCGCAGCTTAGAGTCGATGAGATGGAGGAAATCTTGGTCCCTATTGTATTCACCGATCATCCATCCTGCTAACGGTCCGTGTAGTCGTTGGAACTCACGGACTAGATCATCCGTGATTTCCTTAACTTGCATTTTGCCGAAGCAGACTTGCAGTTCTCCAAACAATAGGCGGCCACATGTAGGCACCGAGCAGGTTACTCCGTTTCCGGCGTACCGCTTCATGTGCATGCCCCTCTCCTTTTTGCTGTGCCTCACCTCATCCCCAATATCCTTCTCTAGGCATCTGGCGGCGTCCTTTTCGGCTTGCTTGTCGCTATCGCCTCTGCGTAGGGCCAATGCCAGAGTGTTAGAATGAGATGCGGCGCTGAGGTTGAAGCCGACCGTAGGATCTCCTTCCAAGTGGACTCGCAGGCAGGGTGACTTGTACCTCTTGTCTTCGGTGAGGGTCAATTCGATTCCTTTAAACGTGGATCCGCCTACGTACTTGGGATTGGCTGCGATGATACGGGCGTAGTCTGGTAGGCAAGATATCATCCGTATGAATGTGCGCCTCTCTGCCTCTGTCACTTCTTGGTTAGTAAGCCTCCCGTGCATATTTTGCACCAGCATTTGCACCTGACCCTTACCCATCACGTAGAAGGGTAACTCCGGCTCTCCGTCATCAGGTGAAGGCACTGTGACCACCATGATGGTCTGTAGTAAAGTACGTATCGACTTGACTGTGTCACTGGACATGGCAGCCAGCAGCTCTACTGTGGGTCGGTAGGTATTCAGCGGGTCTCCCAGCGGCATGACCTTTGCTTTCGGTTTGTCTTCCATTGGAGGTACAGGTTCTTGCGCCACTCTTAGCTCCAATCCCCCCCCAGACTTAGGAGACACCTCCGGGGTCTTTTTCGAGCGTGGGGCAGACTTGGTTTTCCCCTTTGCTTTGCCTTTGCTGGTCACTGTTTCGGCGGGCTTCGCAGCAGCCACTTCCTCATGGGAGGTGGTCGGGTCGGCAACTGCCGCCTCCTGCGAACCCGGAGTGTCGGCATCGAGCTCAACGACCTCCAGCAATTCGCGGAGGCGCGACGCCTCGAGGGCGCCTGCGCTCGCGCCTTGCAGGCTGTGAGGCTGAGCTCCGTCCACCAAACCTCCCTCGTTGCTCAACGAGGTAGGTGACTCAGGTGGGGAGGGAAGGGGCGTCAGGTAGCTAAACGTGACAGGGTATAAGCCTGCACGCTCACTACTACTCACGACGCTATTACCATATGGTACTCCTGTAAGGCTTGACACACTCGCAGTCGTAGCGGACATGAAGTAAGTCACGGAGTCCAATATCCCACGGGGGCAACATGTCTCCCACCACAAGGGCGTGAGACCGGACCCACGTGAGGGTGTGGACTCGTGACTGCAGGTGCCCTCAGTTGCCGACGGCGTAGGTGACCTTTTCATCAGCGACGGTCGAATCATTGATTCGCGGAGGTAGGCGAGCCCCGCGGCGGAATCCGGTGGGGAACACGGCGGTGTCGTTGGCGCCGTCAGGCGTTGCGAGACAATCCAGTGGGTGCGATCCTCGACCGCATGCAACTGCGTCAGGCGTTGCGGCGTCAGCCTAGTCGACGCTCGAGGGCGCAGAAGCTGCGGCGACGAAGTAGGCGACTCAGGCGGCGTAGCTGGTGGTGACGGCGGTGGCGAGGCCGGCGGTGAGGGCAGCGGCGAGGCCGGCGGGGAAGTTGGTGGCGAGACCTGTGGCGCGGTTGACGGCACGGGGTTTCGGAGAAGCTCCTGCCATGTCTGCGCGTCTGTCGTCGGCCGGCACCTCTTGGGTCCTGGCTCATTTCTAGCCACTGGCGGCAGTGAACTAGCACTGCCACTCGGCGATCCATCGGCTCGCAGCCGTCCCTCCCCTTGCCATTGTGCCAAACGAACGAGGGTGTGTTCATGGCAGCGGTGTGCACGATTAACGTAGCGGTGACTGAGGCTTTGCTCCGAGCACAGTCGACATTTATTCGCCGGGGGAATAGGGACAGTCGCGTTTGGGCACTGGCATCGCTGCTGCCTCCGACAAGCGTCTTTGTAGCAGGTGATCCTAACACGTTGCGTGTGTCCACACATAGGCATGCCAATAGTGACAATCTGATCGAGCATCAAGGCGGTAGTTACTCCTCTATAGTCACCATCGGCGGACACGCGGGCGTCAACCGTGTTGATGAAGAGGCCCTCTGGCTTACGACCACTTCCGCACCTCCAGTTGGCCCTTCGGAACACCTCACCCTCCGTTTTCAGGAACTTCTTTGCCTCGCGGTCTCCGAACGGTGTTGGGGTGCGAACGTGTTTGGGGTTGGACAAACCAGCAATACGAGCCGTTATTCGAGGATCCGGCCAGCGGTGGTCCGGGGTCGGCGGCTGCTCTTCGTGGAAGGGCCAGTCTTGCCCGAGCTGTAGGTCGAAATCCTGCTGATCTCGGCTGCGTCTCCACCAATGCGTCTCGTAGGCGCTCGTTACCATGTTGTTGTCTGAGTCGATCCGGCACCAGCCCATCGGCTTTGGTTCGTGTGGAGCTCGGTACACGTCCTTATTCCACGTGTCGAGGGCGATGGGGCATGGGACGGTTGATTTCGGATCCCCATAAGCTTTTGGTAATCGACTAATCCACTGGCTGGCGGTTGGGCCTAGTCGTCTGGTATCGACTTGAGCGAAAAAGTGGTTCTTCAAAATAGGGCCTGTCCAGCCTATGTCGCTGTTGCCGAAGCCTTCATCGTAGATCACTGACCTGAACTCGAGCACTCCAGGAATTCGAGAGGAGACGTACACTGCATCATGCACTACCAGCCCGGAGTCAAAGCTGCCGTTCAATCCGCCCAGCCTATCCGCAGTCAGTACTTGGTGCTCGTTATATTGAAGCACTCCTTCCCTATCGACCGTCAGGTAGAAACCTTTCCAATGCGGTGAGGTGATTATCAACCATCTACCCGTGGGGCCATACAGGTAAGCGTCCGCGCTATGTGTCGCTTGCTCTGTCGTAAGGAAGGAGCAGGCGATATTTTGAACGGTAGGAAATTCCACCCTCACGGGACATCCCGGCCCCACCGGCACTTGACGCCGTGGTCCAGTGAAATCGGGCTGTATGTAGAGAAGATCGTCTACCATCAGACGCGTCTTCCTTGCTAATGCAATAAATTCAGACGAGGAGGGACAGGGGCGTTCGATGTCCGCCTTCTCAGAGAAGTCGGGAAGACCACCATAGCCCAACACACTTGTCATCGGCGGCTGCACCCACCGCAGAGGCCCTGGCAAGGTTTCAGGTTGATGACTATCAAGGTTCTCCATTCGCGGGGGTCTGCCAAGGGGAATACCGAAGCATCCCGGCGAGACTTGGTTGACGAACGTGCCATAGGCGTAGTTCGTGGGCGGGTAGCGGACATAGGCGTGAGGTAGCATCGCCGCAGGCCTTGAGGGTTGGACGTGTTTCCAGGAGGGAGTATCGCGATGGTTTCGAGCAAATGTGTTCGTTGTCGTCACTGGTACTGGCAACTCCAGCGCAGGTCCTTCCCGACTCCGATCGTCTTCGCCCACACACAGAAAGACCTGAGTCTTTTCCCGCTGATACAGTGGTTGGTGAGGATCGGCCACCGCTAAAATCCCTAGCATATCCCAGGCGGTTAGAAAGTCGAGAGGTAGTATGCTGTACTTTTCGCAGATGGCTTCCATTGAAATCTGACGGCGCGGCAAGTCCTTACCAGGCGGCTCATCGGGCTTAGGGTCCGGATCGACCCAGCCATATGCTTGGTGCCAGTTCAGCACTGCGACGACAGATTCAAGCGGCCGTCCTATCAGCTCCGAGATGTACGGTTCGAGGAATTTAATGACGTTCACCGCCACGGCATACTTGTATGTCGTAAGGTTGCCCCTATAGTCGGTGCCGCGTGCTACGTTGAGTGCGTGTATGAACGCCCGATCGGTATCGTCTTGTATTATGTTGATACCCCTGTCCAACAGCTGATCCGTCTCATGCTGGATCCTCGCTTTGGCCGCTTCGTTGTCGGGTCCTTGAAAGTACATGCCTGACTGGCCCAAGTAACCAGGTAGCGCTGCCGGCGACAAGAAAGGTACCAACGGAATCGGGAGATACCCGCTCAGGCTCTGAGGCACTGACCTGTGCAGTTCGCATTCCACGCACATTTTAGCCTTCAGGATCCTGAGCGCCGCCTGCACTGACCCCATAGTCAGGCTCGAATCATGGAAACGGTTGTACTGAGATAGGACGGTCTCGCTTTGTTCCCTCAGGATGGCAGCCTCGACTCCAATTAAATCGGAATCAACCAAGTTTGCGATCAACGCTGCATGATCCTGTAGCCTTACGAAAGCGTCTCGGCAAGACCTCACGAAGCGGCGATGGTCCAGCCGACATAGAGTCTTTACGGCCGCATGGTCTAGGGGGTGGTTGATCTCGAATAGAGAGGGTAGGACGCGGGGCTGCTGTATTGACAGGCAACGAATGACCGTGTGGTCAGCACCCGTGCCCATCATATCTAAGGTGCGAAGGCTTTGAAGGCCCAGCGGCTCTAGTGAGTTAGGTTGCCGACGCTGAGCGCGCTCGGGATAGGTAAGCCAAAGTTTCCAGCCTGCGGCGGAAATGTCTCCGTTGTCCATAAGGTTCAACCGCAGCAGACTCTGCAGCTGCCACAGAGCTGGGCTCAGGGCGATTAAGCTGTCGTCTGTGACACCGCAGTTGATAAGTTGAAGCTCCTGGAGGTAGGGAAAGCGTTGCGACTTTAGGGAAAGTCGTAGGTTGACGAAGCATGCGGGAGCGTTCGGAGCGTCCTCGACGGTCTCGGTGTCATGCTTCGACTCTGCTTCCTCTGCTGCATGCTCTCCTGGGCCATTTCCTATCCACCGTATCTGTCTAATGCGGCTGTGGAGGTCCGGCTGCAACTGGCAGCGGCGGTAGAAGTGTAACCAGAACGGTCCCAGCCCACCAGTCCTCTGTTCAGTCTCGCTTACCTGAAGAACTCTGAGTTTGAGTAGATCGAGGCAAACGAATCCGAAGATGCTGTAGAATTCCACCGGGAGACCACCAAGGAAGTATGACCCTCCATGATAAGGGAGCCGGTTGTCTGCCCGAGAGCCCCCCGAATCCGGCGGAGGAGTGGGTCGTTCCAGATGTTCCAGTACCATCAGACTGGTATGGGTAAGAGCGGTCAAGTTCGTGAAAGGCAGAGATACTGTTGACCTCAAGAGCTGCGCGAACCAACTGTCACCATGGGGCGCAACTGGATCCACCCTATTAACGTTGTTGAATGTGGCAAGTAAAGCATCATTGAGCACCAGATTCAGCTTGTTTAACCTTTGCTCTGCTTCTTCGACCTCATTGTCTTCGTCGCGGGGGTACAGGCGACGCAACGTCTCATTCACCTTCGTATTGGTGAAGATCCAAGCGTAAAAGGCGTTTAGGAGCTGGTCGCGCTCAACTAGCACTGTGACGATGTGCCGTATTACGTCATCGCCGAGATCCATTAGGGTAGGCGGCGGTGCCGGGGGCGCCGACGCTGACGGCGGCGATGGGGTCGCTGACGGTGCCGCCTGGGGGTTCACTCCATTGCCGTGCAGAGCATGCTCTCTGCGGTTGTGTTCACGATGCGTTACAGCCCATCGTTCGGATGGTGGCAACGGCGGTAGAGGCTCGGGATAAGGCATCGCATCAGTCTCCGTCGGGGGCGGCGACTGAGGCGGGGTGAGAGGCGGGTTAGGAGGCAACGGTGGCTGCTGTTCGGGATAAGGCATCGCATCAGTCTCCGTCGGGGGCGGCGACTGAGGCGGGGTGAGAGGCGGGTTAGGAGGCAACGGTGGCTGCTGTTCGGGGTAAGGCACCGCATCACTCTCCGTCGGGGGCGGCGACTGAGGCGGGGTGGGAGGAATGTCCTCGGAGATAGGCGTCTCTGGTTCCTCTCTGGTATGATATTCTGGTGCCTCTTCAATGATTTCCAGCTCGTCTTGGCTGGATGAGGATGTGGAGGAGAACGAAGGCGCGCCGCCAGGCGATGGCTCCCCGCCAGCAGCCCTCAGAGCTATTAGATCGTCGCGGTGTCGAAGACCGCAGCATTCATGCCACTCACGATTCCGCAGGCTCCCCAACGGCGCGGCGTTGCGCTCGCATCCGGGTAAGGCGCACTTGGGCACCCCCTCTCCCGGGCGTTGCATTAGTTCGTTCCAGACCCGCGCGCACGTTAGACTGCAAAATTGGTGCTCAAACAGTTGGCCATTGTCCAACGTGACGCGGTAACGCGGAAATTGGCAGCGTGACACTATGCACAGTGGGATTGAAGCGGCCTCACTCGTGGCGTGGGGCGCGGCGTCATCGGTTGTTGTGACAGCCGCGTCGTCATCCGGCGGAGTAGGGTACGTCTCCTCTCCGTCCTTGGTGTTGTCAGCTGGCTCCACTTCATACGGATCGGTGCTCGAGCCCTCGCCACACGAACCCCTAGGATTGCCGCCTCCACGTCCTCCGCGCCGGAATACGAGGCTGAGTACATCGCGGGTGAAACTTTCACCCATGGTCTTTTGAGGGTCGTGGTATTGACTCTCGATGACGGGGTAGTAGTTGTTACGGTCGATACCGAAGGAACTCGCGGCCAGGTTGATGAGGTAGTCCAGCGTTCGGTGAGCCTTGACCTCAAACTTGTACCATACACTTGGTGGATGGCGTGATGATCCTGGAGCCATCTTTGCGTGGACTTGATACTTCTTGACATCGGCCAAGCTATCCAGATCCGAAGCTAGCTGTCTCGCGCCGCGGCGAGTCCAGCAGGCTGAGATCGTGCTTGCGGCCTTGTTGATCATACCTAGGTATTCTTTGGTGGCCTGGTGGCCTTGTTCTTTTCCTTGGCGTTGTGCCTTGTTGGCCTCGGCGATATGGTGCCGGTGCTCCTCTCTCGACATCCGTTGCTTTCCCGTCACATAGGGGTTGGCCGCCTCGCTATAGGATCGAAAGAGGTTTGGCTCGATGTTCAGGCCCGGCAGCCCATCCCAGCTTAATTCCGTGGCACTACCGAGGTCTCCTTGTTCGAGGTAGTAGTTGATCCAAGCGGTCCGTCGAGCCTCTTCCTCGGAAAGGGCTACGGCGGCGACGGTAAACATGTCGTCGGGAACTAGTGGAGGCAGTGGCCAGTGGGTCGTTGGGGGCTGGGTCGACGGGGGCTGCACCGTCGGCGTCGGTGGCGGCGACATGTCGCGGCGGTACCACTTAGACGGCTCGTTAGCCTGGAGGTTGGAGATAGTGTGCAACGGCTGCCCTCCAGACTTCGACCTCGATGCTTTGACCTGGCGTCTGGCACGCTTGCGATCCTTGTTGCGCACCATCTCGAACGGTACCGAGTTCTTTTCCATCGTAGGGTGGCTGAGTACTGTAGGGTCGTAACCTTCCACAGTCTCTTTAGTCAGCCGGCAAGTAATGGAGCAAAGAAGTGGAACGGAAGGGGCCTCCTTGGTGGTTGGCTTGGTGGTGGTCACGGCGGCGGCGACGGCTACCTTTTTGGCGGGCTGGACTGCTTGGTTGTCGGCCTTGTCACCAAACAGCTCCTCTATCGCTACCCAGTCGTCGTCTGCGACGTCGTCCCGCGCCCTCTTCATATGACCATATGCATCTCGAACGCACTTGAGTATTGGTCGGTTCGACGTGGCGCCACTTGACTTGCGTTCGGTGGTGTAGTTCTCGCCTCGCGCGGCCCACCGCGCTTCCTTCTTCGCCTCCCTTTTCACGCGGTTAATCTCATGGAGGACGTTGGCGTTGGCGGCGTCGCGCTCCGCGTGACCGCGCACGAGAGGCTGGAAGCACTCCCGCGCGGTGACCGTCCAGTGCTTCTCTTCCGACACCGGGTACGTTGGTTGGTAGCACGCTGGGGTAGTCTTCGCGCCTTCGCCGCGCCACCGCCTCAGCGCATCTTGCCACTCCTCCCTCGACATCGAACGACGATGGAGCAGGTAGCAGCGCGTATTCTTCCCGAGGATATAAGTCGCCCTTGCCAGCGCGACTTGGCGTGCCTCGATCGCTTCTTCGGGGCAGGGCGCCCAGCCGGGCTTTAGCGCAATCTGGACCACTCCTTCTTCGTTGCAAGACGAGGTAAGATAGCGTTCCTCGGCGTATTTCATCATGTCGATGCCGCCGGGTGTACTCTGCCCGTTTCGGGCCGTCTGTTCGTCGAAGAAGCGGCGCAAGAAGGCCATCGCCTCCTTCGAACGCATATAGCCATCAGCAATGTAGCAGTCGCCCACCATGTCTAATAGAAGTAGGTAGGCTTCCATAAAGAGTGCCCATGAGTAGCGAAAGCCCGTGGGGGCATTCCATTGCCCACCCATTGCGGGCAAGCACAGCTGTACAAATCGCTTCAGGCGCCTCTGGTAGATATCCTCTACGCCTTCGTCGACGCGCCAGGGGTTTTTGCCGTCAGCTCCCCCGTCTTGGTAGTAGGATGCGGCGCTCTCCACCTTTGTCTGGAGGTCGGTCAGGTTAGCGAGGATTTGGTTGCTCACCTCGAAGCTCTCGAAGCCCATGGCGTATAGGAACGCCTCCGGAGATTGGAGATTATCGCCGTCGGACAAGTTGCCTTTTTCGGTATGAGTCTGGGGGTACGCGTAGCGCAGATATTCGATGACGGCACCGCTCGGCTCGAACGATTTGACAGACTTGGGGAATTTCTCCTCCTCCTTGGTGTTGTACGTCCTCAGGGTGTATTCCCCCATGTACGAGTCGAGAGATTTCACCATCTCTCGAACGGCCTCGGCACTTGGCGGGCCGGGGGCGCGGGCGGGGCTTCCACCGTATCGGGCAAAGGCTTGGTCGATCGCAGAGTCGGTCCCAATGAGCGTGTTTGGGCTCATTTTGACCGTCTCGGCCGGGAGATCATCCCCATGCGTGATACGTTCGTCCGGGGGCACGGTAGCGTCG
>Ga0209603_1001127_pt1 | contig 28584 bp, 29 predicted proteins | sample COGITO_mtgs_1206_FD_184812 | JGI IMG/M metagenome (GOLD analysis project Ga0209603, IMG submission 184812) | Pelagic marine microbial communities from North Sea - COGITO_mtgs_120607 (SPAdes) (version 2) | ecosystem: Environmental > Aquatic > Marine > Epipelagic ... | reverse complement strand
AAAACGGAGAAAAAAAAAGCTGGCGGTTGAACTTTTCTATTCGCGAAAGAGATTATTTGCGCCAGACAACCAGAGGATAATCTGTGACGGAAACCAACTGACCAATGACACTGCAAAATTAGAGGAGTTGAGTCAATTTTGGAACTGAAAAATAATTTATTCAAATGTTTTAAATGTAAATACAGACGCAGGTAATGTCCATTCAGGTTTCAATATCTCTCCGTCTAATGTAAACCATCTTAGAGGCGTTTCTTTTTCTAATGTTAAAATCATTTGCAAACGTCGCCTCTCCTTGTCACTGGTTTTTTCTTTCACTTCGTCCCCCCAATCACGAACAACATCACCTGTTTCAGGACATATTGCAAGAGATGATTCGTGACCCACTTTCCAGTCAATATCGCGGTTCAAAGATTGTTGAACGTGTTCCCACACATTGTAATCGCACGCACGAACTTTTGGACACGCAACGTGCACTTCGTTGTAGTCGGGAAGTTTTGCGGTCATGTCACGGACGGCATTTATTGACCCAGCGTCGATGTGGGCTAATACGACTTTGTTGTCGCGGCGCAGAGCTAAAATAACACAAGTCTTTGCATGTTGGGACCCTACATATTGTCCAGTGGTGGCAAGTATAGCTTCGCGCTGATACACTGGTATAAAAGATTCCATTTGAAAAACAATATCAACTCTAAATAGTGTGTTCTCGCTATAAATACAAGCAAGGCTGAGAGAAAAAAAAACTGGCGACGGCTGAACTTTTCTATTCGCGAAAGAGATTTTTTCTATTCGCGAAAGAACTTTGGGGCTGAGAGAAAAAAAAAACTGGTGACGAACTTTTCTATTCGCGAAAGAACTTTTAGCCAGCCTCAGAAAAAAAAATCTCGCGGTGGCTGAACTTTTCTATTCGCGAAAGCGAACCTACGGTTCGATTCGCGAAAGAGATTTTGGCCACCTCGCTGAAAAAAAAAACCTCGGTGACGGCTGAACTTTTCTATCGGCGAAAGCGAACCTACGGTTCGATTCGCGAAAGAGATTTTGGGCTGAAAAAAAAAAGCTGGCGACGAACTTTTCTATTCGCGAAAGAGATTATTTCTATTCGTGAAAGAACTTTTGGCCATCCTGAGAAAAAAAAGCTGGCGACGAACTTTTCTATCGGCGAAAGAGATTTTTTCTATCGGCGAAAGAACTTTTGGCGGCTGAAAAAAAAAAGCTGGCGACGAACTTTTCTATTCGCGAAAGAGATTCCTCTTGGTAAAAAAAAATCATATGTTACATACATGTTGTATTTAAGATAAACATTGTCTAACACAGTACGAAACATGTCTGTCGAGCGCTGTGCACGCGAGTATGCTCGCAACCTTCTACAAGATGAACGCGACCGTTTTGCCGCTTCTCTCCGCGATAAACGCGTCGAAGGCCTGTGTTACGAGTGGCTGCGCACTGTACCGGTCACCAAAACACTCGCCGATAGCCGCGTGGCATTCGAGACATTTCTCCGCACTTATTACATGCCTTTCGTGCACGACAACGCGACGTCGGGTGAACGATTCATGGAGCTGATGGCGTCTTACATGGACGACAACGTCAAAAAGACGCGCATAGTGTACGATACGTTTCACACTGCACTGACTGAGTACTGTGTAACAGTCGTGGGTGCACTGGTTGGTGGGACGCGCAACGGTGTCCCGATTTTATTCAGCGCCGAAGCTGACGATACTTGGTGGCACTACGACGCGTTTTCGCCACGGAAACAGGAGCCGTTCCGCGACGCCTTGGAAACGCCGGGTGGAATCTGGTCTGGAGCGACCAGATGTCCGGCCAACCGGCCAGGTGACGAACCGTCGGCTGAGACACTGCTGCGCTGCGACGTACCTGACGAGATGCAGCGCCTGTTGGCTTTGCATCATACGTACGAGGTTGCCCTTGCACATTGGGGCACCGAGGTTCCCAAGGTCGAGCAACGTATGCGATTGGAATACTGGGGGGATGAATCGTCTGTCGTGCGGGAACTGCGTGTGGCGCTCGAAGCAGAGACCGCCCGGGCCACGACGCATGCCGACAGCGTTGCCGCACTCGAACGCGCGAACGAGCGCCAATTGGACCAGAGCGAGGCGACCATTCGCGAACTGGAAAACGACGCGGTGTATTGGCAGCGGCGTGCGACGGACGCAGAGGCTCGTTGTCGCCGTTTGATGGCGCGTTTGCGTCGTCCACCACCGCCGCCCATGCCAGCTTACTATCCGCCGCCCCAAGGTCCACCGGGATATTTCCCTCCGGCACCGTTTGCTGCGCCGTTTGATTTGAAACGCCCACGCCTCAATCCTTACTAGCAATGCGCCGCAAGACATAGGTGCCCAGGTCGTCGATGCGTCGAAGCGCATCCTCGCCGTCGACACACACGGCGTGAGTCGACGTGCGGCACACGATTTGGGGCGAACGAAAGTGCATCTTTGCCAAGTCCACGGGCGCCCGTGTTCCAATGACAGCCAGCACCGCAGCTTTTATTTTGGCACGTTCGATGGGCCAGTGTTCGCCTACGCAGCTTTGTGTAGCTTGGGGAAGCAGCCAACACGCGTTTTGATAATGTGGACAAGGTGCATAACCGATGACTGTCGTATCCATATTCATCGAATAGATACAGGTATTTATAGACATCTATTTTATTTACATATGCGTATTATTGGCATCTACATTATTGACGTCTCGACGAAAAAGTTTGTTGGGGTAAAGAATTTGGCATTTGTGAACATGTTGAGCCGCGGTTCTGTGGAAGAGTTGATGACGACGTTCGCGTGCCACGTGGCGGAGCGTATCGAAGATGGCGAGCGCAAACTACTGGAACATGACGATTTTTGTTTCGTGTGTCTAAAGTGCGCGCCAACGGCGGTCGTCTGTATCACGGACAAAGAGTATCCGTCGCGCGTCGCCTTCGGGTTGGTCGACACGTTGCACGCGGACCCCTGTCAGCAACGGGCACAGCACGTGTTGGACACGTGTCAAGACGCGCGTCAAGTAAGTCAGCTATACAACATTCACGCATCGCTGGACGAAACCATGGTCATTATGCATCAAACGGTGGACAAAGTGTTGGCTCGTGGTGAAAAACTCGATGACCTCGTGGAGCGGTCGGCGCAGCTTTCCGCCTCGTCCAAGATGTTTTATAAGACAGCGCGGCGCCATAATCGGTGCTGTAGCATCAGCTAGATGTACTCAGTGTTCAAATAGACGCGTGGCGCTATGTCGGAAGACCGGTTGAACAGTCTGTGGACGTGTTCCAAGGTGGTGTGTGTCTTCACTTGTTCTTCCGGCGTGCGCGTGATGTGAATGGTGGCGTTGGGGGTTTTGGCGGCGCCGGGTATCACATTACAGATGCCGGCGAGTTTCATTTCTTTTGGTCGCTTTAGGACCATGTCATTGTGCGTAAGTTGCTCCAGCGCCGGCAGCAGACGCCGCGCGGACAGCGTGAGTGCGCCAGGCACCATCGTGTAGGTTTTGCCTTGTGACAAATGGAGACGCTCGAATTGTTCGCGAAACATCAACACCGCCACTTTTTTTGGACCACCCACTCCCCCATCCTGAATCAATTGGACGATTTTTGCCGTGGAGGGGTCATCTAATGGCACAGTGCCTTTAGGCCGACGCTTTCCGGGCAATTTGATGCGTTTTGGTCCCTTCTTGTGGCGCCGGACCAGGTCCTTCCACGCGTCGCTGGATTTTTTGGATTTGGGCATGGTTCTAATTTGGGCATGGTTCTATGTTGTTTAGAAGTTGTCTCGCTGGCGTGTGGGTTGTGCTATTTTTTTTAGAAAGGTGGTAAATTTTGTCCATAGCCCGGGCCCCTTTTGTATATCAATGGTCGTTTTGACTTTCATAGGTTTGAGTTTCGGCGGTTGATTCGGGTCTTTTTTCAACATGTGTGGCACCTTTCGACGCCTTAAATATGTCGTTTTAAAATCCCATGCACTAACTAAAATGAATTATATGGTCACCACCCTGTGAAGACACTGGTATGTTTTTAATATGCATGGCGACGCTCGTTACTAGTTTGATGTGGTCCATGCAGCTGTTTGTGGCCATCCATGACGTTTCGACCGTGGTGTGGCTCAATATATCCATGATGATAACGTGGATAACACTGTGCTTTGTGTTTTGTCGAAAATATATCTGCGTACAAAAACGACCATCGCCACTCTTGGAATTGTTGATAGAGGTGTAGTTACAGCGTAGTTACAGTCGAGACAAACGTTTCCAACCACCCACCGTACATTTTCTGAGTCCACCCGGCTTCCAGTGGCATATACCACGCGGTGTCGTAGGCCTGCGATTTTCCTGCGACTGGCCAAAAATATTAAAGGGTTGACCAAGGTTCAAAACGGACGAGCCATAACCCTTGTACCTGGTGCTGTGATTTTCCTGCGATTTTCCTGCGACTGGCCAAAAATATTAAAAAGGGTTGACCAAGGTTCAAAACGGACGAGCCATAACCCTTGTACCTGGTCCTGCGATTTTCCTGCGATTTTCCTGCGACTGGCCAAAAATATTCCAAGGGTTGACCAAGGTTCAAAACAGAAAAACATTCCCGACTAAAACTCTTTGACATGAGCTCCAAGCGCTCCTGCTTTGCCACGCCCGTGTCCACTCTGCTCCCAGTGCTCCTTCGCTACGGTGACTTCAGTGTGGCGGTCATGCGCACCCTCGTGTTGTTACTCACGCTCAAAGGGGTGGCGCCGCTTGTTTCCATTTCTAAAGAAATATACATGGCCAAGATCATTTTATTTCAAGCACCAAAAGAATGGATCAACAATGACGAGGTACGAATGATGTTTTCTGCCATGCTGGGAACAACAGAGTCAGAGTGGAAGAGACGCATTGACACGTCGCTGGTGGAAACTCTGATGTTGGGTGTCAATAGAGAGAATGAGCGTCACAAAACAAACATTGTTATTCTTACATGGTTTAGATCTCTTGAGAACAAATTTCCAAACCTCCTATCACTCAACCTGTCAGGCTGTATCAACCTCACCGACGCCAGCGTGTCGGAAGTAGCAAGACGATGTTCGAAGCTCCACACACTTAACCTCTCACACTGCGGCAACTACATCACCGACGCCAGCGTGTCGGAAGTAGCAAGACGATGTTCGAAGCTCCACACACTCATCCTCAGAAACTGCGGCAACTACATCACCGACGCCAGCGTGTTGGAAGTAGCTTCAGGATGTTCGAATCTCCACACACTCATCCTCGGAGGCTGCAACAGAATCACCGATGCCAGCGTGTCGGAAGTAGCAAGACGATGTTCGAATCTCCACACACTCGACCTCGGATGGTGCAGCAACATCACCGACGCCAGCGTGTCGGAAGTAGCAAGACGATGTTCGAATCTTCAAACACTCAACCTCTATTGCTGCATCAGAATCACAGACGCCAGCGTGTCGGAAGTAGCAAGACGATGTTCGAATCTCCAAACACTCAACCTTGGAGGCTGCAGCAACATCACAGACTTGTCGGTGATGGAAGTAGGAAGACGATGTTCGAATCTCCACACACTCAACCTCGCAGGCAGCAGGAACATCACCGATGCCAGCGTGTCGGAAGTAGCAAGACGATGTTCGAATCTCCACACACTCAACCTCAGTGCAGGCTTTGGCAATAGCAACATCACAGACTTGTCAGTGCTGGAAGTAGCAAGACAATGTTCGAATCTCCAAACACTTAACCTTGGATACTGCAGGAGAATCACAGACTTGTCGGTGATGGAAGTAGTAAGACGATGTTCGAATCTCCAAACACTTAACCTCTGGAACTGCAACAACATCACCGATGCCAGCGTCATGGAAGTAGCTTCAGGATGTTCGAATCTCCACACACTCGACCTCGGATGGTGCAGCAACATCACCGACGCCAGCGTGCTGGCAGTAGCTTCAGGATGTTCGAATCTCCACACACTCAACCTCGGAGGCTGCGAGAACATCACCTCCGCGTGCAAGAACGCCCTGCAACAATTTAGGTACAAAAAAAAGTGACTGTTTTAAATAATGAATAAAAATTGTTTTTTTTTTTACCAACATGTAGTAACCCATCATTATGTGGGTTTGTTTTACTTTATATGTTGGACAACTATATAGACACGTCCATAACCCGTGAGCTGAAAAATCACTCACTCAAAACCTCGTTCGTACCACATATGTAATTCCAAGGAATATTATCCAAGGAATATTTCACAACATGCCAAAACAATCAAAACAGTCAAAACAATCAAAACAGTCACAGAAAAAACAGGTACGAAAGTCCGTGAAAGTACAGTGTCCTAAAAAGACAACAATGCCATCGCCAACAATAGTGCCCCCAATTGCGTTGGTCGCAATTGGGGGCATCACGGCCGTATTTCGCCCATGCCACAGACTGTGTCAACTCGATGTCGTGGGTGCCCAACAGTGCAGACACGGCCGCGATGAGTTTCGGATGCACCGAATTCCTGTACCGCATTTGCGTCGTCGAGAGGATACAAGCGCACCATCTCTTGCCGCTGCTCGGTGACGTCGAGAAAGTTTGAAAGGTGAGCCCACCCGAACGTATGCCAAGACTCCATAATATGTGACAAATACAAATACATTAATACTTTCTTTTACAAATCTAAAATAATGGGTGTAATGTCTAGGGAACCAATAAGACGCCTGTAACGGCGTATGCGACACTTGAAAGAACGCTCGCGTCGTTTCAGTGCCGCCTGCTCTTTCAAAAGCGCACTAAATACGCCGGTGCGATGTCTCAGAGCTCTTATTTTACTCTTGACGCCTGCGAGTGACACTTCGGTCTTTTTCAGACGCCTCACGTAGGACTTTAGTGCGGGAGGTGCGTCTTTTTTTCGTGCGTACGCCCTTATAAGCTTGTATCGTTCGCCGATGCCGCGCGGAACGCGTCCAACGTCGTTGCACAGTGGGCAGCGTGACACACCCGACCGAAACCATTGGACGATGCACGTTGTGTGGAAGGAGTGTCCACAGGGTTGTAGGGTCGTTGTCTGTTCTTCGTCGAGGCGCGCGAGACATATGGTGCACGTGTCGTGTGTCGAACAACGCCGGGGTGAAAATAAAGGAAGTGGTTCCATACTGTTGGCAAACAACAAATATAAATACTCACAAGGGTTGTTCCCAATCAGATTCGTCCATACCCTCTTCAAACTGCAAGACCATTAAATCTTCGTCGTGACGCACGACATCTTCGTAGAGACGCGCGATGCGTTCCAGTGCTTCTTTGGCGTTACCTTGCAGACATCGCACTGCTGCAAGGTAAATACAAAAGGGAAGTACAAGCAGTGGCAGTATGACCACCAGAAAGAGCTTGTGCGCGTGGCTGGAACACAGGCACAGAATAAAAATGACGACGGCACCGCCCCAGTAAAAGACATGTGGGCCAACAGAACCCACATCGCGCAAAACGTGGACGACAATGCACGCAAACCACAAAATGAATTCGCCCACGGTTTCTTTGTTGTCCAGTGTTTTGTAATCGGCGTGTTCGACGAGGCGCGTCAACGCCATGCAGGCGATGGGTACTGTGGTGACGACTTGTGCGGGCGTTCGCAGCGCCATGAATTGTATGAGCGTCCAAAAGGCGACGCAGGTGAGGTGTACGTGTGGGTACCAGGTTTTGCCGTTGTGTATAATGACGTGGCACGAGCAGGTGCCGACGATGAAAATCACCAGGGTCATGGTAATTCCCGCCATACAAAACACAACAAAAAGATTGGCCCATTCGAGACCATCGACGATAAACAAGAGCCCGATGAACATGTGCAGGCACGACCACAAAATGGTGGACCACTTTTCATTGTCGGTCAAACGTTCACGCGCAAACATGGCTTGCAGTTGAAACAGCGTTATCACGCAGATGGAGGAGAGAGACGCGAACATCGACACCAATGGTACAAATCGGTAACTTGTGCCGTAGTAACTCCCGAGGAGAAACCACGCGTCGCAAAAAAGGACATACAACACGAAGACAAATTTGCGAAACAACATTGTTCTCAAGGTAGGCAGTGCCTTAAATATACACTGTCATCCAAAGACACGAGTCCAAATCACGCGCACTTACCTCGCGCACTATAACCCTGCCAACACAATCATCAAATGTCCTACTGGACCCCCTGGTCACCCATCGACCAATGTGACATTACGGCAACACACGTAGGTGTTTGGTTTTGCGCCACGTACAGTGCAGACCACGGAACATTCATCGAAACGTCCAGGCAGACGCGCGTGCAGGTGCCCATGGCGACCCCTACCACCTTTTATAGCGTGCACGGCACCAAATATTTGGACAGCGTGCGGCTTCCACTCGCGGGAGACGTACGTCTCTTTGTCACAAAAGACTTACAGGTCCAAAAAATACAAGTACAAGAATCCGATTAATAAAATCATAAGGCATTGATAAATTAAACAACTTTTTTTATTATATATCGGAATGCATGTGTATGAGTATAGGCGTATCGTAGTGCCGGATTCCCACTGGAACATCATGTTATTACCTTGGGCACATTGTCACCGTCTCAATCTGGCACATGGGTACTGGATGTATAATACCGGCTTTATGACCGTCGGATATAATATGGGCGGTGTTTTTCGCCACGTGTATGACCACCATGCCAATGTCATCAAACAACAGACATTGCGAGAAATAAAACCGGCGGCATACGCTTTTTTTGTACGTTATTTTCGAAAACGATGGATGAATAGGATAATGAACACGCACCCTCCGAAAGAAACAATGTTACCTGTGGAATTATACAGAATAATTGCTGCTTTTTTATTTTAATTTACGCTTCCGGCACTTTCCGCCACAAACGTAAACTCCTGTCACGCTGTCCATTTTACACTATTTAATACACCCCCCAAAAAAAAGACAATGAGTTTTCATCAATTTTTACCTTCTGAACCCAAGAAAAAAAAAAAACAAACAGAAACTTTACTCGAGGCGAGTCGGAAGGGCCACGTCGACGTGGTTAGGCAACTGCTGGCCGCAGGTGCAGATGTGAACCAGGCCATAAATGATGGTCGCACGCCACTGTACATTGCGAGTCAGGAGGGCCACGTCGACGTGGTTAGGCAACTGCTGGACGCAAGCGCGGATGTGAACCAGGCCGATAAGGATAGTATGACGCCACTTCTGATCGCAATTTTGTTTGGCCACGTCGACGTGGTCGACCGGCTGCTGGCCGCAGGTGCGGATGTGAACCAGGCCGAAAACGACGGTCGTACGCCACTTTTCGTTGCAAGCGAGAAGGGCCACACTGAGGTGGTCGACCGGCTGCTGGCCGACCGGCTGCTGGCCGCAGGTGCGGATGTGAACAAGGCCATAAATGATGGCCGTACGCCACTTTTCGTTGCAAGTCAGAAGGGCCACACTGAGGTGGTTAGGCAACTGCTGGCCGCGGGCGCCAACGTGAATAAGGCCGACAACGATAGTATGACGCCACTTCTGATCGCAATTTTTGAGGGCCACACCAAGGTGGTTCGACTACTGGTGAACGCGGGGGCCGATGTGAACCTGGTCAATAGTGAAGATGACAAAGTCGGCAGTGTCAATTGGACACCGCTTTACATCGCGTGTATGAGGGGCCACTTCGATGTGGTTAGGATACTCCTCGAGCATCGTGACATTAATGTGAACGTGAAAAACAATAATGGTGTCACACCACTTTACACTGCAATTTTTCAGGGCTACACCAATATAGTTCAACTACTGCTGGACGCAGGTGTAGATGTGAACCTGGCCGATAATAATGGTTGCACGCCTCTTTACGTCGCAAGTACAGGCAATAATGAAGTTGTCAAGCTGCTGCTGGACGCAGGTGCAGATGTGAACCTGGTCGATAAAGATGGTTGCACGCCACTTTTCATTGCGAGTCAGAAGGGCCACACTCAAGTGGTCAAGCTGCTGCTGAATAAGGACGCCGATGTGAACCTGGCCGATAAAGACGGTTGCACGCCACTTTTCGTTGCAAGCGAGAAGGGCCACACTCAGGTGGTTAGGCACTTGCTGCGCGAGGACGCCGATGTGGACCGAGCCAATAAAGACGGTCGTGCGCCACTTTTCATTGCGAGTCAGAAGGGCCACGTCGACGTGGTCGAACTGCTGCTGGCACAAGAAGGCGTCAATGTGGACCAGACCGACTGTAAAGAGTGCACGCCGCTTATCATTGCAAGTGCACGGGGCCACGCCAACGTGGTTCGGGTACTGCTGGCCGCGGGCGCCGGAATTGAATGCAGCACAACGTCAGGTACGACACCGCTTATCATTGCAAGTGCGAAAGGTAGTAGGGGGGTGGTCAAGCTGCTGCTGAGGGCGGGCGCCGACGTGAATAAGGCCGACAAAAACGAGCTCACGCCCCTTTACGCTGCAAGTATGAAAGACAAGGCCGATGTGGTTCGATTGCTGCTGGACGCGGGCGCGGTGGTTGAATGTACCATAAATAATGGTACGACGCCACTTTTCGTTGCAAGTATGAATGGCAGTGTGGATGTGGTTCAACTGCTGCTGGCCGCGGGCGCCAAGGTGGATAGGGACGGTACCACAGCGCTTTCCGCCGCAAGTGAAAGGGGGCATAATGATGTGGTACTCCAAATACTGGCCACGTTCCACGAGAGAGATAAGCATGAGAACACAGTACTAAAAGCACTGGTACGTGCTCTTGAATTTCAACAACTGCCCACCTGCAAAATACTGGACAAGTTCATTGCGGATGGAAAAAGAGCTTGGTGGGAATACAAAAAAAAATGATTTTCTTCTATTTATAAACTTATTCTGAACACGTTTGATTCGGAATCGGACCTGGTTTTGACCTGTTCAATCGGCACGCCCTGTGTGAGTTGGTCCTTTAAGCGCTGGTTGTCGCGCTGAGCCTCTTCTATTTGGTCTTCTAAATGGCGAATGCGCGATTCCTGGCGATTGAGCCGCTGTTCTAATTTGTAAAAGTAAATGGGCATCTTCTGCGTGGACTGTGCTTTGGTCAGGACGTGGCGTCGCAAATCGTTGCTGGGAAACGACGCCGACATTTCTAGGGGTAAATGGGCAACTATATATAGATAAACGGAACCTCTGCTGGATTAAAAGAGAGCCGCCCGAAATCGAATCGGGACAAAGTGCCACCAGGCGCGGTTCTAAAAAAAGCCGAATGTGAGAATTGAACTCACGACCTCCGCATTACAAGTGCGATGCTCTGCCACTAAGCTAATTCGGCGAAAACAACGGGTGAACTTGGTCGACGCCATTTTTTTCGAAATGGGTTGGAAAAACGGGGTGTGACCAAGCACCTTGGAAGACACGGGCATCGATCCCGTTACCTCTCGCATGCAAAGCGAGCGCTCTACCATTTGAGCTAGACTCCCCTAGGGCCGCTGCGAGAATCGAACTCGCGACCTCTTCCACCCAAAGGAAGAATCATACCCCTAGCGGCCGCGTACTGAAAGTGGGAATCGAACCCACCACCTACTCGGTGTAAACGAGTCGTCATAGCCAACTAGACCATTTCAGCGTACCCCTACTGGGACTTGAACCCAGAATCTCCCGCTTAGAAGGCGGACGCGCTATCCGGTTACGCCATAGGGGTAAAAGAGTGTCAGTTGAGAGATTCGAACTCTCGCATCCGGAGATATCACGGCCTAAACGTGACGCCTTAGACCGCTCGGCCAGTCGTGTGCAAGATTCGAACTTGCGCTTCCTATGGAAATGAAATTAGCAGTCTCACGCCTTAACCGCTCGGCCAACACGACGCGCTGTGGACGTGCACGCGCGGGAGTATCCCACCAGATTTCAAGTCTGGCTCCTTAACCGCTCGGACACCACAGCTTACCAGTTTAGAGTCGTGGCGGACAAAAGCTCTTGCAAGACTCGAACTTGCATTTCCGGTGAGGATATAGTACCGGCGTGCTACCATTGCACCAAAGAGCTAAAATATGCTCCCTACGGGGCTCGAACCCGTGACCTTCGGCTCATAACTGCGGATAAACAGGGAATGTGTGAGACAACGTTGGTAAGGAGACAACGACGGACAAAACGAACACTTACGACCGATGCTCTGCCAACTGAGCTAAAGGAGCGCCAAGTCTATGCGGGTACCGCCCCCGCTCTCCCGGTTTAAAAGACCGGCGTGCTGCTTTTACACCAATAGACTAAAAAAATGCCACCTACGAGATTCGAACTCGTGCATGCGAACATAGCGGGTCTTGAATCCGCCCCCTTAGACCAACTCGGGCAAAGTGGCAAATAGTTTAGACTCGTCGCGGAGCATGGCAGCTGCCATAAAGACACCATTGTGCTAATTGGCTAGCAGCCAATAGGAGAATCGAACTCCTGACCTCTCATAATCCACAATGTTTCTGCCAAAGGAGCCAGGGTGAGTCGAAGATTAATTAGTAGTTCTTTTTTTCAAAAGAGAGTAAAAGAACTCTACATCACAATCCGGCGACTTAAAGCAGGACTCAAGGTGGAGGCCAACTATTTACATCGGGCATCGGGATAAAAGCTCCAACAGGGTTCGAACCTGTGTACAGTGGTTCTTATGACCACCCGCTATACCACTCGCGTATAGAGCTAAAAAAGTGCCACCTACGAGATTCGAACTCGTGCGGTCGTGTACAACCAAAGGATCTTAAGTCCTCCCCCTTGGACCAGCTCGGGCAAAGTGGCGGCGCTCGGTGCTGGGTTTGAACCAGCGACCCCCCGATTAACAGTCGGATGCTCTGGCCAACTGAGCTAACCAAGCGGGAGACAGTTTAACGTGATATCAAGCACTGTTGTGTCAGACAAAAAAAAAACAAATGCCTTTTAACGCCATGTGGGGCGGCTTACCTTGGCAATTCTTCCCCTGGCAACTGGCAACATACCCTCTGCTCCGTCTGGGATTCGAACCCAGGACTCAGGTTTCAAAGACCCACGTGCTAGCCGTCTACACTAACAGAGCGGATTCTATTCGCGTGCCTTATCTCTAGACACAATAGACATACCCGGACACAATAGACATACCCGCATCATCCCGATGCAAGGATTTGTATTAAAGCCAGCTGGAGATATCGCCGCGCGCGCACGCAGTCTAGGGTATATATGCAAAGGTTGCGCAATCCTACACATCCACACGTCTGTGGCATTACTTTTTTAACGACAGGGGGTTTACATTGGGCCCTACTCGCCGAATGGTCAGCGTCCCGACCACAAGTCCTAGGAGGAATCGAACCTCCGATTTCGGTGGGAACTACCGATGTGCTAACCACTACACTATAGGACTGAAATTCCTCGTGCGGGACTCGAACCCGCGTCTCTTGGGTGAAAACCAAGTATCCTAGCCACCTAGACTAACGAGGAAACCTGCCGACTGTGGGGATCGAACCCACGGCCAATAGCTTAAAAGGCTATCGCTCTGCCGACTGAGCTAAGTCGGCTGTACTTACCTGCGATACCTGTAATGGGAGAAACGGGGGTTAGTAGAACACATGCCCTTTTTACACCGAATGTATATTTATGCGAGCATAAGTGTTGCATAATCCAGTTGGAAAAACTCGAACCCCCATCTCTTGGGTATCCGAATCACCTAGACTAAGGCTAAGTCGGCTGTACTTACCTGCGATACCTGTAAATGGCGAGAAAGGGGGTTAGTTCAACACATACACGGGATAAAGCCAACATTACATATTTATACTGTATTTCCGTGAATAAGATGGATGTTTGTTTTTATATGAAGACTATTTACACTGTACAATTTGTTTGAAAGAATGTCTCTTCGCATTGCCATGGGTGGCAACGTCGACGCTGGGAAATCAACATTGACGGCGTGTTTGTTCGGCGAACCCGACGATGGGCGCGGCGCGGCGCGCGCCACTATTTTCCAGCACCCACACGAAAAAGAATCGGGACGCACGTCGACCATTACCATTCGCGAGGGACGCATCGGCACGCGCCACGTCGTCGTCGGCGACCTTCCCGGGCACGAAAAGTATTTCAAGACGACCATTTCCGGCTTGGTAGGCTTGATGACAGACTACGTGCTTATGGTGGTCGCCGCGAACCGCGGTGTCACGTCAATTACCAAGGAGCACTTCCGATGCGCCGCCTGTCTGCATTTGCCGATTGTCGTTGCGGTGACCAAGACAGACCTGACGCCGAACAATGTCCTGAAGAACACGTTAGCCGCAGTGGCACAACTGTGCAAAAAACACCAACGTCGACACTACAAAATACACGACGCCTCTATCTCTGAAAATATGGTCGCTAGCTGCGTGTCTCGCGCCGTCGTACCGGTCGTACCTCTTTCCTGCGTCACGCGCGCCGGCATGGACGTGTTTCACTCGTTGTTTCAAAAACTGCCCGTGTGGCGCACCTACGACGTCGATACGCCCTGTGCTATCCAGCTCGAGTCTATTTTTCAGGTCCAGGGCGTTGGCATCGTCGTGGGTGGCGTGTGCGTTCAGGGGCGCATGCCATCCAACACGTGGGCGTTCCTAGGGCCTTTCAAGCAGGGTCAATACAAAAAAGTCCGTGTCAAATCCATTTTCACAGAAGATACGGATAGTGAACACATTGAGGCTGGCCAGTACGGTACGTTGGCCATCGTGCACAAAGACGTCAAGCGGAAGCATCTGACAAAGGGCATGGTGCTCACATTGGACCCAAAGACGGTCGCCGTGCGCGAAGTTGACGCGCGCATCTTTGTATTGCACCACGCCACGACCATCAAGGTCGGTTACCGCCCCGTGATGCACTGTCGTACGCTGAAAAAATCGGCCGAACTCGTGCATATGAACAAGGATGTCGTCCGTTCCGGCGATTACGCCAAAGTCACGTTGCGTTTTGACACGCCCGTGTTCATGCTGCCTGGCGACCATTTTGTGTTTCGCGAGTCGCGTTCGAAAGGCGTGGGAAAAATTATCGCGACACGTTAGACCAGCACGGCCGTACTAGCAGACGTTGGAATGTCCGGCACGTCTATTGTACCCACGACCGTCACGACCTTGGCGTTTTTCGTCTTGCGCGCGTGCAGAGACGTCACCATGCTTGAAAATGCCATAAACGATAGGAAAAGAGTGACGAGCGCCTGATTCGTGGTGGGGAGTGGCGTTTCACAGTCCTCCTCGAACAGAGTGATGTTTTGATACTGACTCTCGAGAACGCACGGTTCCTTACCATCGCAATCGCGGCACGCCTTTATAATTTCGTTGAGTATGCTCCACATGAGGATGATTTGGACTATGTTCCAGGCGGCCAGCGACATCTGTGCGCAGGAAAAGAGGGAGAGCGCCCTTTCATTGGAGGTCGTGGCGGCGCGGATGCCGTACGTGGGCAGCCATAACGCGAACAAATACGCACCCAACGCAACAATGACGACGTCCCAGGCGCTGTAACTGTCGTCCATCGTGTATTTGACGGCGGTATACACATAGTATGCGAGATAGCACACAATTGTAAAGCGAATCCATTGTAATAACGAGACATTTGGCTCGTTGACGAGCACACCAGTAACGACGACGTCTGGCATTTTTGTACACAGAGTATGCCTTTTATATCTTCATTCTGTTTTTGTACAGAGTACCGTGCCACGCCATTCCACAGTGTCCGCATTCACCAGGGCAAACACGCGAACATAGACGCCCACCAATTCGCGCACGACCCACATGACGTAGTGTTGTGCCAAATTTAGACAGAAAAACAACACACCGCGCGGCTTGTCTGACACGTGGCCCCAATCAAAAAAGTAGGCGGTGCTCCCGCGGTCTTGCCACGCCGACGGTAAACTAATCGCACGGTCCATCATGCAAAACACGAGCGCGTCGACCAACAGCCACGCCGCGACGTGCGCCACAAGCCACGTGCGACCATAGCCGTGCAAAAGATGCAGCGACGTCCACGCCAGTAGTGTAAATAAATGGCTGTCAATGAGCAGTTCGAGTGGAATAAATACAAACGTGTCGGCGCAATTGTGCCGCAAACGCATCCAGCGGATGCGACGCTGTACGTAGCTGTCAAAATCAAAGACGTCGAGGTTTTGCAGCGCCGGGTGCTTGGACAATGACGTGTGCCACCCTCGTTGGTCGAACGCAAACCCAATTTTGGCGTCTTCGTTGATGTGCGACGCAAATACGGACAGACCTCCCAGGTCATCAAGATGACTTTTGTCAAGGAGAACGCTCATCCCCGTCAAACATGTGCACACCAAGTGGTTCAGAAAGACGTAGGGACGCGCGTGCGACGTTGCGAAAAACCACCGCTCGAGCACCGAACCGTGAAACAACGTGCCGAAATCGGCCGTGATGTTTGGACCAGAAATGCCCCACGGCACCTGGTGCACCAACGGAGAGCCACCGACGCATTTGTCGACCATGTCTTGCAGCGCACCGTCCGACGCAATCACGTTGGCGTCCGTCATCCAAACCATGTCGTATTTCGCCGCCTCATATCCGGATTGTAAATTGGCCAATTTCGGGTTGATGTAGTCGGCGTTTCCCACCGACACTGTTTGTGTCACGCGCGGATACTTGTTGGCCAGGCGCCGTACCACGTCCACGGCGTCGTCGTTGGCGTCTGCCACGCAAAAAATAAGTTCAAACCGTGGCCACTTTAATTGAAAATAGGTTTCGAGCGTCTCCTCGAGTCGCGGTATGGCACCGTGCAGGGGTTTGAGAATCGTCACGCCGCAGTCGTGATAGTACTTGCGCTTGTAGCGGGCGTCAATGGCAGCGTACGACGGCCGCTGCATGTGAAGCCACACCAAACACACACTGCACAACTGTACTAACCACGCCGCTGTAACATAGGTCAGACACGCGCGCCGCCACACCAAGCCCAACAACAAACATGCATATACGCAACTATAGTATAATCGTTTGTTCATGTGTTTATGTTACAGGCAAAGCCTTTATACTATCAAATGCAAATGGTTTCCATGGAACTCGAGGCGCGCCACAGATGGATACCGCGCAAGTGACGTATCGTGTGGTAACAGTAAAATAGACGAAAGCCGGGGAACAGGGGCCCGAGCAAATCTGCCGATATTTCCGCATCTTCCAGACACCCTTCGACGATTAAAAGACTATCGTCTTTGCGAAACATTAGCGCACAATGCCACCAGCCTTGCACGTGAAAACGCCGGCCACACAAATGCCATCCCAGATACTGAAGTCGTAAAAGTGCGTCGTTTTCGCCCATCATGGGCGACACATATTCTATTATTTATACGCCAAAGTACAGTATAAAGCAACACATCATCAGTACTGACAATGGCTCGCATCTACCTGGATTGGGATTTGACCGCCGCGTGTTTCTCATTTAATGCCGACCAAGACGCCTCGCCAGAGGCAGTGACGAACGTACTCAAATCGACGTACGACAGTGGCTCAGACCAAACCAAACAGGCCGCCGACGTGGAATATGTCAGCACCTATATGCACGACCTGTTGAAACCCCTTCTGGCGAGGTACCAAGACCGCATCACCATTCTGACGGCAAACTCGGCCTCGAACGTGGAAAAAATATGCACACAGTTCGACATTCCAACGCAGGACATTTATTCCGTGCACGACGCGAAAGATACAAAATGCGCGTACATACGGGAACAGAACAAATGGTTCATGTTTTTAGACGACAGTCTGGAGCAAATCACGGAGGTTGCGTCGTTGGCGAATCACATGGGAGGTGTGGTCGTACCTATTGTTCGTCCGCCGCGGAACGCCCCCGTTGCAGATTGTGGCATGTTCGGAAGACTCAGCACCGAGGCATATGCGCAAAAATACCCACAATTCGTGCAGGAAGGAAGATGGAACTGGTACGCCTATATAGACGCGTGCTTAGAACAACTTGACGCGTGGAACGTGCCCACGTTTGCTAGCGCGGAAAGTGCACAATACCGTACATTTGTGTAGAAAAAAAAAAACTTAACCGAAAAAATCATAATATGGATACTCTGTTGGGTTTTCCGGAACAGGGTGGGTCTCGATACCCACTCCTGCGACAAAATTCCGATGTACAACGACCGTATAGACATGTTCCCGGAACCACGCTGCAGTCATTTTGTAAAAACCCCTTCCAGGCCCCGTGCCACCCCAGCTGTTTTCAATGTTAAAGGAAAGCGGAACGCCGTCCTTGGACACCTCGACACCGACCAGAAGCATCGCGTGATTGCAGCGCGCGCGACCCCAGTGCATGCGCTCGAGTTTGCTCATTTTCAGCGGGTTTCCAGAGCCCGGTATGAACTTATCTGGGCGATACAGGCCATCCGCCATGCCTTGCAAGTGCTGCGAAACGTCCTCGTTCATGTTGCACGCAAACCATACGCCAACGCCGTTACGTATGGACAGTAGGACAGCGGCTGCCATCTTATCCATGTCGTGGACGTTGTAAGACAACTCGGGTATTGTCTGCAGACTTTGGTGTTGCGTCGTACTCCAGCCCTGAGGATGGCGAGGGTCATCAATCAACTGAATGTGCTGGTCGATGCAAACGGCCGCGTCCAGCATGTTAAATAGCGTGTGGGGGGTTCCCTTGATATCAAGATGTTTTTTCAGCATTGTATCCACTGCACATTTAAAGCCGTTTACCGGTGGTCTCCCCATGCACAGGCACAGGACGCGCATCACATTCTGCAGACGTGCGTCTCTGAATGTGTGGAATGCCTGTTCGTCGACCATGGTAGAACAGTCTTTTATGTCGTTTCTGAGCAGGTTACACAAGACCGTATTCATCTCGGACGAGTGGCTGGACGGCCAGGATTCTCGGTACGCTTTTTTGGGCACAACGCCATACTTGTGCGCCAGTCTGCGAAATGTTATCCAGTTACCGCCGTCATGCAGGGGCTTCTCCAGGTACTCGAGGCGTTCGACGACGGACATGTCCTTTTCGTAGTAGAAGAGATTCAGCATGTCGTTGTACTGTTCGAAATAGTGCCAAAAAAACAAGTACGACTGGCTCAGCTCGAAATTGGGTTTCAATTTGTGCTTTCGTATCAGAAGACGTCGCATAATATTGAGTCCGGCAAACATCCAACAACGCCCACTGTACATTTGATTGCATGGAATGACCGATTCCGACAGGGCCACGTTAAAGTAGCGGGTTTTCAGAATAGAGACCTTTGCTGGGTCCCTGTCGACCTGGCGCAACGGGGTGCTTTCCAACACCATTTTAAGTGGACTCAATGCGTCATCCGGCATCCACGCAGTGACCCTTTCCCAAGATACGGCCTTTTGGCCCACAAGTAGCGCCGTAGTCTTTTCCTGTCGCTTCTGGGCCGCGTCAAGGTCGTCTTTGGCCTGTTCCGCGCGTCTCTCCGCCCTTTCGACGATGGCCTTTGCCTTTTGAATTTCGACATTGTCGAGATTTTTGGTATCGAGATTTTTGGTATATACGACAATCATTTAAGGTGTAGATGCGTGACCTTATATACGTGTATTTTTTCAGGGTGGTGCCGCCACAGATTTTTTTTTTCAGCCGGAGGTCAAAAGTTCTTTCGCGAATAGAAAAGTTTTCTTTCGCCGATAGAAAAGTTCAGCCCTCGCCAGCTTTTTTTTTCAGCCGGAGGTCAAAAGTTCTTTCGCGAATAGAAAAGTTTTCTTTCGCCGATAGAAAAGTTCACAGGCGGAGGTGCACATATTCTTTCGCCGATAGAAAAGTTCAGCCCTCGCCAGCTTTTTTTTTTCAGCCGGAGGTCAAAAGTTCTTTCGCGAATAGAAAAGTTTTCTTTCGCCGATAGAAAAGTTCACAGGCGGAGGTGCACATATTCTTTGAATAATTTCAGAGAAAACCAGTTGCGACCTCATCAAACATCCAAAACCATGGCTTCACTCACATGCCCTTTGACACTTCAAATGTTCGTAGACCCAGTGGTGGACAACGATGGAAACACCTGGGAGCGTAGCGCCATCGAGCGCGCCATCGATATGAACGGCCTGTCTCCACTGACGCGCCGCCCCATGACCAAGGACGAGCTCCGTCCTAATCGCAACGTGCGCGAGATGGTGGAACAGATGGCCCCGAGCCAAAAAATGGAGGTCGAGGTGGACGACGACGCGGACAGCTTGGGTCTAACGGTGACCTACAGCGAGGACGGCTCGTGCCTGATTCGCATCGTGCCCCCGGATACGACAAAGCAGACCGCCGTCGACATCGTCTTTGCCGTCGATACGTCCGGGTCCACCAGCAATTCGGCCAAAGAGGGCGTCGAGTCGGACGGGCTAACGCTCCTCGACATTTTCCGCCACGGTGTTCGCACGGTCGTCCAAGGGCTCAGCCCACAGGACCGCTTTGCGCTCGTAGACTGGTCTTCCACCGCTTCAGTCGTGTTTGATTTGAAACAAGCCACCGAGTCCAACAAAGGCCTGTTCAACGTCAAACTGGCCAGTATGGATTCTTCCGGCTCGACCAACCTTTGGGACGGGTGCAAAACTGCCCTCGACCTGTTGAAGCCGACGCCTGGGCGCTTCCAGGCGGTCTATGTCCTCACGGACGGCGTGCCCAACATCGTACCGCCGCGAGGCCATACCAATATGTTGGACCGCTACTTTGACGGACGTCCCGACCTGGCCTGCTCACTCAACATGTTTGGATTTGGGTATCGTTTACAGTCCGACCTGCTGGCTTCGATGGCGCGCAACGGGTCGTACACGTTCATTCCAGACAGCGGCATGGTCGGCACCGGTTTTATCAATGCCGCGGCGCGCACCATGACGACCATGGCCGAAAACGCCGTCATTCGGCTCGAGACGTCCGGGGAGGTGAGTGCCAGTGGCAATCTTGCGGTGACCAAGGCCTCGTGGGGGTACAGTATTGACGTGGGAAACGTCATGCGCGGCCAATCGCGAGACATTGTGCTCCAAGTTTCAGCCCCGGCGAATGCCACGTTGACGTATCGCCACATTGCATCTGGCGAACATCGCGAAGCTCTGTCTGCCGTAGGCGCCGCGGAGCAGTTGTCTGCCGAGATGCCGCGCGTCTCGTTTGGCGAACTCGTCGCGTCACTGTTGGAAAAGTGCGAACAGCGGGATTTTGACACGGCCGAACAGCTACGCAGTCGTTTTTCGTGCGACGACAGCAATGTCATGAAAGAGGTGGGCGACCAAGTGCGTCTGGCTATTCAGCCGGGCCAGTACGAGCGCTGGGGGCGTCACTATCTGCGCTCGATTGCTCCGGCACACTTTGGCCAGTACTGCACGAATTTCAAGGACCCGAAAATGCAAGAGTACGGTGGTCGTCAGTTTCAGCACATTCGCGACATGCTCGACGACTGCTTTAACAAGCTGCCGGCGCCGCGACCGTCGGGATATGTCTCTAGGGAATACGACAGCTACCACAGTGCGCCGTCGTCTCCCGTGGACATGTCGACGTACAACAACGCGGCGGGACCGTGTTTCGCTGGCCACTGTCGCGTGCTCATGCCCAAGGGGGTCACGCGACGTCTTTGCGACTTAATCCAAGGTGACAAAGTCTGGACGGAAAAAGGCGAGGACGAGGTCTTGCGCGTGGTCAAGACACCGGTCGAGGCGCCAGAGCTTCACGTGTTTCCCGACGGTCTCGAAGCGACGCCCTACCACCCTTTGTACGTGGGAGGTCAGTGGCAATTTCCCGTCGATGTCGCGCCGGCCCTCACGCGACCAGACTGCACCGCCGTATACAGTCTCCTTCTCAAAGGCGACTCGACGCGTGTCAACATCGAGCAGGTCGACTGCATCGTGCTGGGTCACGACATTGCGGACGACCCGGTCGCCGCCCATCCGTATTTTGGGTCACAGCGCGTGCGCACAGACATTTTGCAAATGCACAGCACCAAAGGCGTCGTCACACTCAAAGGCATGGAACGTCATGCGACCACGGGACTCGTATCTAAGCTCATACAATGAACTATAAAAATGTATTTATTTTTTTAAAAACATGGACCAGTGTACACCTGTCGGCGACGCCTTTGTATCTACGGACACGTTACTGTTGGGGTGGCGTTGTACGTCTGCTGTCGTCTATGTACTCGTGATTATATTTTATGGCATATTGAACGCCTTTAAACACTACATCGGCACGGTGTCGGCCCAATTGCACCGCGAGGCCATGTCTGAGTCATCCGCGGCTTCGCGTCGCGTGTGTGTGATTGTTGGCTACCGTGCCGTGTCTGTCTTGATTCACATTGTAAACATATTACTTATCACCAATAATAATTTTGGCATTCTTGGAATGGCACTCGTGTCGGATTTGGCGGGGACGGCATATGTCTACAATCGACGCCGTTCCGACCACAAACACCCCCTGCGCGCTCTGGCCAAATCTGTCACTCACCTGCGTTCTTTGGAGGCGCGCGCGACGCTGACGCCCGAGGAGATACGCGAACTGAACGAGATGAAAGCGCACGTGCACGTGATTCGCCGCGCTGGATTGTTTGGCCCAGCAAGTCCTTCAAAAACGCGGTTTTAGTCGCCGTGACAAACTCTGGATGAAACAGGTCGACTTGACGCGCCCATGCTTGGCCGAGGTGCTTTTCCCATGCCGCATCTGCGCGTGGCACGCAATCGTCGAGACTTGGGCGGTCGTCGAGTATGTGAAGCACGCCGCACGTACGCGTGCACAGAGCCACCACGGACCACTGTTCGTCCAGTGGGTACGTGACGGGAGGAAGGGGGCAGATGCACAAGACAAGACGTAACATTTCATCTACGAGTGTCTTGGTGTCGGCCTTTTTGGCCACGGCGCGTTCGTAAACAGCCCATGCTTTTTCGACGGACATTTACCCCAAGCGCGAGCGCTTTAAGTAATGAGACGGCGCAGTTCGGTCGCGTACTTTTGCTTAAAGTCGGCCAGTGACGAACGCGTACACTCTGCGTCTGTCCTTAAAAACGTGCCGTGTGTCAGTTCGAGCGGCACGCGTCTCGGTATCCACAAATTGTACCAGCCGCGAAACCATGGCAGTACAAAAGGTATGTTCAGCTTCCAAGATAGCCAGACGCGCTGCTCCAGCCATGGCCCCCGCACCAAACGATACGTCGCGGTTTCACCACGGGCCCACACCGGAAAAAGCGGCACGCTCGTTACCATGGCCAACTTGACAAAGCCAAAGCGTTTCTCGAGGAAAAAACGCTTGTCGTCGCGACATTCGGCCAAGACGAGCTCCGGAACGCCGCCCGGCACCACAATTAACGGGTACCCAGCGTCCAACGCGCTTCGCATGGCGCCCCAGGTCGCGGGAATGCACCCCATCAGCCGTGCAAACCATCCAAAGACGGGCACGTAAAAGAGAGCCGGGGCGACGCAAAACACTGTTTGGGACCCCTGGACAAGGTGAATGCCGACAACCGCGGCGCAGCAGAGGACACCGTGCGGGTGAACGGCAATGATGCAAGGCTCTTTGGGAATCTCGAGCACGTTGCATGGAAACCACGCGTGCCAAGGTACGACAGCGGCCATTTGACGCAACCAACTCGACGTGACGCGCTGGTCATGGAAACGCCACTGGCACATGATGGAAATCAGGAAACAGGCGGGCAGCGCCGCGACGCAAGCTGGTACGCTGAACAGCGCCCCGACAAACAAGAGCGGCAGCGCCCATATCCAGCAAAACGTCACGGCGGCGAGCACGATTACATGATACCAGCGCATTTGTAAAGAGTCTAGACGAGCCTAAATAGTCTAACGGCGTATCTTGTAGATGAAGCGTTGATATCGAGGCCAGAAGCTGAGCGCAAGAGCGTGAAACATCTGTACAATACAGTACACATACACAAGGTAGACGGTGTTCATTTCATTGGAGGTGTTTGTCCAAAAGTCCGCCACTTTTGTGGTCGATTAAGGTAATCTTGTTCTTCCCTATAAAAGGGCCCGACGTTAGTGCATTAAAACATGTTTCGTCTTTTCAAACACGCGCCGTCGCCCATTCGCCTAGGCCGGTGGACAAGAACGCCCAACCCTCGCGTTGCCGCACGCAAGGCCGAACTGGCCAGCCACGACCATTGCGGCTCGTGCCCGCCACTTCCAAAGTCGCCCGTGCCTGAAAAGAAACCCCCGGCCGACATTGCTGGCATGTACGCCATTCAGTCATTTTCCGTATATCCCTCGCGCAAGGCCTGAGAAAATGCAGTTGCCCGACGACGTTATGATTCACATTTTTTCGTTTATGAATGGCACGTTTGTGGCGGACCACTACACTGCGCGACTCTCACTCACAAATCCGGTCTGGAAACCTCGTTATGAGCGTCGGTTTGATGTACAAAAACAAAGTGTCAATTATTATGAATTGTATAGGTGGTCTTTACAACTGGAAAAACACAAAAAAGCCTATCAACGCCAATGGACGCTCGGCTGCGTGGGTAAAATTACACCCATGAACTGTCCATTATTTCCAGCGGCACCCTCCGACATCTCTAAAAAAAATAAAGACGTTCCAATTCGGCAATAAAGACGTTCCAATTCGGCAACATGACCCTCGCCACATTCTTTGACCACGTCGTTCACAATGACAACGCGGCCGCCATGGACTTTTTGGCCTCACATAAGGGCAAAACACGCATCAAACAACTGGCAATGGTCTACGCGGCAGCTCTCGGCAACTACGAGCTCGTAAAACACATGTTAGCGTGCGGCATGAATGCAAATATATATGATGTATTGACAGATTTCACACGCACTTGGGAACCAAGAAAATTGAAACAAATACAAGCCGCGATATCGAACGACATGCGCCGGTTTACACGTGGGTGGGCCACGGTCCTCACACCGGCGTGTGCCGCCGCGTTTTATGGCCACAAGCGCGTCTTAAGTCTTCTCTGTGAACACGATTTCTCCACGATGTCTTTCAACCCGTATTCCGCCATGACTTCGGCGTTTATTGGCAATGGTACCCCGCCGGAGTGGAACGCAACTACGTGCGGGTTATTCGGACAACAATGGGACATTGCTTCCACTCTGGTAGACATGGGCGTGAAAACAACGGATATGCATGAACAATACCCTGCATTTTTACAGTTTCGTACCAAAACACATCTCCCAAAAGATGTTATCAATATTGTGTTTTCTTTTTTTTAAAATTATATCCAGAGATTCTCCATCAATTCTTTCTGCTGGAAGGCTTCCAGGTACCATGCCGGAGGCGCTTCGGCCCCACGGTTCCATTTGAGGGCCCACGTCTTTGTTGCGTAATACTTTCGGTACGTCTCGACGGCGTTGAGTTGGCCATCGGTGTAGGTAGCACAGTATGGAAAAATCTCATCGTTGATGGCGCAATAAAACTCGTCGCAACCTTTCGGACAACCGGCGCGCGCAATTTTGAGTTTGTGACCTTTAAACGTTTCCTGGCCCACGTGCGGCGGGTATCCCATGACTTTGAGCCGCTGCAGGTGCGCGAAACACTTGTGCTGCTTTTTGTAGCGGCGTGTGTACTCTTCGCACAGGGCGAGCCCGAGACGCAGGGCCCATTGGTAGTGGCTGGGGTGAAGACGCACCCAGATGGCCGAAGGGTGGTTGCGATGCGTGGCCCTGTAGGGCGCATACGGGCAATCGGCCCAGTCTACCTGGTCGCGTCCGAACCACCATGCCGTGTAGAGCAGTTGCGTGGTCTCTAGAATCATTTTTATACAGTGCTTGTCACAGTGCATGGTAGCGGCCTCTACGGCGCATGCAGCCAGTAGGAATAAATTCATGGTTTCTATAGAAAATAGATTTTTAACAAAGTAGTAGTCTTCTATTGTGTTCTTCGTTTTGCCTCTGTATTCTCGACCACTCGTTGTTCTCTCGTTTTCTTTTTCTTGATTCGTTTTTTTTCTTTGGCTTTTTTCCGTTGGCCCCTGTCTCACATAGGACCCCTCTAAATAGAAAGGATTCTATTTAGAGGAGATAAAGGAAAACCACAATTACTTCGCATTCTCGAAGGTTACGGTATATAAACGGCACCCGTGTTGGATACTATGGTCCAGTCGCGGACGCTCCTTCTACTGTCTCTTACCGTCGGGTCGGCCGCGGCCCAGTGGTGCGAAGACGACGAAACAGCCTCGAAATGCTGCAGCTCCGACAACAGCACGTCCGATTGCGAGAGCCAGTACGACTGTACTTGCCCCGGAGGGTTGGACATTGCCTACGTGGGTGCCACGATTGGCGCGCTCGTCTTTTTGATTTGTCTGTGCTCGTGGACCTGTTGCTCCAGCGCTTTTCGGCCCGTATACACAAAGGTCAGGGCCACAGACGACGAGGCCGCCGACGAGGCCGCCGACGCCGACGAGGATGCATTCAGTAGAACACCGACACTATCTTTTTAGGTAGACGTGTCCATGAAAATTTCGAATGTCGTACATGTCACTTTTTATTTTTTTTGTACCCATTGTAAAATGCCGCAAGAGTATCATGTGGCGATGGTTCCGACCGTCGCGCGGTATTCGCACCTCGGTGCTTGGAAGAAACGTCAAGACCTCGGTGCGACCCTTGAGTGTCCAACGCACCGTGCGCAACTTTCGAGTGCGAATGTCATCCATGAGAACGACACGCTCGTCCACCGGCCACATCACAAACACCACCAGCAGGATGGCGAGCACCCCCACAAAGAGGTACATTTGACCGCAATGGTTTTGCATTATATAAGCCCACACAGAAGATACCAACAATGACTTGGATTCCTGGAGATAGTATCACCGTGGGTGGACAGTCCGTCTACTCGTACACGCACAAGGACAACGGACTCACGCTATTGATGTGTCCTGTCGCCGATTCGCAAGTGTGCGCCTACATGCGCGTCGTTCACGCCGGTTCCAAAGACGAGGACGCCTGCGTGCCGACGGGTGCCGCACACTTTATCGAACACATGTCCTTTCGCATTCAAGACGGCAAAATATGGAAGCTGGCCGCCAAAGGTGACCAAATCAATGCCGAAACCAACATGGACTCGACACGATTTTTTGTCGTACATCTGCCCGAACAGACGGCGTCCACCATCGAAATCGACGCCAGTCGCTTCAAGCAGACCTCCGTGCCCGCCGACAAAGTCCCGATTGAGCGCCACGCCGTGCTCAACGAGATGGAGCGCGGCCAGCGGGCCGAAAACCTCATGTTTCACACGACGTCGTCCGTAGCCGTGTTGGAGGGCGGTTACCACCACAGCACGATTGGCAGCGGCGCGGACGTGAAAAACACATGGGCCGAAGACATGGGGCGCTTTCGTCGCAAGTTTTACACGGCGTCCAACACGACGCTGATATTTTGCGGCTCTTTCGACCCCAATGCGGTGCGCGACCAGGTGCACGAACACTTTGGCAGCATGCCCCACGTGCCAAAGGCCCAAGTCGAGTTGGCCAAACCAGCACGCCAACTCGGCATGCGCATGGTAGAATTACGTACTCAAGCCCCGTGTGGTATGATTTGCATGGCGTTTCATCAGCCGAGTGGGTCGACCAAAGAGTCGATTACGCTGCAGTGCATTGACATGCTAACATGGCACAACGAGCAGGGTCGCGCCGAACCGCTGCTGAAACAGGGACTGCTGCACGACGTCGGCATGTACACGCCGCGCCAGCGCAACGACTACCTGGTCTTTTTTAACGGCACGTTTGGAAAAACGTCGCCGTCGATTCGCGGCGACGTGCAAAACGCCATGTTCAAAACGTTACAGTCTTTCGGACGCCAGCAAGTGACGACCAGCCAGTTGGACGTCGTCAAGACGGCGCTGCGCGACCGATGGGCTCGCAACACCGAGTCGGTCACCGACCTGATGAACGAACTGGGACGCTCGGCGAGCATTGGCGACTGGCGCGACTACGACAAGCGCCACGCGGCTCTCGACAGCCTCACCCCGAACGACATTCGCGCCACGGCGTTGCGCGTCTTTGTGCGCGACAATCTGACCGTCACACATCTCATTCCGTTTGAGCGCCAGCAAGCTCCCGCGCCGGCCGCAGGAACGCCTCTGGCGAGCCGCTGCACGCAGCAGTCGCCGGACCATTTCGCGACGACTCCGCCTGCCGCATCCGCGTGGTCTGTGCACAACATACAGCCGACGACCAACGTCGTGCACGTGCCCCGGGCCAAATACTTGCGCGCCGTCGTGAGCGCCAGATTCTCTCCCGCCCAACATGACATCGCCTCCCTGTTCGTGTCCAACATGGGCAATGGCTGCGCGCTGCACGCCACGCCGACGTCGACGCTCATGTCGATGCACTCGGAGCGTTCGTTCACGCACGACCACGAGTACATTCATCTCACAATGGCCATGCCCGACTTCGAGTCGACCCTGGAGGAAGCCGCCCATCTCATGTTCCACGGCGAGTGGCTCAAACCCACCTTTGCCAAAGACTTTGTCAAACTGCAGAAAAAACACATCATCGAAGAACTGCGCTCCAAACACAACGACCAAGAGTACCAACTCAAAAAACACTTTATCCAACGACTCTTCACGCACACCACCTACGACGAGCCCATCGAAACGCGCATCCAGCGCATTCGGCACCTCACCGAACGCGACCTGCGCGCGTTTCACGCGAAATGGATACGACCGGCGTGCGGATACGTGACCATCGTGTCGCCCACCATGGAAAAGGGCACGGCGCTGGCCAATGTGCTGACAACGTCCGCCAAGCGACCCGCCACCGCCCA
>Ga0209603_1001125_pt1 | contig 28621 bp, 26 predicted proteins | sample COGITO_mtgs_1206_FD_184812 | JGI IMG/M metagenome (GOLD analysis project Ga0209603, IMG submission 184812) | Pelagic marine microbial communities from North Sea - COGITO_mtgs_120607 (SPAdes) (version 2) | ecosystem: Environmental > Aquatic > Marine > Epipelagic ... | reverse complement strand
TGATCCTATCTAGCTCAGTTTGGTCTTCTCTGATTTCTTTGAATCTGGCTTGAATAGGCTCAATCATTGAAACCACCGCATCTGCTGTGTCTTTCTTTAAGTGACCGTACATTTTGTCTTCATACTCAGGCACTAGCTGCTCAATGGATTTGCCAGTTGCAACGCTTAATATAGTCAGTAGGTTAGAAACACCTGGTTTTTCAACAGTATCAAAATATACTCTGGCTTGCTCGTCAGAGTCGGTGACTGCTTTTTTAAGTTTCTTTTCAATCTTTTTAGGCTCATCCAACAGCATAATATAGCCATTTGGATTTTCATCTGACTTAGACATTTTCTTTAGAGGATCTTGAAGGCTCATTACACGCGCCCCAAATTCTGCGATCTGAGGTTCTGGAACTGTAAAAGTATCACCGTATATATTATTAAAGCGAGTGGCGATATCTCTTGTCAGCTCTAAATGTTGCTTTTGATCTTCGCCAACAGGAACCTTGTCTGCTTGGTATAACAGAATGTCCGCTGCTTGAAGTACAGGGTAGCTAAATAAACCAACATTAATGTTGTTGCTATGTTTGCTCGACTTGTCTTTAAACTGAGTCATGCGATTCAATTCGCCCATTTGAGCGTAGCAATTTAAAACCCAAGCTAATTGCGCATGTTCCTTAACTTGTGACTGAACAAATAATGCTGATTTGTCTGGATCAATGCCACAAGCTGTATACAGGGCAACGCCGTCTAGAGTGCGGCTTCTTAATGTTTCAGGCTCTTGTCGAACGGTGATTGCGTGTAAATCGGCAAGCATAAAAAAACAATCGTGGTTTTCTTGCATAATGCGCCACTGGTTTATAGCACCAATGTAGTTACCTATTGTCATGCCACCAGTTGTTTGAATTCCACTTAATACTGTACTTTTCATTATATTGCCGTTTATTTAGCTAGTTTAAAATCATGAGTGCGCATTGTAACCTTAATGTACCAGTGCGCAATCTTGTATGTTGTATTTTAAGAAAGGTTGGCGATAATTTGTGCAATGCGGGCCGATCTGTTCTCTGCATTAAAGATAGCTGAGCCCATTACAAAAGTATCAGCGCCAGCATCGGCAACTTCTCTAACATTATCAGCGTTCACACCGCCATCTACACTTATGCGAATGTTTCTGCCTGTTGCATCAAGTTTCTCCCTTAGGCGGGTTATTTTGTCTAGAGTCGCTGGGATAAACGACTGACCACCAAAACCTGGATTTACCGACATCACTAAAACCATATCTAGCATATCTAACACTTCATCAAGTACTTCAATTGGTGTACCTGGATTTAATGCCAGTCCAACTTTACATCCGTGGTCTTGGATAATAGACAGTGAGCGGTGCAAGTGTTTACTGGCTTCTGGGTGAAAGGTAATCATGTCGGCACCAGCTTTTGCAAACTGTTCAATCATATCGTCTACAGGTTCAACCATCAGATGAACGTCAATAGGGGCTTCAATTCCGTGGTCTTTTAACGCTTTACATATCATTGGTCCAAAGCTCAAGTTAGGCACGTAGTGATTATCCATCACGTCAAAATGCACCCATTGGCAACCCGCAGCTAAAACCTCATTAACATCATCACCTAATTTTGCAAAGTCAGCTGATAAGATGGAAGGAGATAAAATAAACTCGTTTTTCATAATGATCCTAGATTGATAAAGCGGAAGTATTACTTATTTAGACTTAGCCTATATTATAAAAATTATTAAACAACTTCGAGACTAATATGAGTCTTTCAGACTTCCCTTATTAAATAATCATGACTAAACTTTAATTTAACAACATGGAGGAATTTAATATGTTGCCTGTAGAACTTGTTGATTCGCTATCAAAGTTGCACGCTGAATTAGAAACATCAAAAGATGTAGATCCTCAAACTCTGAACCAAGTAAGAGAGTTAGATAAACAGTTACATGAAATGCTGAAATCTAATGAATTAAAAGCAGAAGAAACAATGTTGTCACAACTTTTAGCTTTAGAGGCCAAGTTTGCAGCCGAACATCCAACCCTTGAGCGTATTACGCGAGACGTGATTGATAGGTTAGCGATGATGGGCGTCTAGATATTCACTTTAGTTATATAAACTCATATTTATAAAACCACTTCGTTCAAAGTGCCTGTTATTTGAGCAAGCAAAAAATTAATTCATGTTTTCTATTGCGAGAGCCTTTAATTATGGCTTATTGTCCTCATGTACTTTCATAAGATATCCAGTATAGAAGGTGAGGATGGACTTTTCAGACCTCAATAAAGCGACTGCTAACTCTTTTAATAAACAAAAAGCAATAATTAAAAAAGTTTTAGCTGGTCAATCGGTTTACTGCCCTTCATGCAAACAGTTATTGGTAGTCAAGCCTAGCGTTAATACGTTAAGGATTGAGTGTTCAAAAGGCTGTACCGATATTCAACTTGAAACAGAATAATAATTATAGAAGTCAAAAAGACTGACTCGGAACTTTGGAGAATGAACATGGCGACAAATTTTCAGCCGTTACATAACGAAACACATAAAAGTGTAAAAATTGGCCCAATTAAAAATGTTGCTGACTTGAAGGATCAACATGCTTTAGGTTTAGTAGTTCAAGAGTTTGCAAATGCGGCTAGTGAATTCCCGGTAGTATTTTTAAAAGATAACTCTGCAGATAAATACTTCCCAGTTGCAATGTTAGGTATTGAGCAAAATACAAATGTATTTGTTACTGAAGACAATCGTTGGGATGCTAACTACATGCCAGCTCGTTACACTCATAAGCCATTGAGTGTAATTCCTCATAAAGATGACAAAAACAAGTTTGCGATTGCAATCGATCTTGAAAGCCCATTAGTTGAAGAAGAAGGCCTACCTCTTTTTGATGATGAAGGTAAAGAGACTGAGCACCTAGAGAAACGTAAACAAGCATTAATGTCTTACATTGAGCATGAGCAAATAACTCTTGCGTTTATTGAAGCGCTAGAGCGTTTTGAATTAATTCAGCCTAAGAATTTAAAAGTTAACCTTAAAGGTAAAGAGTTAAACCTTAACGGTATCTTCATGGTTGATGAGAAAAAACTAAGCGAACTTTCTGATGAAAACTATTTAGAGCTTCGTAAGAAAGGTTATATTGCTGCTATTTATGCACACTTAAGTTCAGTGAACCAAATTAATAAGTTAATTGAACGTCATGTAAAGCAAACAGCTGAAGAAGCTGCATAAGCTTTAAATACAGTGATTGAGAAACCAGCGAAAGCTGGTTTTTTTATGCCTGAAATTTACTCATTTAGCTTGTCATGTACAAAATCATGTTTTGTTTGTTTTATTTAGGTTAGGTAAATAAAAATCTAATACTATCAACAAAGTCATTATCTATTGAGTTAGCAAGGAATTAAGTTACCAAGGAATTAAGTTAGCGCTATTAAATTTCAGGTACAAAAAAACCGAGCACTAGGCTCGGCTTTTTAGCGTTATTGATGAAGCTTAAACTACACCAAATACCGCTTTTAGAACTAAGAAACACATAATTGAAAGTGCTGCACCAATAGGTAATGTGATTACCCAAGATACAACGATGTTTCTTACAACACCTAGGTTTAGAGCTGCGATACCGCGAGCCATACCTACACCTAACACCGCACCAACTAGAGTTTGAGTAGTAGAGATTGGTAAACCAGTACCCGACGCGATGATAACTGTAGAAGCTGCTGCTAATTCAGCGGCAAAACCACGGCTAGGCGTTAGGTGAGTAATACCATTACCAATCGTTTTAATTACTCGGTGACCAAATAGAGCTAAACCAGCAACAATACCAAACGCACCTAGAGGAAGAATCCACCAAGCTAAAGAAGCTTTAGGTAAGATTTGACCGTCGTTAGATACAATGCTCACAACCGCAGCCAAAGGACCAATTGCGTTTGCAACGTCATTTGAACCGTGTGCAAAAGCCATACAACATGCAGTTACAACCATTAGTACTGCAAAGATTTTTTCAACGTTGTTGAAGTGCATTTCTTTGTCAGCAGTAGGGTCAATTTTGATTTTGCTAATAAAATACTTACCAACAAGCGCTACTAAAATACCAGCAAGGATTGCATAACCATAAGCTTCAGCACCTGAGATTGCAAAGTCGCCATCTTTAAGAACGTGTTTTAAACCTTTCTTGATAGTGACAAGTGACATAACAAAACCAGCTAGGAACATGTAGAAAGGAACGTATTTTTTAGCATTCTTAAGCGGCTCTTCAGTATCAAAGATAAGCTTTTGCGCTGAGATAAAGATTAAGTAAGCTATAATACCTGACAGCAACGGAGTTACTATCCAGCTACCAACAATGCCACCAACTTTTGCCCAATTTACTGCGTCCATACCAACACCAAAAGCTGCGAAACCAACAATGGCACCTACAATTGAGTGTGTTGTACTAACAGGCCAACCTAAGTATGAAGCAACGGCTAACCAAATTGCAGCAGCAAATAGTGCTGAAATCATGCCTAAGACTAAATACTCTGGGTTTGGAATGAATGGAGCTGAATCAATGATGCCTTTACGAATGGTTGAGGTTACTTCGCCACCGGCTAAGTAGGCACCTGCAAATTCAAAGATCATCGCGATAACAATTGCTTGTTTAATAGTTAATGCTTTTGAGCCAACTGATGTGCCCATAGCATTTGCTACGTCGTTTGCACCAATACCCCAGGCCATGAAAAAACCAACGATAGCGGCAGTGGCGATTAACATAACGCCGTAAGTAGAAATAATATCCATTGAATATACCTAATATGTTTTAAATTGGTTGCTGCTTAACGAGCAAGCATAAGTTCTAATCGAGAACCTACACGTTCTGCTAAGTCCGCTAATTCCCCAATCCATTCAATCATTCTGTATGTCACCATGACATCGATAGGGTTTAACTGATCTTCGATTTCTTTGAGTTGTAGACGAATAGAAATTTGCATTTCATCTGTATCGTCTTCAATTGCGTCTAATTCTGTGATCATGCGCTCAACAAGTTCTACTTCACGGCCTTTAAAGCCTGTTTCTAGTAGTTCATCAAACTCATTGATTGCTTTTTTTGCTTGTGCAGTGGCATCAATGTTGCGCTCTACAAAAGCCATGAAGCTTTCTTGAATTTGCGGTGGGATAGTTAATTCACGGCCTAAATAACGACCCGCCAAGTCTTTTGCTTTGTTGGCGATCTTATCTTGTTGTGTGATTAACTCTAAAATATCCGTTCTTTCTACTGGTAAAAATAAACCTCTTGGAAGATTCATTCTTACATCGCGTTTAATAACATCCGCTTTTTTCTCAAGTTGAGAAATTTGATAACGAAGTTCCGTCGCTTCAGTCCAATTTTCTTTGCATACCGCTTCAAAAAATGGCTTTAATAATGAAGCCGCAGAATGAACGGTATTAATGTGTTCTTCTAGCGCTTTTAATGGCGATTTAGCAAAAACACCTAAAATTGAGTGACTAGCCATAGTGAACCCTTATTTAATGGCAAAAAAAAACCAGCATTTGATTGCAGGCTTATATCAATATCATAGTTTACTATAAATTCACGGAAGTGTGATTAAATAGCTTCGAGGCTATTATATGACACATTTGTGACAAAAATGTTACAGGTGGGGTAAAAAAGATCCGTTCGCTTGATTTATAACCGGACGGATCTCGTTTTTCATGTGTGTGGTTTTTAAAAGTCTAATTTTATCAGGCTCTTATAGGACATTGTCCTTAATGTCAGATTGAGACGTGTGACGGACATCTTTTCCTTTTACAAAGTAAATAATGTATTCAGAGATGTTCTGACAACGGTCACCAATTCTTTCTAACGACCTAACTGACCAAATTACGTCCATTACTTTTGGTATTGAACGAGGATCTTCCATCATATAAGTCATTAATTGACGAGTGATGGCTTCGTATTCTTTGTCGAGTACTTTATCGGCAGTATGAACTTTAAAGGCAGACTCAACATCCATGCGAGCAAATGCGTCTAGAACATCATGCAACATTACCAAAGCTTTACGGCCCATGTTGTCCATTGATACTAAAAACTCTTGCTGCTCTTTGTTAAATGACTCTAACGCTACTTTGGCAATACGTTCTGCTTCGTCGCCGATACGCTCAAGGTCAGTAATTGTTTTAATAATTGCTAACACTAGACGTAAATCCGATGCTGCTGGCTGACGTTTAGCGATAATTCGAGTACAAGCTTCGTCAATTTGCACTTCCATTTTATTTACTTGAAAGTCGGTTTCTAAAACATGACGCGCCAATTCTTGATCTGCTTCAGTTACTGCATTTAGGGCGTTTGTTAACTGTTGTTCTACAAGTCCACCCATTTTTAATACATCGTTACGGATCTGCTCCAATTCAACGTTAAATTGGCCGGATATGTGTTTATTTAAATTAAGTTCCATTGTTGCCTCTCAAACTACTAATTGGTTAACCGTAACGGCCTGTAATGTAATCTTCAGTCTTTTTCATTTTAGGTGTTGTGAATAAAGCATTAGTATCTGAATGCTCAATTAGCTGACCCATGTACATGAATGCTGTTTGATCAGAAACACGCGCTGCTTGTTGCATGTTGTGCGTAACGATAACAACGGTGTACTTGTCTTTAAGCTCAGTGATCAACTCTTCAATAGTTAATGTCGAGATTGGATCAAGTGCCGAAGTTGGTTCATCAAGTAATAGTACCTCTGGCTCAATAGCAATGGCTCTTGCAATAACAAGTCTTTGTTGCTGACCACCAGATAAACCTAAAGCACTGTCGTGTAATCTATCTTTTACTTCATTCCATAATGCTGCATTAGTCAGAGATTTTTCAACCACTTCATCAAGCTCGCGTCTATCGTTTATACCTTGCAAGCGAAGTCCATAAACCACGTTCTCGTATATACTTTTTGGGAATGGGTTAGGGCGCTGGAATACCATGCCTACTTTACGACGAAGTGATGCAACATCAACAGAGCGATCATAGATGTTTTGGTCGTGAAGTAAAATTTCACCTTTAATATTACAAGTATCAACAAGGTCATTCATACGGTTCATACAGCGTAAAAGTGTAGATTTACCGCAACCTGATGGTCCGATAAAGGCTGTTACTTGGCCTTTAGGAATAACCATGCTGATGTTTTCTAGGGCTTGTTTTTCGCCATAAAAAAGATTCAAATTTTTAATTTCTAGAGCAATTTGCTCTTTCGTTAAATTATCGATGTCTATATTAGATGAAGACTTGTTACTCATGTCTGGTGCTACCGAAATCATCTTAAAACCTCATATCTAAATTTAGTGTAAAAAGCTGAGCGTTGTCAGCTTTGTTAAAATTGTTAGTCATTGAATTAACAGTGCTTGAATTAGTGCTCAAGTGACTTATATTTTTCGCGCAAGTGGTTACGAATGCCAATTGCTGTAATGTTCAACGTTATGATAACGGTAACAAGTAAGAACGATGTTGCATAAACCAATGGTCTTGCAGCTTCAACGTTCGGGCTTTGGAAACCAACATCGTAAATATGGAAGCCTAAGTGCATAAACTTGCGATCTAAGTGAACATACGGGAAGTTGCCATCAATTGGTAACGTAGGCGCCATTTTAACAACACCTACTAACATAAGCGGTGCAACCTCACCAGCAGCACGTGCTACAGCTAAAATAAGACCCGTCATGATAGCTGGTGACGCCATTGGTATAATGATGCGCCAAATAGTTTCAGCCTTAGTAGCGCCAAGTGCTAACGAACCTTGTCTTAATGAGCCTGGAATTCGAGACAAACCTTCTTCAGTAGAAACAATTACAACTGGTAACGTTAGTATAGCTAATGTTAGTGCTGACCATATGACACCAGGCGTACCAAAAGTTGGCCCTGGAAGTGCTTCAGGATAGAAAAGCTGATCCAGTGAACCACCAAGCATATAAACAAAGAAGCCCAAGCCAAATACACCATAAACGATAGAAGGTACACCAGCTAAGTTAATTACCGAGATACGTATTATCTTTGTAACGGCATTGTTACCAGCATATTCGTGTAGGTAAATAGCCGCTACAACACCAAATGGAGTTACGATTACAGCCATTAATAGCACCATAAAGACAGTACCAAATATAGCTGGGAATACACCACCTTCTGTATTTGCTTCACGAGGATCATCAGAAACGAATTTACCTAGTTGTTTGCCGTACTGAATCACTTTTTCAAAGAAATTCATGTCGTTTGGAAACGAAACGTCTAGTACATAAAAAATAGGCAAGGTTACTAGTTCGCCACGCATGTCTTTTACGATAACCGAATCACGTCTTGCCTCATCTCTGAAGGCAAACAGCTCTTTCTCGTAAACTTTGTACTCGTCTCTTAACGCTTGGCGTTGGTTTTCTAAATCACGTAACGCAGCGTCAGTCAGTTCATCTTTGAGTTCAAGCTTACGTTCTTTTAATCTTAACTTTTCTAATTGATAGTTAATCGCACCAATTTCGTCATTCTGCAAATCAAGAGCTTGATCATTTAAATCAACCGCTCTATCTATCGCTGCAAATAAAGCGTCTTCTTTATTCTCACGAATGGTTTTGCCATCAACAATCACTGAATCTACAAAACCGTAAAAGTTACCATTTTTGCTACGCTCAAATACGGCGATGCCAGAAGGTCTGGTTTCTTTAACAATTTCAGGGCCCAATATCCATTGGAAATCCAGCTCAACGTACTCACGGTTACCCGTTTTAATTAAGTAACGCTCTACAAACTCGCCTTGTTCTTTATCGAATTCGATACCAGAGGTAATTAAACGTTGTGTAGGAACCTGTTCAGATTCATAAACTTCACCAATAATAACGCTAGTTTCACCGCTTGAGTTTGCAATTTCAAACTGGTGAATATCTGAAGGCCAGAAAAATGACAGGCCTCGAGATGCAATGAGTAACAATAACCCAATTACTGATAATAAACTGATACTTACCGCGCCGGCTGTCATCCAAACCCACGGAGCACCCGACTTAAACCATAACTTCATATTAAATCTCCAAAAAATAGGTGCTAATTAAAGTGAACTGTACTTTTCACGAAGTCGCTGACGCACAAACTCCGCAATCGTATTAAAGACAAAGGTGAATATAAACAGTACAAAGGCCGCTAAGAATAGAATTCGATAGTGTGAACTACCAACTTCCGACTCTGGCATTTCCACCGCGATATTCGCAGACAACGTACGCATGCCTTGGAAAATACTCCAATCCATAATTGGCGTATTACCGGTAGCCATAAGAACAATCATTGTTTCACCTACAGCTCGGCCTAATCCCATCATTACTGCTGAGAAAATACCTGGACTTGCTGTTAATAAAACAACTTTTATAAGTGTTTGCCACTGCGTAGCACCTAGTGCTAGTGAGCCGCTAGATAATGTTTTAGGAACACTGAATACCGCATCCTCTGCAATTGAGAAGATAGTAGGTATAACTGCAAAACCCATGGCGATACCAACAATTAAAGAGTTTCTTTGGTCAAAGGTGATACCTAATTCGTTGGTAATGTATAGACGTGTATTACCGTCGAACAACCACTCTTCTACTAATGGGCTCATTTCAAATGAGAAATAACCAACAAAAGCAACAATTGGGATTAACAGAATTGAGTCCCAGCCAACAGGCATGCGGTTTCTAATTTTTTGTGGAATGTTATGCCAAGCAAATGCAGTTAAGAAAATAGCAACTGGCAATAACAGTATTAATAGAATTACGCCTGGTAGTTTTTCTTCAATCAGTGGAGCTAACCAAAGACCAGCTAGGAAACCTAGGATAACCGTAGGTAACGCTTCCATGATTTCTACCGTTGGTTTTACAATTTTACGTACACTTGGGGCCATAAAGTAGGCTGTGTAGATAGCGGCAGCTAAACCAATTGGAACAGCAAATAACATGGCGTACATAGCCGCTTTTAATGTACCAAACGAGATTGGTACTAAGCTGAACTTAGATTCAAAATCATCACTTGCAGAAGACGACTGCCAAACATAGTCAGGCTCAGCATAACCTTCGTACCAAACTTCTTGCCATAAGCCAGACCAAGTTACTTCAGGGTGCTCATTTTCTACGTTAAGTACGTCAAGTTGATTTGCTGACAAAACAACAAATGCGTTAGAACGTGGAGAGAAAGAAATGTCAGTGATGTTATCTGTTGGTAACTTCCCTTGCCATAAGTCCGCTTCAGAAGTGGTGTGGAAAAAGTTAACTTCGCCTGATGAGGTAGTTGCGATAAAGGTTCTACGATAAAACTCTGGATAGATTTCAGCTACGGCTTTATCACTGCCTTCAACGTTCATAGTAAAATCTCTTACTTGAACAAAGTCACGTCCAGACTTGCCGTTAACTTCAAACCACTGAGTAATTTTACCGTCTGTGTAACCTAGCATTAAAGAGTTAGCACTAGCTAAAAGTTTAGCAGTAGTAATTTGTTGGTTAGGGCGACTAATGTTTTTTGTATACAGTAATTCAACTTCGCTGCCTACGCGGCTATTAGCGACATAAATTTCATTTTTAGTCAGAATGAAAATACGAGAAGCATCTGGAGAAATGAGTAGTCGCTCTACTTTTCCATCTACAAAATCAAGTTCAGATTGTTCAACTATCCACTCAATTTCTTCAGTGAACATGTTTTCTTCACCTTCAAGGCGAGCGTATCTTACAGCGCCATTTTGAAGTTGGTAAAGAATGCCAAGTACGCCTTCTTCTTCAGCAAAAACAAATTTTTCAACTGTGTAACCTTCTTCATCAAACAATTCAGGTAGTGGCTCTTCACCAAAGGGTAATTGAACACGTGGAGTTAAAGAACGAGTGTTATTCTTGAAGTCGATTTTGAAAAAAGGTTTGATGATCGTTAAGCGAGCATCGTCATTCATAAAGCCGAACAAGCCTTTATGCGGAGCGCTTTGTGAGTAGGCTGTTATTTCGCCAGGGACTTCAGTTGCAATTGAAGCAATCTGTTGGCCAGACATGCCATCTTCTGCGTTAAAAAAGTCTACAGTTGCATTTGGCGTTATGGCGTATGAAATTTCAGTTTGTTCTTCAATTCCCGTTGCAAAATAGGCTTTATCTAACGTAGATGTCGCCTCTCTTGAATCTACGTGAGCAGAGTCAAAAACTGGTTTAACTACATATAATAGATAGAAAAAAATCAATAATAATGCGCATAGTACTAAGATGCCACCGGTCATTACACCGTATTTAGCGAACTTATCTTTGAACTTTCGAGTTGACTCAGTCTTCAACGCAATGTTTGTCTGTCCAGACATATATAAATACCTACCCTTTATCAGATGCCCCGAATTATATTTCATTAATGTTACAGTAATGTGACATTGGACTTTCAGTCTACGTTGAAAAGCAGAGAAAGTCGGTACTAGGATAGACGGCACTTTTGGAAGTTGTTAGGGACATTTAGCCTAAAAAAGGGACTGGATTATTTAACATTTATTGTTAATACTTGAGTTAATAAACATCAACTGGAGTGCATCTAAATGCAACACCTTGTATTAACGGTTATTGGCGCCGATCAGACAGGCTTAGTTAAGTCACTGTCTGAAATTCTTAATAAGAATGAAGCTAATTGGTTAGCGAGTAACTTATCTCATTTACGTGGGTACTTTGCAGGTGTTATTGAGGTAGCAGTACCTGAGAGCAATTTAGTAAGCTTAACAAATGAACTGTCTAATATAGATGGTTTAACCGTCACAACTTACCTCAGTAATCATGTTGAAGCGCACCAAGAGCAAGAGTTAGAGTTTGTTATCACAGGTAATGACCGGCGTGGCATTGTGCAGGACTTAGCATCTGTTATTAGTCACAAAGGTGCCAATATTGTGAGCTTTGTATCTACTCATCAAACTGCGCCAAACTGGGGCGGTGAATTATTTCATGCGGTGGCTAGAGTCATCCTGCCACCAGGCCTGAGCGCAGATGTCATAGTAGAGGCATTAGAGCAATTAGCGTCGGATATCATTGTTGATGTTGAGCTAGATAAAGCGAGTTAAAACTTAGAATGAGCGGCTGCGTATAATTTGAGTTTTAAAGTAAATTTTTTTAAATAAAAAAAGCCAACTGCATATCATTCATGCGGTTGGCTTTTAAGTTGTCACATTAGTTTAATAAAAGCTGTTTTATTTGTGCTTTTAATACATCAATTGCAATTCGGTTTTTGCCACCATTCGTAACAATTAAATCAGCTACCTGTTTTGAAGGCGCTATAAATGCTTGATACATCGGCCTAACCGTAGTTAGGTATTGTTTTATTACCGAATCAAAACTTCTCGCACGCTGTTTTATATCGCGCTCAAGCCTTCTCACTAAGCAAATTTCTGGTGGAGTATCCATAAACACCTTGATATCGAACTCACTATATAGCTCAGGGTGTGTTAACAGCATAATACCTTCAATTAAAATGACTTGAGCCGGCTGAACCGGAGTCGTTTCTTTTAATCGAGTGTGGGTTTTATAACAGTATTGAGGCATCTCAACCGCTTTGCCTAATTTAAGATCACGAAGGTGCTCAATTAGTAAGTCATGTTCAAATGCTTCAGGGTGGTCATAGTTCGTTTTTTCTCGAACGGACATTTCCAAATGATCTTGGTTACGGTAATACGCATCCTCAGATATAAAGGAAATTTGATCTGAACCCAATTCCTGCGCCAACTCTTCAAAGATAGTGGCTGTTAATAGTGTTTTACCAGACGCCGAAGCGCCTGTAATTGCTAATATAGTGGTTTTCAAAAGGAGTCTCTTCTCTTGCTACTGTGCCGAATTCAATTGTTTAAATAGTTTTTTAGCAATATCCGTATTGTCTTGTTGTCCGTTGAATAGATGACTGTTTACACCAGACGCGAATACTTGCACATCACCAGCAGTATGACCGCCAGTTGTCCAACCGGTTAACGTAGTGTCATTAATAATAGCTCTAATTTCACGAGTCATCTTTTCTTTCTTTAACTTACTGCTTAGAGCCGACTTTAAAGTCTCTATTTGACTTGCTGACAGATCAAAATCCACATGTTTTTTCCATGTAGACTGGATGACTTTATCAGTAACATCTTTCTCTAAGCTTAAAAATGCCGGGATTATAACAGCTAATGAAGAATTTATTTGCTTAACTTTGTCTGTTTTCCAATCATAAGTGCCATTAGCACCAATACTTAAGCCACCGGTAGCATGGTCAGCGGTAATGATTAACAACGTTTCACCATTTTCTTCAGTAAATTGTTTTGCGTACTCAATAGCTTTTGCAAAGTCTTCTAGTTCACCCATTGCGCAGGCAACATCGTTACCATGAGCACACCAATCAATTTGGCTTCCTTCAATCATAACAAAAAAACCATTGTCTGAACTTTGAGTGGCTAACAAGTTCAAAGCAGTTTTTGTCATGGCCTCAACTCTATTTGGCAACGCATCATTGTCTACAGCAAATGGAAGGCCAACAGGCGCAAAAAGACCTAGTGCAGGTAACGTATTTAATTCGTTTAGTTTTGTTAAATCGTCAACGTAACTATAGCCTAAGGATTTGAATTCGTTAACGATGTTTCGATCGTCACGAATAAAGTAGGAAGTACCACCACCAAGCATTAAATCAACTTTAGGTGCGTAATTAATTTTTTCGTCGATGTATGCATCCGCAATCTGATTGTAATTACGACGCGACTCATTATGAGCTATAAAACTAGCGGGTGTTGCATGATTAATTTGAGACGAAGAAACGATACCAGTAGTTTTACCAAGTTGTTTCGCTCTTTCAAGCAGTGTAAGAACAGGTTTTTTATTTACATCAACGCCAATTGCTCCGTTATATGACTTAACGCCAGAGCTTAAAGCCGTTGCGGAAGCTGCTGAATCTGTAACGTAGGTATTGTCATCAGGATAAGTTGAAGAGGTACCTACAAGAAGTTCATCAAATACAGTGCGTTCTACTTCTTTTGTCGCTTTATCATCAGCGAAATAACGATATGAAGTTGTATGTGCGACACCCATGCCATCACCAATCATAAAAATGATATTTTTAGGTAGCGTATTAACGTCGTTTTTAACATTTGAATTGGCACACGCCGTGATTCCAAGTGTTATAGCGGCAATGGTGAACAGTTTATTAATAGCATTGTTCTTCAAAAGATTTCTCCATAAACATTTATGCATGAGTAAAATACAAAAATGCCCGCCTATAAAATAGGCAGGCATTTTATTTTAGCAAGTAATTATAAATTAAAAGCTATATTTAACACCAACTTTCATTGACCAAGATGATTGTTCAACTTCGAAGTTATCGTAGTTGTTAGTATTAACACCACCAAAACGGTTCTGAAGTTGATACTGACCTTGATCATTTGTTTCTAAGTCAAATAGAGGCTGCTGTGGGAAGTTCATGTTATAAATCTTGCCCCAGTCATCATTTAATAGATTAGCAAAGTTATCAATGATGAAGTAAAGCTGGCCTTTATGACCTTCTGCAAAACCAGGTAATTCTTGAGTAATTGTTAAGTCCATGTTTGTTGTCCATGGTTGGTTACCAACATACTTAGGAATTACGCCACCTGCGTATTGAGTTACACCAGCTGCTTCCATTAATGCATATGTTTCTTCATAGCTTACGCGAGAGAAATCAAAGTTTGCATCGTCTGGACCAGTTGGTAGCTCAGGAAGGTATGTTCCTGCACGGTAGAAACGAGATTGGTCACCAAAGTCTCTGTCATTATACAGACCCAATGTCCAAGAGAATGGACGGCCAGACTTACGCTCGTAGAATAAGTTGAAAGATGTTTCATATCCTTCAAAGAACTCTGTGTCATAACCTAAGTTAAGAACAAAACGGTGCTCAATTTCATAGTAAGCACGACCCATTTCTGGGTTGTTACGGTTAGTTGTAACTTCATACTGGAAATTAGACGTAGCTGTTGAGCTTGTGCCTGGGTTCACTTCATCAATATTTTGATTAGTGTAAGACATATTTAGTGATACGCCATTATCCCATTTTTTGTTTAATGCAGTTGTTAAGATACGGCTGTAACCGCCTTTGTCTATGTTTGTTAACTGTAGGTCGTAACGGTCACGGTTATCCCAACGGTTTTCATACACGATACGTTCGTTACCGATGCGCTCACCAGAGTCTACACGAGCTTCGTCTATCCAGTATGCAGAGTTTTCGCGCTCAACAAATGTAAATTCTGTGAACCACTGGAAGTTGTCGCCAAGTACAGGAAGGTCAAACGTGTAGTCCGCAGATACCTGGTAACGCCAATCTGAAGGCATTTCGAAGCCTTTAGCGATTGTATTAGTATTACCATTACCTGGTACTAAAGAATCTTGCAGTGTTTGAGGCACTTGATCAAACATTACTTGTGAAGGATCTGCAATTACAGCATTTTGAGCGTCTTCTGTTGAAGAAATCAACGTAACACCGTCATTTGTGTAGGCATTAGAAACCCAAACTAATGGCATTCCACCTGAGAATCGACCAACGCCACCGCGAACAATTAAGTCGTCGTTTACAGTCCACTCAAGGCCGATACGAGGCAAGAAGATATCAGAACCGTCAAGGTTTTCCTGGTTATCAACACCATATTCGTTTAGATAGTTTTGGTTTAAAGTTGGCTCGTCTTTAACTGATAGACGCTCATAACGAACACCTGCAGTTAACATTACGTCGTCCATGATCTCAGTGTTAACTTCACCATATAGAGCGTATTGTGTAGACTCAACAGAAAACGCTAGGTCTTGCATGTCGTTTGTAAATGCATTGTCATAAGCAATCGAAGCAGGTACTTTATTTTCGAAGTCTTCTAATGAATCAAAGGTCCAAGTACCTGATGCATGACGAGCATAAAGGTTGTAATTTTCTACATTTTCAACTTCTAAACCAAACTTATACTCTAAGTCGCCTACTAAGTATAAACCGTGGAAACCAAAGCTTAACGTTTCGTTAGAAAGTTCATTACCGTGACGGTTTTCATCTTGACCAGCAACAACAGTACCACCGTCTAGGCGAACATTGATTTCACCTAAGTTAGATGCTGTGTTTGAAGCTTGTACGTAGTCTTTATATGCAAAGTTGAACTCAGTAGAGAAGTCTGCATTCCAATCAGAGAAAAGGTGGCCAGTTAGAATTTCAGTATCAGAGTCTTGCGACCAAGCGTTAGACGCTAAATTTACTGTACCGTCACTGTTTGTATAGTTACGAGCAGCTGAGTTTTCTTGAGTGCTGTATGTTAAGTCAGCTCGGTGATCATCATTGATGTTCCAATCTAACTTAACTAATAGTTTTTTGTCGCTATCTGGAGCAGGAGCTGCACCAATTGAGTCAGAGATACCGTAAGTATTTTGAAGAGCATCAATTACGCTTTGTACTTGGCCTGTTGTAAGGTTATGACCAGCAAGTGTTGCTGGATTAAATGTTACAGGAACATCTTTTTCCCATTCTTCATAAGACGCAAAGAAAAATAGTTCATCTTGAATTAATGCGCCACCAAGAGCTGCACCAAATGTCATTTCTTCATTTTCTAATGAGTCTTTGTCAAACTCAACCGTTTCGTATTCACCTTCACGACGGTTAAATGACTGTTCATCAGTTGCAGAACCGTTAAATGGTACTCGCTCGTAAAATACAGAGCCAGATAATTCATTAGTACCAGACTTAGTTACTACGTTGATTGTACCGCCTGAGAATTTTGCAGCACGGGCATTAAACGGTGCAAATTCGATGCTTACTTGGTCAACCGCGTTTAAAGAAACCGGTGGACGCTGAGCTGGGTAACCGTTTGAGTTAAGGCCGAATGTATCGTTTACGCCAACACCATCAACTGTTAGTGAGTTGTATTTAGGGTTTGAACCAGCAACACTTAATTGAGTACCAGATGCATCAACAACCGCTAGAGGGTTAGAGCGAACGATATCTTTAAGGTCACGGCTAACCGTTGCTGCTTTAGCAATGTCATCAGAAGTAAATACAGAGCTAGAACCAGAGTTAGCAAAGAAGTTTGCAGAACCTGTTACTGTAATTTTTTCGATGCTGCTGCTTGTTTCAAGCTTTGCAGAAAGGTCTAAAATGTCATTAAGTTCAAGGTATACGTTTTCGTATACTTTGCCTTGGAAACCTTCAGAAGCGATAGTAACCATGTATGGACCACCAACGCGAAGACCACGGGCACGATATGCACCTTCTTCGTTTACTGTTACTTCTTTTACGCTACCAGATGGTACGTGTAAGAAAGTAATAGTTGCGTTGTTAACAGATTGGCCTGCAACTGTCTGAATTGTACCGCGAACAGCCGTTGAAGTTTCAGCCGCATTAACGGTAGCCGTGCCTAGAGCAGCTGTTACAGCTAGTGCTAGAGCGCTATGTTTAATGACATTTTTCATTGTCTTTTCCTGGTTGTTGTTTTGTTAAAATTAAAAAATTGTTGTTTTATTATTATTTTATCTTTACGCCGTTTTTGCCTACTTTTACATTAGGATCAAAAATTGCGTTTAAAATTCCAGCTAATCGAATTCCGCCTTTGCGCAATTGGTCTTTTACTGTTGGCATATGTCTATAGATATAGTCATATGAAAATTCGCCGTCTTTTATGTCGTAAACATCGTCACGAAGATTAAAAGACTCAACAACCCAATCTCTTGGTTGAGTTGAAACATAATTAGACACAAGTTTTGTGTCAGTTGTATTAATGAATCGTGCAAATTCGGTAAAAGATAGATTTTGGCTTTCAATTAGTTTTGTGTCCCACAAAGTGTGCAGGTTCATTTTCTCTCTGAAAAACTCAACTTGAATAGTATTGCCGCCTTTATCTTCGGCACGACCAACATGCAGAGGCATGTGCAAGTCACCAACTAAATGTGTTAGGAAACGTAGGTAAAATTCTTTTTCTTGTTGTTTTGATTTTGGAGAGGAGAGAACGTCTATTGCTTTGCGGATACCGGTGTATACATCTTTAACTTCATCTTCGAACTTATATGTATCAGGTTTGAAATCATCAATCGTATTTAAACTGATATAATGCCACTTAGTTCGAGACCACCATTTTTTGTCTGGTGATGAGCGCATTTCGTCTGCCCATGTTGTTACTTCTGGAAGGTGATCGCCACTGAGTAACTTTTCTATAGCTTGTTTAGTTACTGGGGTTAAATGCCACTCAGCAATTTGTCCAATAATACGGTGACCATTTTGGCCATAAGCTGCAGCATTGTTTGAGACCGCTAACAGCATTATCGACGCTAGTGTTGTAAGTAGCACAAGCTTAAAGTTCTTCATTTATTAATTTCCGTTTCTACTTTTGTAATGTAATTGTAAAAATTGAGCTGGTCAAATATCAACCACTACCTCTCTGAAACTGTCGCTATTATGCTTGTTTTTTAAATATTAGGAAGGATATGTTGGGATTCATAATTACATGTTAATAAAGCAATAAAAACAATAGCTTATAATTAATAAGTAAAATTACTTAAAACAATAAGTAAATAAGGATAGAATAAATTTGTAGCGTAATGCAGGGTTTAGAGGAATTTGAAAAAATGCACTTGCTTTTATCCAAATTAAATAAGAGTTGGTATGTCACCTTTTTTATAGGTGCTTGTGTTGTTGTTTGGATGACAGCAAAGTTACATACAGACAGCCAAATAGTGCCATTGTCGCCATTAATAGAGACCTCAATAGACTGCTCAACACAGTCAAAAAACAATAAAAGAAGTTTTGTTATATATAGCGGTGGTGAAACAAGCTCTCTTTTGTTAAATGAGATTGCCTGCGCAGATCCAATAATTAATAGACAGTATGGCGAGGTTTCTTCTTACTGGGGTGTAAGCGATGTTAATACGATTAGAATGTTAGGTAATGGCAAAGCAGACTTAGCATTAGTTAAAGAAAATATTATGTCCGCACTTAAAGCTGAAGACACTCATGGTTATAAAAAGGTGGCTTATTATCCTAATTATAAAACCTACCTAATTTCACTTTATGAAAAACCAGTATTAACAAAAGAGTATTTCCTGGATAAAACCATAGGCTTAGTCGATTACCCAACTAGTCGCTCGGGTCATATAGTACCTAAAAAGTTGTTTACGGAGCTTGGCTTAACGCTGAGTCGTATGAATATTGTTTATGCAAGCTCACATAATGAATTGCGAGAAATGTTGACCGCTGGCAAGGTTGATATCATATCTTCATATTGGCAATCAGAAGATCAAGAAAAGCTTTCTCGAAACTATATAACAAGTATTGCCGATTCAGTCTCAGGAACGTCGTGGTATTTAAGACTCGCTAAACAAAATGAGGACTTATTGTGTGCCTCGCAACGATTTTTAAAGGACTTTGCATCCCAACAAGAGTCTTCCTATTATCAAAAACTTACTTTAGTTAAAAGTAACTGCTCTAGTGCTGGAAAGAATGAAGGGGAGTTATGATGAGGAAGTTAAATAAATTATTTATGAATTCTATTAAGCTTCAAGCGGTAAGTACCTTTTTAGTTAGCTTAGTCTTGTTCTCCATTGTGCACCAAGCAAGTGTCGCAATGAGTCATGTGAATCACGTTGCTGTGACTAAACAATATGTATTACAGAGAGTTGCCCTAGACTTGCCGGTTATTCCAATTAAAAGAGAGTGGCTTAATGAACCTGGCGATAGTCAAGAAGTTCAAAATTACATAAACAGCCTTAATGAAGCAATCGACAAATACCAGTGGCCACTTAAAGTCACATTTATAGGGCCTGAAAAGCCTGTCGCTGATTATGAGGAGCTATCTTCCGCTGAGCAAAGTGTCTACATCTCCTTTAAAGAAAAAGCGTTTCCATTGCTCCACAGCCTTAGTGCAGTACCAATGTTATTTGCTCTATTTTTCACGTGGTTATTAGTCTTCCGACAACATTTGATGCGACACCACAAGCCATTGGAACAAAAAGTGACTAACTCCCCTTTATTGTTAACCATTGATCTTAGAAGTAAGTTACTCATAAATGCGCGTATTCAAAAAGAAACGGCGTTATCTAACAAGCCACTTTGTTTTTATTGTGCGTTGGTTGAGTATTGTATAGCTAACCCAGGTGTTAGTTTGAATATGAATAAGGACTTACCGGAAGAGTTTTTAGTATTAGCACAGAAGTATTTTTATCGTTTGATAGAACTCGGGCATACGATTAGAAAGCGACCTAACTTTGAAAGCAACTTAGATAAAACGTTAAGTGAAATAAGAGCGGCACTTGAGGACGTTTTAGAGCAGGATATAAAGTCCAAAGAGATGCTAATACCTCCTAAGGCAATAGGAGAGGGGTCTCGCTCTAAGTTGCATAGCTTTGGTTTGGGTGAGATTAATGAGAATATTGTAGAAATTGTCGGGAAATAAATCAACGAAATAAAAAGGCTTCATTTATTAAATAGAAGCCTTTTTATTATCTACAAGCTAGGTTGGCTAATAAGGTTAGCTAGTAAAGTTAGTGAATAGGGCTAACCAATTTAGGCTAGTTTCCTTTTTCAAGTTCTCTATCTAGCTCTTGTTGTGCTTTATACGCTTTAAACTCTTGGTATAAAACGCTTTCATCATTCATAGACAAATTCTTGTTGCTTGCACTTACTAAACTTTTGAACAAACTCTCTGTTTTATCAGGGCTCAATCCAGTTAAAACACATAATTGGTTTTTGCCATTAAAGTTTGCATAGCTTGTTTTCAGTGGAGTGGCACCTACAAGAGCTTGGTTAGTTACTTGTTTAGATACTGAAGAGAACGTTGCACCAATAGCAGAGTTACCATCTACGTCTACTCGCTCTTGGAACGTTTTATCTAACGCTTTTACGCGAGTGCTAATTTGTTGAGCTAAGCCAACTCTAGCTAATGCTATGGCTTGTGCTTTGTCGATAGACATATTACCAGAACTTGAAACACACTCAGCATGGGCAATGCCGTTCTCAAGTGACGGGTTTAATACCCAGTCAGGAATGTTTTCATTAAGTACTTCTGGAGTCGGGTTTGAACTACATGCCGAGAGAGCAACTGTGATTGCTGCTGCCAAGGCCAATTTGATATTTTTTCTCATGTTAAATCCTTTCATCTAATTTAAAATAATATGCGGTACAAACCGACTTAAATCTTGTGTTATAGGCTGACTATCTTCTCGAATAGAGATGCCAGCCGCTTTATCATTTACCAACCAACTGCCTATAAGAGTGTAGTTGTCTCCAAACTTAGGCAACAGATGTTTTTCTTGGTATATATACCCTTCCTGACCATATGGTCCATCTGACATGGTTGTCGCCCGCGTTCCATCAATAAAGCTAATATTAGCTCCCTCACGAGAGAATATGGGTTTTTTTACCAAACTTTTGATACTTGAACTTAGAGAAAGTTCCTCTTCAAAATATGCAGGCAATAAGTTTGGGTGGTGTGGAAAGTGTTTCCAAAGCAAAGGTAATATTGCTTTGTTAGAAATTAGACTCTTCCATGCAGGCTCTAGCCAAGTCATTTCCGTGTCTATTTTAAGCGAGTCCCCAAAGGATTCGTTAAACATAAATTCCCAAGGATATAATTTAAACATCCAAGTGATAATCTGATCATCTAAATCAGTATATTGCTGACCATTAGAGATGCCAATGTCTTCTATATAAACAAATTTATTGGGTACACCAGCGGCTGACGCGCAGTCTTGAAGGTACTGAACTGTACCCCTGTCTTCATCGCTTTCTTTACAACAAGAGAAGTGCAATATGTGGCCAGGCTTGTTCAATAATAACTGCCTAAACCTATGAATTAACTTGTCCTGAAGACTATTAAATTGATCACTTCTACGATTGAGAATAGTGGTATCTACGTTGTCTTCAAGCCACAGCCATTGCCAAAAACCAGTTTCATATACTGACGTTGGAGTATCGGCATTATTCTCGTATAACTTAGCAGGAGAGTGTCCATCGTAGGCAAAGTCTAGTCTTGAATACAAGCTATCTTCTTTAGCCAACCAAGAATCGCGCACAAAATCCCACTTGTGTTCGGGAATACAAAACTTTGTCAGTAAGGACTCGTCTTTTACGACCCTATCAACTATATCAAGACACATTTGATGAATCTCTTCTGTCGGCGACTCAAGATCTTCTTCAATTTGCTTTAAGTTAAACTCGTAATAAGCACTTTCATCCCAATAGGCTTCGCCGTGCATAGTATGAAATTTAAAACCTAGTTTCTCTGCAAGTTGTTGCCAATTTTGACGTTGTTTTATAGGGTGCCTGAACACAATTAGCCGCCCCAACTGCGGTTTCGATTGGTTGAACGTCGTTGATTTATTTTTACTTTTTGTGCTGCTACTTGGCCAAAGCCTCCGCGAGATACGGTTCTTGCGAAAGTCGGCTTAGGTTTTAATGAATTTTTTGGAACTTTAAAGGCCATTTTATTCATGGAGCCAAGCGCATTACCGTCCGCAAACATGTATTTATTATTAAATTTGGAGCCTTTTCGCTTGTATCCAAATACCGGTGTATAAGTACCACGATACTTTCGCTTTTTAGAGTCAAATAACGCGTCTGCAATTAGGTAACCCGCCATCAATGGGAAAAAGTAATTTGTATCATTATCCTGATAGCAGTTTTCTGCACCAAATTCCCATTCGCAGTCTTGCTCATTAAAAAAGCTTGGGCCTGTTCGCTGCGCTTCTTCTAGAGCTTCTTGGTAGGCGACTTCGCATTGTTGGAAGTCTAAGCTGGTATCGGCAACACAATCTTCTACCGTATTGGCAACAATGGCGGTATAGTCAGGCTCACCACAACCAGAAAGTAGTAAACCAGTTAACCCTAAATATAATGGTCGAGTAAGTTGACGCCCTGTATTACTAAGTCCATCAAAATTAGCGGCATTAGGAAGGAGAGTTATTTTACTTCTCTTCATCGTAACTCCTTAGTAACTCATGCAAGCAGCATTTAATAAGCCAATTGCAATGCTCGTTGCACCTAATACAACACCCGCACTAATTTCATTTTGCTCAATTCGTTCTACAATTTTAGGCATAAAAATAAAGCGAACCACTGCAAATGCAAGGCATTGTGCAATTAAGGCAATAACGCCCCACGTTGCGAAGTCTAAAAGAGAAACAGAATTACTTGCTGCACTTGCTAAAGCAATAGCAAAACCTATGATTGCGCCACCAAAGCCTATAGAAGCGGCAACGTTTTGTTGTTCTTTTATTAGAGTCCACTCGTCATGTGGTGTGACTATTGTATAAACAAATTTGAATAGCATTAAAAAAACTAAACTAATGCCGAAATATAAAGCAAAATTGCCAATAGCAATTAAAATATCAGGGGTTTCCATTAAACATCCTCAAGCAAAATCAATTTATTCGTAATTGCTTTTACTTTAATAGATAGCTTAACTAGGGTCAAAATATAAAAGGTTTCAAAACTTTACGACGTTAGGTTTTTCATCCAACGTTTATTCTTTACTCGCCACGCAAACATGAATATTTTACAAAACTCTTCTGAGTACATAATTACAACAACCCAAAAAAATGACAATTGCCAGTAGAATGCCGCAAGCCATACTAATGGAATGCTAATTAGCCACATGCAAATTGTGTCGGTAAGCAAACAGAAACGATTGTCGCCGCCAGCTCTAAGAATACCCATTGCTAATGTCATGTTTATAACTTTTAGCCAAGCTAAGCCACCCACGATATAAAAAATGGACTTGGCCAACAGTCGAGTTTGTTCTGATATCCCTTCATAAGGAGATAACACAATATCATTAAATAGGATTAGCAAACCGCCCATCAGCAAGGCAACAAAAGGGCCTAAAACAGAAAAGATCTTTGCCATGCTCCAAGCTTCATCTAATTGATTGGCACCTAAATGCTGACCCACCACAATAGAACATGCTGAGGCGATACCAAAAAATATGGATAGAAATATGCCTTCAACAGGTAATAGCATACTAATGACTGCGAGCTCTGTTGTGCCTATACGCCCAAAAATAAGTTGGTAGGTAAAAGAGCCAAGTGACCAAATACCAAAACTGAACATCATAGGGAGAACTAAACTTAGTAACTTCTGCCAATGCAATTTTACTTTAAGGAAATCAAAATCACTTAAAGAGATGTGCAATATATGTCGTTGAGATTGTAAAAAAGTAACCAGTGCAATTAACTGAAATAGACGAGAGATTGACGTTGCCCATGCTGCGCCAGCAACACCAAGTGCGGAAATACCAAGGCCACCATTAATGAGCCAATAGTTGAGTACAACGTTTAATATGATAGAAATGGCACTGAAAACGAGCGGTATCTTTACTTGGTTTATACTTCTTAGTGCATTCTCGAATATTTGAATAATGGCAACAAAGATCATGCTAGGCATTGTGATCCAGAGGTAAGTCTCACCTAATGCAATAACTACAGGGTCTAGGCTACCCAAGCCCATTACATCGTCTGACAAGTAATACGCAGCAACAATTACTGGAACCAGTGCAATAAAAGAGTAACAAATAGCGATAATAATAGTGCCACGAATTTTATCGCCATTACCGGCTCCGTGATACTGCGCAGATAGAATACCGACGGCCCAGCTTAGGCCCATGACAATGACCATTACTACAAAAAGTACGCGATTTCCCAATCCTACTGCAGCAATGGCTTCATCACCCAAATGACTAACCATCATCACATCAATCATACTTAAAAAAGTAACCAACATGCTTTGCAAAGAAATAGGCCAAGCAAGTTTTAACGTTTTACGTAGCTGTGGATTTTTAGTCATAAAAATTAACCTCTGAATAGAGCGCGCAGAATGCCTGTTTTATCTGAATTTGTCGACAAGAGAAAACCTGAATGACAACGTATTCCATATTACAAATATATTACAAGTGTATATTAATGCTGTTATTAAACTCTATTTAAAACAGTGCTTTATAAAAAGTGTTAGGAAACGTTAACAGACAGTTGAAGGGCCCCTTTTGCTGTGTTACTAATATACTCTGCTGATATGGGAGTGTCAGTAGGGGTTAAAATTAAAAACTGCATATAAATGGGAGTAGTAACTATGATGAACGGTAGCGTTTCATCTGACGAAAATAAAATTTTAATGGCGTGGCTTAAAGTTAAACGTAAAGAAAAAGGCCATACTATGCGAACGTTGTCTCAAATTATTGGGACCCCACACTCATTTGTGGGTAAAGTCGAAAATCAAGAACGCCGTTTAGACATCATAGAGTACGTGAGATATTGTCGAGCGCTTGATATTGATCCTTTGGAAGGTTTAAAAAAGATCGCTCAATAGTATTTCAGACTTAAACGGCATGCTTATGCATGCCATTTTTGTTTTATTAAAATAACGAGAGCAATAATCGTTGGCAAACCCAGCAAAGCAGTAAGTGTAAAAAAGTTGGTGTAACCAATACTTTCAAGCCACACCCCTGAAAACCCTCCAATAGACTTTGGTAGTAACAGCATTGCTGAGCTTAGCCAAGCATACTGAGTTGCAGTAAATTCCTTGTTAGTTAATGAGCTTAAAAACGCTATTAATGCCGCCATAGCAATGCCAGCACTTAGATTGTCAATAGATATAACCACGGTTAGTAGTTCAGTACTGTGAGAAGACTGTGAAAGCACTACAAACAAAAGGTTTGTGACTGCTGATAATATGGCGCCAGCAAGCAGTATTGGCAAAATACCAAAGCGATTTATTAAACCACCGGCAAAAAAAGCGCCGAGTAGAGTCATTATTACACCGAATACTTTTGAGATAGCCGCTATTTCTTGTTTTGTATAGCCCATATCGACGTAAAAAACATTAGCCATTACGCCCATTACAATGTCTGAAACTCTGTAGGTTGCAATTAATATTATGAGTAATAAAGCGTGGGTGCGATAGCGAGATATTAAATCTAATACAGGATCAATAAATGCTACTTTAAACTTTTCAATTGGGGTTTGCTTAACTGAGTTAGGAGAAGAAATAGTATTTGTTGGTGTGGGCTCTGGCGAAGTAAGCGTAATAAACATGGTGCTTGCCATTAAACCTGCCATTATGAAATAGCTAGATTGCCAAGCGTTAAAGTCGTAGTTCTGAGCCGATTCAAATAAGGCGGTAAAATAAAGGACACCCGCTGTGGCCACGATCATTGCTAGCCGATAACCAATCATATAAGCCGCTGCCATCGCAGCTTGTTGCTTATCATTACCTGACTCGATTCTATAGGCATCAATGACAATATCTTGGGTAGCAGAAGAAAATGCCACACATACTGCCGCAATGGCCATTACAAAAAGGTTATCCGCTGGGTTTGTTAGTGCCATTGCTGTAATGCTAAAAACTAAACAGCTTTGGCTCAGCAATAGCCAGCTTCTCCGACGCCCTAAAAGTTTATGCAGAATTGGTAGCTTGAATTTATCAACGGCTGGTGCCCAAATCCATTTTATTGCATAGGCCAGCGTTATCCAGCTAAAGAAGCCTATTGCACTTCGTTCGGCACCTGCTTCTCGCAACCAAAATGACAGTGAAGAAAATACCAACATAATCGGTAGACCAGCCGCAAAGCCAAAAGCAAATAGACGAATGACATTGAGCTCAAAATAAACTTTAAATGAAGCCAGTAAATTTAATAGAGTTTGGGAATATGTTGAAAGTGCGGTGCTCAAAATAAAAATCGGCCTAAAAGTAAAACTAATAGGCCGATTGTTGTCAAGATTTTACCGAATATCAAGTGTTAAGGTCGAATGCCTGAACAAAAGTCAGGAAATCGACCATACCCTTGCAGGTAACTAATGCAGGAAACCATTTCATTTTTTAACTTTTCACTCGTCTGAATTTCAGATGAGCTCCAAAATGAAATCTGATGCAACAAATACCAAAATGCACTTTCCAACGGTGTTAGGCATGCTTCTTTAGCGTTAATTTGTGACCATTCCTCTATAGTATCCCAACAATATAGATCAACTTCTGAATCTTGAATCTCTCCATCCAATAATGCATTAGCGTAGTAGCTTAGCTGATCCGTTTTGTTGTGGATAAATCGCTGTGTTTTTACCACTTTATTCACCCCCATTTGTTATTTGTATTAGTAAAGGGTACGGATTAACGATACTGCCTTTTTCGTTAAACCGGCTTTAGTATAGACACAAAAACCTATTCGGACAAAATTTGAACGGAAATTATTTTTATTTCTTTCTTAGGATAATTAGGCCAGCCAAGCTCTTCGGAGTATTCACTGCCAATTTCTATCGCCTTTTCCAGCACTTCGAAACCTTCAACTACTTCGCCAAAAACAGTGTAACCCCATTTTTTTCCAGGATTTAAACTGTCGTTATCCGCTAAGTTGAAAAAGAATTGGCTGGTTGCCGTATGTGGCTCATATTGTCGAGCCATAGAAATAGTGAACTGTTTGTTTTTTAATCCACTGCCCGACTCATTGATGATTTCCTTGAACTCTTTGATTTGAGAAACATCATCCATTTCTTTTTTATAACCACCACCCTGAAGTACAAACTCAGGCTCTAAACGGTGGAAAATAGTACTGTCGTATCGCTTAGCAACAACATAACTTAAAAAGTTATCTACGGTAATTTGAGTTTTACTTCTATCAAGCTCAATGACTATCGAGCCGATGCTCGTTTCCATTTTTACTTTAGGAAAGAGATTATCAGGTTGTATGTATTCACCTCTTGGTGCCTCACTTGAGTGAGATAAAGGAGATTGAACTGCAACTAGAAATAACGAACAGCACAGCAGAGCGTTAAACAGTGTGTTTAAACCTTTTTTCATTCAGCGAAACTCCTTGTTTATCGACTCAGCGCTTTTTGAAACTCTTCATCTTGAAGCGTACGTTCTAATAATGTGCTCAACATAAGGTTCATATTTTTAGTAACGTCTTCTTGGCTAAATTTCATTGGTCCATCTTGGTTAATACCCGTTTGATAACTCTTTTTCCATGTGCGGTTTGCTGACTCTAACGTCACGGTCCACTCAAGTACGGCTTCTGACTCAAAAGACATGGCGTACTGTTTGATATAGCTAGTAGCCGTCGTGATATCAAAGTTTAAGTTGTTACGGCCATTTGAACCTGTCTTTAAGGTGTTTTTTAACCAAGGTGAAACTAGTTTAGAAATATTAGCCACTTCCATGAATTCGCTACTATTCACCATTGCCATGGCCTGTTGTGCTCGTGAATCGCTTACCGTGATGTTTTTGACACTCATTAGTAGTTTTGGAGACATGGCGATTGGCGCTAATTTTACCGCCTGTTCAAATTGATTTGCACAGCCGCCTAGTATTAACGTTAATAATGCTGCAGAGACTATATTTATTAGTTTTTTCATTGTTCTACCTTATCCTTTATTTACGTTTTTTTGTTGGCACATATATATAACAAATTTCGAGTTACTCGATAATACAGTAAAGCCACCAAATGTATCTTTTAACACCTTCTGGTAGGCGAGGTGTTTATTCGCAACAAGCAAGATTACGCCGTTACTTTTTAATACCATGGCAGACTGCTTTATCATTTGCTCAGTTATATGAGTTGTGATGGTATTTTGCTGGTGAAATGGCGGGTTGCACAATATCAAATCCGCCGAATTATCAGGTTGTTGCGATAAGCAGTCATCTTGACTGAAATTACATACATTTATCAACTCATTGG